>Ga0100385_1000133_pt1 | contig 97522 bp, 82 predicted proteins | sample CryGeymeta201509_FD_81543 | JGI IMG/M metagenome (GOLD analysis project Ga0100385, IMG submission 81543) | Groundwater microbial communities from Crystal Geyser aquifers in Utah, USA - Crystal Geyser metaG 2015-09 | ecosystem: Environmental > Aquatic > Deep subsurface > Groundwater | place: USA... | reverse complement strand
TTCCACGGCCGCTTCGATACCAATATGCAATTGAAAGAGACCGCCCGGGAACTGCTCCACGACCTGCACTTCATCGACTATATTCGAAGCACCGAAAACAGCCCCAAGATCGCGTCAAAACGCATCGAAAACGTCGAAGAAGTCCTGTCCAGCATCGCCGCCTTCGAAACAAGATCGGGCGGCACACTCGATGGGTTCTTGACCCGAATCACGCTCGATCAATCCAATACCGGCTCACAAAAAGAAGAACCCGACGCCGTGCAATGCATGACGATTCACGCCTCCAAGGGCCTCGAGTTTCCGGTCGTATTTTTAGTGGGGATGGAAGAAGGCTACCTTCCCCACGACCGCAGCATCAGCGAACGCGGAGGCATCGACGAAGAAAGGCGACTGGCCTACGTCGGTATCACGCGGGCCAAACGGCATTTGTACATGACGCTTGCCACAACGCGCACACGCTTTGGGCGCAAAGACGACCGGGAGCCCAGCCGATACCTCAAGGAAGTCCCAACCGAGATGCTCACGTCCAATACTGCCGATGCCAGCTCCCCGCTCGCCGACAAGAGAGAAGAGCAAAACAAGAAATACCTCGACGCCCTACGCGCCACGATTTTCAAGGACCCGGAATGACTTCTGACCCGAGTGCTGTTAATCCGGCCAACGAGGTTGAGTGATGCATCGAAGAAATTTTCTAAAAGCCATGGGAGCAACCCTTCTCGCCGCGCCCTCCGCTCAAGCGATGGGTGAGGAAGACCGTTATTCGGTGGGACTGCTTGAATACTCTGGAAACTTCAACCCACGGCCGACTGCACTCCGACGTGTGCTGCTCGAGACCGAAAAAGTGACCAATATTCGGGTAAATACCAACGAGCTGATTCTTAAGACCAGTGATCAAAACCTTTGGAATACCCCCATCCTTTTTTGGGCAGGCGACCGAAAATTCGCTCCGTTTTCCGAAGACCAAATCTCGATCCTCCGACGCTACCTTCAGGCCGGAGGAATGCTGGTGATCGACTCCTCCGATGGTCTCGAGGACGGCCCGTTTACTCAGTCCGTCAAAAGGGAATTGCTGCGGATCTTCCCCGATCGAAATATCGCGCGAATTCCCAAAGACCACGTCGTCTACAAATCATTCTACCTTATCGAAGCTCCGCTGGGACGACTGACCGTTTCCCCCCATATGCTGGGCGTTTGGGACGACGAGCGTGTTTCGGTCGTGCTGAGCTCAAACGACATGCTCGGCGCCTGGGCACGCGACAGCTTTGGCAACTGGCTCTACGAATGTTCGGGCGGTGAACGCCAACGCGACCTCTCGTTTCGAATGGGCGTCAACCTGCTGATGTACTCGCTGTGCATCAATTACAAGGCGGATCAGGTGCATATTCCGTTCATCCTTGGACGCCGTAAGTGGAAGGTGGACTGAGTGCTACCGAGCTTTGAATACAACTCAGGCGACGTCCTGTGGCTGGGGAATTGGGGTCCGATATGGATCGCTGGGATCACGATCTTGGGGCTCGCGATTCTGGCGTTGAGCGCTTACGACCTCAGCCCGCTGCCTCGTTATCGTCGGTTCACCCTACTTGGCCTCAGAGCCAGTGTTTTCGGGCTCGCAGTGATGATGCTGCTCGAGCCGGCGGTGGACCTGAAAAACGTGACCAAGGTCAAGAATCACGTCCCCGTGCTGATCGACACCTCTTTGTCGATGAGCCTCACCGCCACTGGAAATGCCGACTCTCGAGCGGTGCTCGCCAAGGCGGCCATCGAGTCCCTTGGGCTGCCCGAATCGTTGACCGACGACAACCATATTTACCATTTACTGACTTTCGGCTCGGCTCTCGAAGAAATCCCTTTGGGAGCGCTCAAGGACACGACCTTCGACGCACCATCTTCAGATATCGGTGCGACCTTGGTCGAGGTCAAACGACGCTACCAGGACGTCGAACTTGGCGGCGTCGTTCTGGTTTCTGACGGCACTGACACCGGTGGGATGGGCTCGCGCATTCGAAAGGATGAAGCGCTCGACGAGACGAGCCAAAACCTTGTGGCAAGCTTGGGCATCCCCATCAACACCGTCGCCATTGGTGACCCAACCTCACTTCGAGACCTCGCCATAAAGCGGGTCAAACACGACGACTTCGCCTTCGTACGCAACAAAGTCTCTGTCGATGTCGAAGTGCAAGCCATTGGTTTCGACGGAGAAGTCGTTCAGGCAAGGCTAGAGCGCGCGGGAGTTCTGCTGCAAACCCGTGATTTCACGATCGAACCCGGAAAAACTCGGTACGACATCTCCTTTGAATTTGTCCCACAACAACTGGGGCGCGAGGTCTACGCCGTCAAGGTGCCCGTCTTTGAAAACGAAGTCCTAGAGTCCAATAACGTGTTTCATTTTGTTCAGCGGGTGATTCGCGACAAAATCCGCGTGCTTCAAGTGGTTGGCCGCCCAAGCTGGGATGAGCGTTTCTTGCGCCAACTCCTAAAACGCAATCCAAACATCGATCTGATCTCGTTTTTCATTCTTCGAACCAACGAAAACCTGATCAGCGCCCCCAACTCAGAACTGAGCCTGATTCCATTTCCCACCGAAGAGTTATTCTCGACGGAACTTGGAAGCTTTGACCTTATCGTCTTCCAGAATTTCAATTTCGGCCCCTACGCGATGCGCCAGTATTTGCCAGACATCGCACAATTTGTCCGAAAAGGCGGCGGCTTCGTGATGATCGGCGGAGAACTTTCCTTCGCGGACGGTGGCTACGCGGGAACGCCTGTCGAAGACATCCTCCCTATCCAGTTGCCATCGACGGCCACAAAGACTGTCGATCTTGCTCATTTCCGACCCATGCTCACCGAAGCCGGAACCCGGCATCCGATTACCCAGTTGGCCTTCGATCCAACATCGAATCAGCAGCTTTGGGAAACGCTGCCCGCCCAGCACGGCACCAATATCGTCAAAGAAGCCCGCCCGTGGGCCACCGTATTGGCCACCCATCCTCGATTGAAGGCAGGCGGAAAGCCCATGCCAGTCATCACGGTCGGCGAGATCGACGAGGGCCGAGTGATGACCATCACCACCGATGGGTCTTGGCGGTGGTCGTTTGAGCGCGCAGGCGACGGAGCCACCGCACGCGAGTATCAGATGTTTTGGAACAACACGATGCGATGGCTGATCAAAGACCCCGAATTGAAGTTGCTTCGAGTGGAAATCGAACAAGATTCGGTCGCCCCTGGTCAGACGGCACAGGTCACCGTGCGCCTTCAAAACCCCGACTACACGCCCGCACCGGACACGAAAGGAATCCTGATCGTCTCGCATCGGCCCTTGGAACATCTCGAATCGCCCCCCCTGGAGCCCACGAAATTCGAGTTCCAAACGGACGCACGCGGTGTCGCTGTGATCGAGGTCCCGGCGCCAAGCTCGGGCGTGTACGAGGTTGTCGCGGAGGTTCAACGGCCTCACGGAGCACTCTCCGATCGAGAGCTCTTTCTGAGCACGCTGACCACTCCTGAATTCAGCGATATCCTGCCGCGCCCCGATCTGCTCGAAAAAATTTCTACTCACACTCAGGGCGCCTTTGTTTCAGCGCCAAAAACGCCGACCTTGGTGCTCAAAGAGCCTCAAGCAGTTCAGGTGAATAAACGCGTTGTTATCCAATTATGGGACAGCTTTTTTGTCTTCGCTATAACCCTCGGACTCTTGCTCACGGAGTGGGCGTTGAGACGACGCTGGGGAAGACTATGAGTCAGTTTTGTTGAGCAACTGACGTTCATAGGTTAACATCCCGAATACCCATCACGCGCGAGTACTCAATGGGAGACACCCCTCCCGAATTTTTAGACCTTAGTTGTGAGGATTGTGGAACACGTTTTCGCATCCGCCCCACTAAGGGAAGGCTTCCCAAAGGCCCGGTAGAGTGCCCCTCGTGCGGCAATCAAATACCCATTGAGCTGACTCCATCGCCGGTTCCTGCAGCAGCCGTTTTCCGAAGTCGTAAAGGGGTAAAAAGCGAGGAATTGCGGCTCAAGGAAGTGCTGGCCTCGCTTCCCGACTCCGCGCCCACGAAAGGAACCCTGCCTGGGATGGCTAAATCAGGCGTGCCCAAGTCCGAGCCCCGACCACGTCTCGACGAGAGCACAGCGGCGGCCACCGACGACCTCTTCCCCGACTCTTCGGACTTCGACTACGGCGAACGTGTCGTCAGCCACACGCCCACACACAAGATGTTCGCGCTCGATGAACACTCTGAGTCTGCGTTTAATAATCGCACCAAAGCACCTTGGGAGTCGGAGAGCCTGAATCAGGCCGCGCGACAGGCGAATATTGTTGCGAAGATCAACCCGCGCAAAACTCAACCGAACCTCGAAGTGGCGCGCCATGCGTCCAATATTGAATTGTCGTCGAAATCCGACGCCTTTGCGGACGAGCCGAGCGCGGCAAAAGCAGAAGCCTTCGCCCGCGAAGTCACCAAGAGTTCGACTTCCGGCGAGCGACCCAAACTGGCGGATCTGCTCAAACAAGTCCGCGAGAAACGTGGCCCCTTCGTCACGCCTCCTCCCTTGGTCCCAGACTCGCCAACGACCTCAGAAGCCGCGGCCTCTTCAGCCACAGACGAGGACTTCCTTCCGAGCAAACAAGAACTTGCCGACGATCTCGGGCTCGCCATGCCCGCCGCCGATGCTCCAAGCCCCGACAACTCAAAAGACAACCGTATGACTCCCTTTGGGAAAGCCCGGGCCGAGACTGTCGTACGGGCGCTCGAAAGCCACGGCATGGCAGCTGAAAAAACCGGCAGCGGATTCATCCGCATACCCACGGCCGAGATTCTTGACCTGATCGGCACCGGCACTTACCGCCTTCAGGTCGAAAATGTCGTCTACGAACCCATCGACGAAGTTGGCATCCGCCGCCTCGTGCGCACGGAATTCCTGACCGGCGACGAACTCGTAGCGGAGCGCGGCGGCGATTGGGTTCCCATACGTGACCACGCATTTTTCTCCCGTTCACCGGCACCACACGAGCCGCTGACGATGGAGCTTGAGATTTCGGATGCCGAGGCCATCGAAGAGCTCTTCGACCCGCCAGCAGTTTTGGGACGCTCGGACTCGTCCGGGGAACTCTTCCCGACGATCGGACATCTTTCGCCTGATCAAAGCGCCGAAATCGAATTGTCCTACGCCGAGCATTCTTCGAGTGAAATCATCGATGATGACATCGATGACCTCCCGCACAGCGTGAACGCACCACTGACGGCCGAACTCGACCTCGACGATCTTGATGATCTTGAGGTGGTGCAGGTGACCAGTCCTCCCGAGACCCCCGTTGTCTTGGAAACCAAACCCAGCACGCCATCGTCTTTCCAACCGATTTGGCTGATCATTGGATTTGTGGCCGTCGCCGGTATTGTCGTCGGAGGCGTCTTCCGCTCCCAGCTCTTTGGTTCAAACGACGCTTCCGTTGATCCGCCCATCGCACAGACTACCCCTGAACTCGTGCCACCCATTGTTGCCCCCGCCACGGCCGCACAGATCGCAGCCGTGACAGCCACTGCAGCACAGGTTGAGGTCGTCGAAGCACTCCCAGAAGTTGTCGAAGAAGTTGTCGAAGAAGTTGTCCCAGTCGAGGTCGTCGTGGATGGCGTTCGACGCCTGAAAGCCCCCGACCTCACTGAGCCGACCGTTGGCAAAGACGGAAAGACACCCATCGTCAAGTTCTCGCTTGATGGCAAGCCCGTGACCTTCATCGCAGACACTGGAGAATCTCAACGATCATTTCGCTCCAATCTGGCCGTCGCAGCCTTATGTCGTGCTGCTGCATGTGGGATCGACTTCGCAAAAACTCAAGAGGCCTTTCTACCCTCGGACGTGCTCAAAGCATTGGGGCTGGATTTGAAGGCCGCCGAAACCAAGGTCGATGACATCAGCGGCATTCAAGGCGTCCTACGTTGGGACGTCCAAGGTGCCGCTCAGCTCCCACTTGCCGAGCTCACCTCGGTCTGGCGCAAATGGATGGGGCTCAACGATCAGGACCTCGACAAAGCGGTTTCCGAGTCCGAAAGCGATCTTGTCAAAGCCATCGGCCAGGAGCGAACCACGGCGTTGCTCGCTCAGGCCGGGCAAATTCGAGTGCGCGATCTTGTCAAACAGATCTCCAATGTCCTCGTTTTGGACTACCTGACCAACAACTTCGAACGATTTGAGTCCAGCCAAGGCCCCACAACCTGGAACCTTGCAGTGAAAAACGGCAAGGTGGTCTCGCTCGACGACGGCGGCGCCTTCCAACCCCGCGCTTCAACCCGCATCAAGGGGCGATTCTCGTGGGTCGAGAGGTTCGACAAAACGATGTTCGACAGCGTAGCCGCCCTGAACCGTGAAACCGTCGAACCGACGCTGCTCCCCGACGCCACCGCAGCTGAGCGAGTCGCCCTCAGAGTCTTCTGGAAACAACAGCAGGCTTACGTCGATCACGTCAAAAAAGAGACTCTTCGTCGTCCAGACGCTCTCTTTTTCTGATTGCACTGGAAATTCACCGCATTTCAGGGGTACATCACTCGCCCGACTTGAGGGTGAATGATGACAAAGTATTATTATGGTGGTGACGAGGTAGCTGGCGGATGGGACCGCTACTTCACGATGTGCAATTCGCTCGAAGTGCCATGGCAAGCCGACGACCGCCCCAGCGTGAAGACCTTCAACACTTGGCGAGTGAAATCTCCCCGCGGATTTGCGTTCGTAGTTCAGGCCCAGCCGCTCGTTGTCGATACGATCTTGGCGCTGAGCAATCGCGGCGCGACCTCATTTACCGCCGACTTTGACGAAATTTGGAAAGCCACTGCCGAGCGCGCACGCGCCTTGGGTGCCAAAGCCATCGTGATCGCGACGCCCTTTGATTTCGCGCCAGGGCCTGCCAACCGAGCCCTCATCGCGGACTTCGGCCGTAAAGCCGTCGAAACCTCAAAAATGCCGATCTTGTGGGAAGCCACAGGCATGTGGAGTCCAGAAGATGCAGCCGAATTGGCCAGCACCTGCGGACTCACACTGGTGCATGACCCTTTCGCAAATTTTGACACCGACGAGGTCAATGTTTACGGAAAGAGCGGTGATGCCGCTCTGATCGTGAACGAGCGCGGCGGTGCACGACGCAACTTCGATACCGACGAAATGGAAAGCCTTTTCGACGCCACACGCTCGTTCGATCGCGTGTTTATTCTGCTTCGCGGTCGATACAAATGGCGTCATGCAAGGGAATTCAAGGCCTTGCTGGATTTCCGCGAATAGGCTCAAGGATCCGCCATGCCAAGCCTTCGAAAAGACCCGATAACCCAACGTTGGGTGATTATCGCGACAGAGCGCGCCAAACGCCCTCGAGACTACTCGGTTCCTCGAACCACTACCTCGAGCGGCTTCTGCCCGTTTTGTCATGGCAACGAATCAGCGACGCCCCCTGAGATCAGCGCCCGGCGCACCCCTCATGCCTCTGACTCGCCTTGGACCGTCCGTGTGATTCCCAACAAGTACCCGGCGCTGCGGGTTGAGGGAGCCATCGAGAAGGTTGGCCACGGCGTCTACGACGAAATGAGCGGCATCGGCGCGCATGAAGTCATCATCGAGTCACCGGACCACGATCTCCACCTCAGTGAACTCTCGATCGAACAGATCACCGCGGTCTTGTTAACCTGGCAAGACCGCATGATCGACCTGAGAAAAGACGATCGCCTCAAATGCGCTGTGGTCTTCAAGAATCACGGTGAGCACGCGGGGGCGACTCTTGAGCATGTGCATTCCCAGCTGATTGCGCTGCCGATTGTCCCCAAACGCCTTGCCGAGAGCCTTGAGGGAGCCAAGAACTACTACGACTTCAAAAGCCGTTGCGTGTTTTGCGACATCCGCGATCAAGAGATTTCCGAAGGTTCGCGAGTGGTCTTCGAGAACCAAGAGGTCGTCGCATTTTGCCCGTATGCTGCTCGTTTTCCCTTTGAGCTTTGGATCCTTCCACGCCGTCACGAACCGTGGTACGAAAACGTCGCTCAAGCGGAGGTAACCCGAGTCGCAGAGGCCCTCAAGGTTTGCATCGACAAGCTGAACCGTGCACTCGACTTTCCACCCTTCAATCTGTTGTTGCGGTCAGCACCATTCGTTAACGCGGACCACCCGCATTATCACTGGCATATCGAGATCATCCCGACGCTGACACGAGTTGCAGGTTTTGAGTGGGGAACTGGCTTCTATATCAATCCGACACCGCCCGAAGATGCTGCACGACACCTTCGAGACATAGACTGAACGAATAAGCATAAAATGATTGACCTTACGAAACTTATCCGCACAACTTCGGAAGGCACGAAGAGAGCTAATCGAGCCCTCAACATCGCCTTCGCAACCACAGAATTCGCACCGCTGGCTAAGACCGGTGGCCTGGGGGATGTCGCTGCGGCGCTCCCTAAAGCGCTCGCCGACCGCGGACACCGTGTCGCTGTCATCATGCCGCTGTATGAGCACCTTGACCCCGAAGCGATGCGCCTGAGCAAACGTCTTCGAACGTTGAGCGTTCCCACGAAAGGAAAATCGGGCAAGGTCGTCGAGGCCACCGTGTGGGAAACCGCTGCGGGCAATGGCGTGAAACTCTTTTTCATCGACTATCCGCCGTTCTTCCAGCGTGAAGGCCTCTACGGTTACGACGACGCGAGTTTCGAGGATAATCCTGAGCGATTCGCCTTCTTCTCACGCGCCGTGGTCGAGTTTGCGCGTCAGTTCGGCATTCCTTTTGATGTGATTCATCTCAACGATTGGCACACCGCGCTTGCGCCCACCTACATCGACCAGTTCTACAAAAAAGAACTTCAGGTCGCGACGGTGCTCACGATCCACAACGTTGCGTATCAAGGGGCTTTTGACGCCTCGAAATTTGATGCAACCGGGTTGACCAAAACGGCTCAGGCCACACTGACTCAGGGCGACGGGATCAACTTCCTGAAAGCCGGCATCGTGAGCGCAGACGCCATCACGACGGTCAGCCCAACCTATGCTGATGAAATCTGCACTGCCGAGGCTGGTTGCGGACTTGAAGACCTCCTTCACGACCGCGGCGAAGATCTCATCGGGATCTTGAACGGCGCAGACTATTCGGTCTGGTCACCCGACGTTGACCACAACATCGAAGTGCGCTTCGACGAGGCGACGTTGAACGGCAAACGCGTCAACAAAGCGAAGCTTCAGCACGACTTCAAATTGCCGGTCCGCCCTATCCTTCCGATGCTCGCATTCGTGGGACGCATGACGGAACAGAAAGGCTTGGACATTCTGGTGCCCGCCGTTCGAAAACTCCTCAAAGCTGTGACCGACGAACAGGAAGGATTCCAGTTCGTGTTCCTTGGCGAAGGTGAGTCTGTTTATGAACGACAGGTTCTTAAGTTGGCTGACGAGTTCCCGCGCCGCGTGGCCTGCCATATCGGATATTCCGAAGAAATGGCTCACCAAATCATCGCCAGCGCAGACATGTTGGTCGTGCCGAGTCGCTTCGAACCCTGTGGCCTGACGCAAATCTACGCGATGCGCTACGGAACTGTGCCGATCGTTCACTCGACCGGTGGACTCGCCGACACGGTGATCGACGCAGACGATGAAGAGCAGACTGGAACAGGCTTCGTGTTCGATAATTACGATCGCACTGACCTGTGGGAAACTCTCGGTCGAGCCTCGCAACTCTACCGTAAACATCGACGCTGGCGGCCGATCATGGTCAACGCTATGCAGCAACAGTTCTCGTGGGATGAATCAGCCCGCGAGTACGAGAATACTTATTACCGCGCCCTCGGAGAGCGCGGCCTGTTGGACAAAAAATGAAGTCGAATAACGCACGCCTCGAAGAACTGAATCGCCTCGCCGAATTGGGCGGCGGACAGGACCGTATCGATAAGCAACACGCGGCAGGAAAACTCACTGCCCGTGAGCGCATCGCTCTATTTCTCGATCCCGGCACCTTTGTCGAACTCGATAAGTTCGTCACACACGGGTGCTCAGATTTCGACATGCAAAACCAGAAGATCCCTGGTGATGGTGTCGTAACTGGCTACGGCAAGGTCGATGGACGTTTGGTTTATGTCTTCGCTCAAGACTTCACAGTCTTCGGCGGCAGCCTCTCTGGTGCCTATGCCCAGAAGATCTGCAAAGTCATGGACATGGCCGTGAAAATGGGCGCGCCTGTAATCGGACTCAACGACTCCGGTGGTGCACGCATCCAAGAAGGCGTCGTATCGTTGGCCGGCTACGCGGACATTTTCTATCGCAACACCCGCGCAAGCGGCGTGGTGCCTCAGATCTCGGCGATCCTTGGACCTTGTGCCGGCGGTGCTGTTTACAGCCCTGCCATCACCGACTTCATCTTCATGGTGCAAGACACCAGCTACATGTTCATCACTGGACCAGAGGTCGTGAAAACGGTCACCAGTCAGGACGTGACGAAACAAGAACTCGGTGGTTCACACGTTCACAGCGAAATCAGCGGCGTAAGCCACTTCGATTGTGGCTCGGAAGCCGAATGCATCGCGCAGATTCGCGAATTGCTCTCGTTCCTTCCGTCGAATAACGCCGAGGACGCCCCTTTTGTACCCACAAAAGATGATGCGAATCGCCGCGATGAAGCACTGGCCACGCTGGTTCCTGCAAATCCCTCAAAACCCTACGACATGGCGGAAGTCATTCGTGCGGTCGTTGATGACGGCTACTTCTTTGAAGTTCAGGCCAGCTATGCTCGCAATATCCTGATTGGGTTTGCGCGCCTCGGTGGACGGTCGGTTGGTATTGTTGCCAATCAACCCAATCACCTTGCGGGCTGCCTCGACATCAATGCCAGCGTGAAAGCTGGACGTTTTGTCCGCTTCTGCGACGCGTTCAATATTCCGATCGTGACCCTTGTCGACGTCCCAGGCTTCTTGCCAGGTGTCGATCAAGAATACGGCGGCATCATCAAACATGGAGCGAAACTGCTTTATGCTTACGCCGAAGCAACCGTTCCAAAGGTCACGTTGATCACGCGCAAAGCCTACGGTGGTGCGTACGATGTGATGAGCTCAAAACATATCGGTGGAGACATCAACTACGCCTACCCAACCGCCGAGATTGCGGTCATGGGCCCGGACGGCGCGGTGAACATCATCTTCCGCAATGAGCTCTCGAAGGCAACCGACGCGGACATCAAACGTACCGAACTCGTCGATAATTATCGCGAGACCTTTGCGAACCCATTCAAGGCCGCTGAGCTTGGATACATCGACGAAGTCATCCACCCGTTGGATACCCGACCTCGACTGATTCAAGCCCTCGAAATGCTTCAAAACAAGCGTGGAGATAATCCACCGAAGAAGCACGGAAATATTCCGCTCTAAACGAGCCGAACGGCATCGAAAAACAGGCAGCCCATTGGCTGCCTTTTTTTTGTCTAAACCTCAGATGAATTCCAGGCACAAAAAAGGCAGCCTCGCGGCTGCCTGATTCATGAAGCCGAAGCTCTCATTTACCTTTAAAACGCTCGCCAGCACCGACGTACACCTGACGTGGACGATGGATGCGCGTTGTGGGGTCTTCACGAAGTTCACGCCACTGAGCGATCCAGCCTGGCATACGTCCCAGAGCAAACATCACCGTGAAAAACTCGGTTGGGATGTTCAAGGCGCGGTAGATGATGCCCGAATAGAAATCGACGTTCGGGTAGAGGTTACGAGCAACAAAGTACTCGTCTTCAAGCGCCGTTTTTTCGAGGTGTTTCGCGATATCCAGCGAAGGATCATCAATTCCGAGCGAGTCGAGGACATCGTCTGCAGCTCTCTTGATGATTCGAGCGCGTGGATCGAAGTTCTTGTAAACACGGTGACCAAAGCCCATCAATTTGAAGTCAGACTCTTTGTCCTTGGCCATCTCGACGAATTTCTGCGCTCCGCCACCATCGTTCTGGATGGTTTCGAGCATCTCGATCACAGCCTGATTTGCACCACCATGGAGAGGTCCCCAAAGTGCGCAAATGCCTGCTGCCATGGTTGCGTAGATGTCGGCCTGCGACGAACCCACCATGCGTACCGTTGAAGCACTGCAGTTCTGTTCGTGGTCTGCGTGCAGGATCAGAAGCTTGTGCATGGCTTCGATGGTGGCCTTGTCAGCCTTGCCGAACATCATCGTCAGGAAGTCTTCGATGTAGCCCATCGATGGGTTTGGATCGATGAAGGGCTTACCGATCTTGGAGCGATAGGTCCAAGCCACGAGCGTCTTGAATTTCGCCAACAGATTGATGATGTCGGTGTCGCGATCGCCGGTCTCGGGGAAATACGACGACAGAGTCACCGTAAGCGACGATATAGCCGCCATCGGATGGATATTTGCCGGAAGCGCCTCAAGTTGTTTCTTCACGCCGTCTGGAAGCTGAGAAGCTTCTGAAAGACGAGCCCGGAACTGCTTTTTTTCAGCATCGTTCGGCAATTCGCCCCAAATCAGCAAGTACATGACCTCATCAAAGGTCGCGTTTTCCGCAACGTCTTCGATCGGATAACCACGGTATCGAAGGATCCCCTTCTCGCCATCGATGAACGTTATCGCACTTAGGCAAGAACCTGTGTTCCCGTAGCCGGGATCCAACGTAATGGCTTTTGAAGCAGAACGAAATTTGGTGACATCGACAGCGACCTCACCTTCACTACCGACCACGATCGGAAGTTCGTAATCCTGTCCGTTCAACGTAAGCTTTGCATTACTCATGATTTCTCCGTGACCTGCTGGAATCCTGCAGAGCGATGTGTCTGCGCGCGTGATGTGAGGGGGTCCGCTTTCGAACGCGCGCACAATACCAATACATGCGGCACTTGGGAAGACAGAACCATGGTTGAGATGCCGAACCGCGTTTGAAGATTCAGCGTGGCGAAGAGTCTTTGGTTTCCGACTTTCGCTCGGGGTCATTTGCTTCGCATGGAACCTTCGCGAGGACGAATTTCTGATTCTCGTTGTACACGACGCAGGCCTTGTTTTTGAACCGAGACGGAAGCCTACGCTGAAACTCACCACGGTAACGAGAGTACTCCATGATGCCGTAGAACGGCCCCTCCCCGACGTTCGCCAAGAAGTGATCAAAGTCGTCATCATCGCGAACCGGAATCACTTCGTTCTGGGTGTAAAACGTCTCACCGCGCCAATTCAATTTGTAGGCGATCACAGGCTGAACGCAGTAGCGCTTGCGCGTATCAGGGCCCGACGCGGTGGTGCACGCACCGTAATAATAGTCCCACAGTCCCTTCTGGCTCCAGACTTGGGAAAGCCGCGGCATGTACACATCCAGACAAAAGATCGTCAGCGTCAGTCCACTCAACACGATCATCGCCACACCCGCTCGACGAGCCAAGGTGTTTTTCAGCAGCACGATTAAGGCGCCGACGAGCGCTGGCGCGGTCAACAGACCCAAGGTCCAACGAAATGAAAGGTCCCAATCTGCGTTATTCCACTCGCGATCGTACTTATAAGTAAAGAGATTCTTGAAGCTTCCTGGATCCAAGATCAAATCCCAGGCAAAAAATCCGATCAGTGGGACGGCCATCAAATACAGCGGCCAAGGCCGAGGCATTTCGGAGTCCAACGCATCGTCCAACGCGAGCGCAACAAGCAGTGAAAACGCGGGGATCGCCGGAAAAATATAATGATGAAATTTGGTGCTGGATAATGTGAAGAGCGTGAAAGCGACCACCGCCCATAAGACGAGCATCAACGTTGCGCGGCTCTCGTCGTCGCGTTTGGTAAGCGCATCGGTCGAGACCAATCGCACCAGAGCCGCAGGCACAAACGCCGACCACGGAAAGAGCCCATAGGCTGCCCACTTGATGAAATGCTCAAAAGATCCGGTGTCGAGTTGATGAACACCAGCGCCAAGGCGTTTGAAATGATCGTGAACAAAAAAGCGATTCCAAAAACCGGTGGTGTGGCGAACCAACATCGCCGCGTACCAAGGGAAGGTCACAGCGATGAAAAGCGGGATCCCTCGGGCAAACTCAAGGCGAGCCAGCAGTCGCCACTCTCGGGTTAAGAGGAGATAGAAAAACACGATGGCGCCAGGCAGCATGAAACCAAGCAACCCCTTGGCCAAGGTGGCTAAACCTGTGAACACATAAAACGCCAAAATATAAAGGCGACGGCGCTCGATCTCGGGTTTTGCCACCGTCAAAAAGACGGTGGTTCCAAGAGCAGTGGCGTAAAGCGCTGCTTGAACACCGCCCCAGCCAAACCAACCGCTAAGGTCGCGGCTATGAGATGTGGCAAATATCTGAATTGCGCCAAGGAAACCCAAAAGAGGCACCCAGAGCGAAAGCAAAGAGGCCCATGCCAGCCGCTTGGAAAGACGTGTCAATCCGCCCTGCTTCAGCACAAGCACCAGCGAGCCGATCAGACTCAACGATGACAGGCCCAGCAAAACGCTCGCCACGATGACGCCCGTACGTGGCGCGGAGGTCAGCCAGTTCGCCGCTTCGTTACTGGCTCCGCGCCAGCGGGACAGACCGGCCAGAACAAGCGTGATCTGGGGAATAACCGTCAGCCCCACGAGCAAGGACGTCAGAAGGTACGAAAAGCGGTCAGCAGGTAGATCACGGTCTTTGCCAAAGAGCCCCATCAGCAAAAAGAGCATGCCCACGGTCATCAAACCAACGAAAGGCATGTCCGTCTGCGCCTGACGGCCCAGAAGAAACCAGAATGGCGTCGTCGCCATGACGGCGGCCATCACCCATCCGGTTCGTCGTGAATAGACACTGGCGCCAAATGAGTAAGCCAGAAGCACACCCAATGTAGCGACGAGCGCGACTCCGATCCGAATTCCAAGCTCCGAAAAGCCAAAAACCAACATGCCGGCTGCCATCATCCACATCAGAAGGATGGGCTTCGAGAAAAAATAGGCGCCTTCCTGAGAGCCGCCCGCATCTTTCCAAAGGCTTCCCCACCAGGTGCTGATCCAATCGTTGCGCTCGATAATCTGGCGCCCCACCTCACCGTAATGAGTCTCCCAAGGGTCCCAGAGGCCAAAGCTCCCCAACAAAGGAAGGTAAAGCAGCAGGGTGATGGCGAGGATAATGGCGCGGTCAGTCCACCAAGGCGTGGCATCGGCTTCGTACCATTTAAGACCTCGCAGGGAGGGCGGTGACGAGATTTTTTCGGGGTCGCTCATCTGGACTCGGCTGAACTGGAGCGACCCGTGATATCTTTCACGCGCACGCCGGTCAAGCTAGCGTCCAGTTGCTGCTTGACGCATGATCTGGGCCAGACTTATAAGGGACGCCGCATCGTCACTGTCCGCTTGTGTTTTCCGAGGTTCTTACGTGTCAGATCCGATCGAACTCATCGAAAGACGGATTCAAGCTGTCCTTGATGGGGAAAAGTCGACCCGAGGTTTGCATCTCTTTTGCCAACTCGGTGGAAAGAACGAAGATTCCGGCATCACCACACTACAAATTAGTGGGTCAGGCTGGGCTCTCGTAAGTTGGCGTCTTGAGGATGAAACTCAGATGTTCAGCTATCAACTCCCCGACGAAGACATGCGACGTCTTTATGGAATGCTCATGCGGTTTCCGTTTTGGAGCGTTTCTCCCGCACGTCGCGAACGTCTGGAAGAAGAATCAAATATCCATATGAGAATTTCCGACCAAGAAAAGGGATTCTCACACGGTGTTCAGTTCTTCACTGGCGATTACGACGACTATCCAATGTTGCGTGACCTCATGGAACGCATCTCTAAGCTCGTCGAAGTGCTCAGCGAAGGCACGATCACGGCAGCAGCCGGTTAATATGTCCGCTGAACAATGCACAATTCAAATTCTTAGAATGGCCAACGGTGGTGACGCGGTCGGGAAGCTCCCGGACGGGGTTACTGTCTTTGTGCGCGGCGCTTTGCCCGACGAACGTGTCGAAATCGAAGTCATCGAACGCAAAAAGTCATTCGCTCGAGCCAAATTGATCAAGGTCATCGACCCATCGCCGCACCGTGCAGAATCGGAATGCCGATACAGCCGGACCTGCGGTGGTTGCGATTTCTGGCACACCACATACGCCAACGAGTTGGACCTCAAGGTCACCTCGGCGTTGGATACAATCCGACGAATTGGCAAGATCGAGGTGCCTGACCCCGTGATTCACGGCGCCTCGAAAATCACAGGATGGAGAACGCGCGCGAACCTCACCTCGGATCGCCGTCATCGCCATCTCGGTTTTGTCGCCAAGGCCTCTCGGTCGGTCGTAGACGTGTACCGATGCGCGGTGTTGGCCGATGAGCTCAACGACGCCATTGTGGCGCTCCGCAAAATGACCGCCGTTTTTGATGGGCGGATTTTCCTTGAGACCGACGGCCGACGTGGCGTCATCGTGGACGCGCAGCATGCACGCCCGGATTGGATGACACCCCCTATTCACGGAATCGTTGGCCTTGGTGGAGAACAAAACGTTCTGGCCACTGAATCACACCATGTCGCCCCCGAGGGCTTCGAGGTACCGGCTGGCCGTTTTCGTCAGGGAAACACCGAGATGAACCATCTCTTGGTGGAGCGTGCCACGCACCACCTGAGCGGCTCAAAACGCGTCCTGGAACTCTTTTGCGGCATGGGCAACTTCACCCTGGCTTACGCGGGCAAATGCGAAGCGGTGAAGGCACTGGACGTCGATGTCCAAGCCGTCGCAACCCTAGAAGAAATGGCGAGCGCCCTGAAGCTTCCGGTCGACGCTCAGGCCTGTGACCTTGACACGGACTTCCCTGATTTTTCGTGTGACACGGTCCTACTTGATCCTCCAAGGACAGGAGCCGCGGGAGTGGTTGCGCGACTTGATTCGAAGGCGGTCCGCAAGATCGTGTACGTTTCGTGCGACCCAGCAACGCTCGCTCGAGACCTGGCAACGCTCACAGAGAACGGGTTCAAACTTCGCCACATCGAGTTCATCGACATGTTCCCACGGACGGCACATATCGAGACTATAGCGGTGCTCGAAGCGTGACGATTGTTTGGTATTGGAAGTGGTGATATCACCTTCGGTTGCTGGTGTTCGCGGAACATTAGCTCATCCACGTTGTCCCAACGATTGATGGGGAACGTTAATCGCAGCCTACGGTTACGAAATGAACTACCGCAAATTTAGAATTCGAACATTGGGTGTGGTGCTGGCGTTGGTCACCGGGATTGCAGCTTGCGATTCTTGCCAACCCAAAGAAGTCCCACCGCCTGTGGTCGAACCCGTTGTCGAACCCAAGGTTGAAATCCCCGAGGTCGATCCTCTTGAAGAAGCTCGAGGGGTTGCCGACAAGGATGCCGAAGGCATTGCCGTAGTGCTCAACGACACCGCGACTTTGGTTGCCTCGTCGATTGAAGCCGAAGCCAACAAGCCACCCGAGGTCGTTGCGAAGAAGCCGAAGAGCGACCCGGAGACAGGCAAAATCGACACTTCTGCCGTCAAGCGGATCTTCGACCAGAATAATACCGCCATGCGTAAATGCTATGAGCGCGTCCTGAAAGCCAGTCCTGGCCTTGAAGGAAAAGTGACTCTAGAAGTGAAGATTCAATCGGATGGCACGGTAGGTTCAGCGAAAGCACGTGGCGTTTCGTTGGATAACGCTGCCATCAACGACTGCATGGAACGCCAGGCCAAGTCGATGAAGTTCCCACAGCCTAAGGGTGGCTCGGTTCGCGTCGCGAATCCCTACACCTTCCGCCCAGACTTCTAGTTGATGGAACGATGAAGTTCCCACAGCCTAAGGGTGGCTCGGTTCGCGTGGCGAATCCCTACACCTTTCGCCCAGACTTCTAGTTGATTGCTACACGCAGGCAGCCTGCCCGCGTGCAATCTGATTCAGAACGTATTTTCTAGAGCCTGCTTCACGCGCGGCTCCGCCGCCGGCTTGGGCGCTCGTGCAGGTCGGCGTTTGCGGCCTGACTTCGAAAACTCTTCGGGGGCGTCGACCACGATCATCGAGCCTTTGGGCGACATCTTCAAAGACACCGCCCGACCGTTCAACACAACAGCTGCTGCCATCGATGCTGCATTCCCGGCAGCGCCAGCGGTCGCGGCATCATTCGTCCTGGCGTTGAGTACAGACGCGACCTTCGCTGGCATCAGCATGGGGCTCGCAGGTTTCTTTCCACTGGTCGCGTATAAGCCGCCACCAATGAACGCCAATGCAATCGTTGAAACGACGATGAACGGCAGAAGCCGGCGACTCTTCGCGACCATGATGCCTTCGAAGCTCTGGTCGATCACGGTCGGAGCTCGCGCCAAGTCGCCCGTATCGGGTGGAGACATCTCTTGACTTCGAATCGTCAGGTCAGCCGAGACATCGCTCAGTTTGGCCAAAGCGCGGTACTGCCCACTCGCACGAGGAAGTTCATCCTCGACGGTTGCTTCGTCTGCAATCCATTGCTGCAAGGCGATGGCATCAACTTCCTGAGCGGGGACGGAGTCGAGGAGTTCTTTGGTGAAACATGTGGCCCGAATATGCTCGAGCTCGTTGGCCAACTCTTCCATCGACGCAGGCCGCACTGCGGGGTCTTTCTGCAGAGTACGAAGGATGAGGTCGTCGAGTTCAGGGGGAACGCTGTTCAGCCCTGGGATCGACGAAAGCGGCCGCGCGGGGACCGAAATATGTTTCATCGCCAGACCCATTTGGGTGGTCGCGTTGAACGGAAGATTCCCGCAAATCAATTCGTAAAGTATCACGCCAATGGCGTAGACGTCAGCGGCCGACCCAACGCGATCGCCCTTTGCCTGCTCCGGACTCATGTACGCAGGAGTTCCCCACAGGGTCCCTGATTTTGTCATCGTCTCGTCGGTCAGGTGCTTCGCGATTCCGAAATCCAGAAGCTTGGCAAATTCGGCGCTGCCGTTGACCTTACACAGGTAAATATTTTCAGGTTTGAGGTCGCGATGGATAACGTCGCCGATATGCGCTTCGCCCAGCACTCCACACACGGGCAGGATGATCTCCAGCGCCTCGCCGTAGGTCAGGAAGCGATAAGCAAGTCGATCGGCAAGGCTCTCACCTTCGAGCAACTCCATGACCATGTAAAAGTCTTGAGGCGGAGCTTGTCCGAAATCAAAAAGTCGAACGGCATTGGGGTGACGAAGATTTGAAATGGTTCGCGCTTCGTACATGAAGCGGCGCTTGATGTTTTCGTCCCGAAGGTAGTCTGCTTTCAGAATCTTCAGCGCAACATCACGCTCAAAATCGATCTGACGGGCGGCATACACCGTGCCCATCCCGCCCTCACCAAGCTTACGTACGATGCGGTATCGGCCGTCAAAGAGTTTCCCAACCAGGGGATCTGCGAGATCATCGTCGCTCAGATCGAGCAAACGCGACCCGTCGGTGGGACAAACCTCGCTACCGTCTTGAAACGTGGAGCCACACTTCCAACAAATTCGTTCCCTCGCCCGGACTTTCACCTTTGCGTTTTCGATCACATCCACTTCGTCGTTGTTCGCACTGTCAGTCGAGACTGAGAAACACTCGGCCTTCATCATAGTGGATGCGCCCCATAAAGCGCAACGCCTGAGCATGGAGCATTCACACAAATTGTGTGTTTAAAACGGCACAACAGCGAAGCCTTGTGGCCATGATGGGACCGACGTACACTCTTGGCACCTTGCGTTGGTTGTAGTTTGAAAACCGCGAATCGATTTTTCCTGATGCTGCTGTTGTCGTTCTCCTCACCCGCTCTGGGACAGGAGATCAAGGCTGCGCCGTCCTCTGGCTGCTCTTCATACAGTCCCCCCGAAGAATCGCAGGACGCCACAGCATTATCGATGCGCGGAGTCGAGTGTTTTGAAGCCAATGATTTTCTTCGAGCGCTGATATTCTATCGGCAGGCTTATACCCTTTCAAAATCTGCGGTGTTGCGGGCTGGCATTGGACGATCGCTTCAAGAACTCGGTCAGCCTGATCTGGCGAGGCACTATTACGAGGGCTATCTGAAGGTGGCGTCGCCGAGTACCGATGGTTATCAAAAAATTGAGCAGCGGCTGGAGGCAGTTCGAGAAACCCTAAAAACAAAGACTTCTCCCATCGAAATCAGGTCGACCCCAGGCGACGCGTCGGTGTTTATGATCCTAGAGGGCGACTATTGGGAGCCCTTAGGAAACACGCCATTAAAGGTCAATCTGCTTCCCGGAGACCATCGAATCATCGTGCGAAAGCAGGACTTCATGACCCGAGAAGAGTCGATTCGCGTGGACGAAGAACCGAGTCCGAGCGAAGTCGAAATCGATATGGTCTCCCAAGACGCCCTCTTTAATGTGACCGGGCGAGAATGGCAGAGGCGTGGAGTCTATTTCATGCTGGGCTCCATCCCCTTCATCGCAGGCGGAACGGCACTCTTCGTGTTGAGCAAGGACCGCTTTGATGAAGCCGAGAAAGTCGCGCTTCCGGACGGGGATTCACGCGCCGAGGACTTGCGCAACACCGGGTACAATTACCGAACCGCGGCGATTGCCTCTAGCGCCGTCGGCGGTGCTGCCTTGGTGACAGGGCTCGTATTCTATTTTGCGGGGATGGACGATGGCGAAACGGCGTTAAAACCCTACGTCGGTCCTAAATCCGTCGGGCTTGCGGGCTCTTTCTGACCAAATCCACCCCCGCCCGGGGTGTGAATCTGAATCACGTCTCCCGGACGGGTCTCCATCGTGACCTTGTCTGGCAGCTCCGTCGTGATCCCGTCGCGAATCAATAGGTTTCGCCCGGCTTTGCCGGCTTCTCCCCCGCAAAGCCCATAAGGACGAGACACACGGCGCTCGGTCATCAACGTGACCGTCACTTGGTGGGCAAACTCGTAAGCCCGCACCACTCCATCGCCTCCGCCATATTCTCCAGCACCGCCGGAAGCTCGACGAATCGCGTAGCGACTGATGCTAAACGGATAGGCGTGTTCGAGCGCCTCGATCGGCGTGTTCAAAGTGTTGGTCATATGCGAATGCACACCTGAGGCGCCGTCATGGTTTGGGCCAGCTCCCATGCCGCCGCCAATCGTTTCGTAGTACGCAAAGGATTGCCCATGACGAGGGTCATGTCCCCCTATCAGGATATTATTCATCGTCCCCTGTGAGGCCGCCGACACCTTATCCGGACAGGCCAATGCCAGCGCACCAAACACCACGTCAGCAACCCGCTGGCTGGTTTCGACGTTGCCGATGGCCACCGGGGCCGGCCACACCGCGTCCAAAAACGACCCAGAGCGGGTTCGAATGTCGATGCACCGCATGTAGCCGGCGTTCGATGGCATCTCGCTGGGCGCAAGGCACCGAACTGCGAAATAGACCGCCGAGGCGGTGACTGCCGCTGGAACATTCACCGGGCCCAGGACCTGGTCAACGGCATCCAGAAAGTCGACAACCATGTTGTCGTCCTCGACCACGATCGACACCCGAAGTGGAATATTGAATGTCCCCTGCCCGTCGGAATCCAAGACGTCTGCAAAGTCATAGCGGCCATTGGGGATGCGCGAGATCACTGTTCGCATCATGCGCTCGCTGTAGTCGATCAAGGCATCGAGCATGTCGACGTGTTTGTTGGCGGCCAACGCCTCAGCCAAACGAATCGCGCCCCGCCGGTTGGCGGCCCGCTGCGCCGCAAGGTCTCCCCTACGCTCGTCGGGCGTGCGGCTGGCTGAACAAAACTTATCGACAAAACCATCATCGAGCCGCGTTGGCCCAAAACGGATGCCCTCTTCGTCAATATGTTTGGAGAGCGGCATGCTGCCAGGCGAAATTCCTCCCACGTCTGCGTGATGAGCCCGGTTCGCAACCAGGAACCGCAACTCTCCACCCTCGTCGAAAACGCCCGTTACCAAAGTCACATCTGGTAGATGTGTGCCGCCAGCATAGGGGTCGTTCAGAGCGACCTCCAACCCAGGGACAAACGTAAACGCATCGAGCGCGGCTCGGACCGACATGGGCGTCGAACCAAGATGGACAGGGATATGCGCGGCCTGCGCGACCATCTGACCTTTGGCATCAAACACGGCACATGAGTAATCGCGGCGCTCTTTGATATTGGGCGAAAACGCCGCCCGCATCAGCGCTGCTCCCATTTCTTCGGCGACGGACGCAAAAAAATGACGGGCGATTTCGATTCGAATATCAGTCATTGACGCACCAGCAGAATATGCCCTTTGGCCAACGAAACCGTCCATCCCCGCGGCACTAAAGTCGTCGACGAGAATTCTACGATAATCATTGGGCCCTGATCGTCTTGTCCCTCGCAAAGATTCTGCCTCGGCACGATCCGAATCTCGCTTTCCCGATCAAAAACAGCGACGCCGTGTTTGATGGCGGCTGCAGGCGGGTCGGGTACACAAAAAGCCCCCGTTATTGCAGGGCGAGTGGCCACCGCGCGAACATTGACCACTTCGACTTGGCGAGCCATGTGGTAGCCGTACGAGAGCTCATGCCGGGCATGAAAGCTCGTCTCAAGCGCCGATGCCGAAGTCGCCCATGGCATGCTCAGCTCGAAGCTCTGCCCCACGTAGCGACATTCGGCAAAAAACTCGACAACGCCTTCAGACATCTGTGATTCGACTTCGTCGCGCAATTCATCGAGCACCCTCTGCAGGCCAGAATGGTCGTGGCCCAAGGTCATAAGCACCGTTCTGGAGGCCGTTCGCAATGAAGCTGCCTTGAGCATCCCGTAGGCCGACAAGAGGCCCGGAATGGCTGGGATCACCACTGTTGTGATCCCGAGATCTTCAGCCAAAGCACAGGCATGAAGTCCACCAGCACCACCAAACGAGACGAGCTTAAATTCCCGCGGGTCCTTTCCACGTTCGACCGATATCACCTTTATCGCTCGCACCATCGAGGCGTTTGCCACGTCGATCATGGCTTTGGCGAATTCTACGGGATCAATCGCAAACTCCGCTGCACCGGCGCAAATTGCCTGAGTCGACGCGGCCAAATCAAGCGACATTTCACCGGCCAATCGAGCGTCTGAGGGAATGCGCCCGAGAAACAAATTTGCGTCGGTCACCGTCGCCGATAATCCGCCCTGGCCGTAACAGGCCGGGCCAGGACTGGCCCCTGCAGATCTAGGGCCGACGCGTAATGCCCCTCCTTCGTCGCGCCAGGCAATTGAGCCTCCGCCTGCCCCGACCGTGTGAATATCGAGCACCGGCACGCGAATCGGGATGCCATCGATTTCGCTCTCGTTGGTCCAGGTCATTCCTCCGTCGCACAGACTGACATCGGTCGACGTTCCGCCCATGTCGAACCCGATGATCTGGTCAAATCCCAGTTCATCGGCGACCGACCAGGCCCCGACGACCCCGCCGGCTGGACCGCTCAAGATCGTGTTCACGGGGAATTCTGCTGCTGCCGCCACGTCGTATCGGCCCCCATTGGACTGGATCACGTCGATGGGCGCAGGCGAGAGTTCGACTTCGAGCGCGTGAAGATAGGCCGTCATGACAGGTCCCACATACGCGTTGATCGCGGTCGTTGAGGCCCGCTCATATTCACGAAACTCGTTTAAGACTTCGTGGCTCGCGCTGATGTGCAGGCTTGGATGAGCAAGCGTCAGAGCCGCTTTAAGCGACTGTTCATGGGAGGGATTGGCGTACGCATGCAAAAAGCAAATCGCAATCGCCTCATACCCTACCGCTCGCCTGACGACGGACTCGATGGCGGCCAAACTGAGTTCCAGCTGAACACTGCCATCGTGCAGCACGCGTTCGGCGACTCCCATCGTATCGCGGTGGTCGACCAATGGGACGGGCACTTGGGGGTCTTGAGTATAGAGCTCCGGTCGGTTTTGCCGGCGCAGGTAAAGCAGGTCCTCAAAGCCCGCACTTACCACCAACAAGGCTCGAGCGCCTCGACGCTCCAGGAGCGCGTTGGTCGCTACGGTCGAGCCGTGCACCAGCCTCAGATTTGCATCATCCCCAAAAAAACGAATCCCCTCAACGATTGCGCGCGAGGGGTCCGAAGGGGTCGATAGGAGTTTATGAAGGCTGACGTTGCCGTCGGCTTCTCGGAGTACGACATCGGTGAAGGTCCCACCCGTGTCGACACCGAAAAGCCTGCCGTTCCAACCTGTGGCACCGTCTGAAGACATAGACCCTTAAGGGAAGATACCGCGTTCGGCGTAAACAGCGTTGATACGCTGGATACCCACGGCGTACGCCGCCGTGCGGTTGTCGACGTTGTGTTCACGGGCAAACGAGCGCATCTCGTGATAGGCGCGCTGCATCATGAAATGAAGCCGTTCGTCGATCTCTTGGAGTTGCCACGATTCCGAGCGCTTGTTCTGAACCCACTCGAAGTAGGAAACCACCACACCACCGGCATTCGCGTAGATGTCAGGAAGCACGTCGATGCCCTTTTCCACGAGCACTGCTTCAGCTGCCAATGTCGTTGGGCCGTTGGCGCCTTCGACGATAAGACGGCAATCCATGCTGGCGGCAACCTTCTCGTCGATCTGCATTTCAAGGGCAGCCGGAATGCAGATATCGCATTTCGTAGCCCAAAATTCCTCGGATTTGATCTCGGTCGAATTCGCATATCCACGAACGCCGCCGGTTGCCTTCACGTGGTCAGCAAGTTTGCGGACGTTGAGTCCTTCGGTGTTCACGATTCCACCGGTGTGGTCCATGACTGCAGTCAACGATGCCCCAAGTTTGGACAAAATCGATGCGACGTTGCTACCGACATTACCGAAGCCTTGCATGATGTAGGTCGCGCCATCGAGTCTGAAACCGGTTTCCTCGGCCCATTCCTGAATCGCGTACACGACACCTTGGCCGGTTGCTTTTTCGCGGCCACGGCTACCACCCGATGCGAGCGATTTCCCAGTCACAATGCGGCGCTGAGCGTTCTTGTCGCTCAGGTTATGCATGTTCATGTACGTGTCCATCATCCAAACCATAACCTGAGAGTTCGTGCCCACATCAGGCGCTGGAATGTCATATTCCGGCCCGATATTATTCCCAAGATCATGGGTGAATCGGCGCGTAATCTTCTCGAGTTCGCGGGTTGAGTGATTGTGCACGTTCAGCGCAACGCCACCTTTGGCACCGCCAAAGGGGATGTCGAGCAACGCGCACTTGTAGGTCATGATCGATGCAAGGGCCTTAACCTCCTGCAGGGTCACGTCGTGATGGAAACGAATTCCACCTTTGTAGGGCCCCAAAATGTTGTTGTGTTGGATTCGGTAGCCCGTGAAGAGTTGATACTCTCCGGTATCCATCATCACCGGGAAATTGACGATGATTTCGTTCTTAGGCTGACTCAGAATCAAACCGACATGGGGCAGAGTATTCGTGTGCGAGAGCGCACGATTGAACTGCCCGATATGCGTTTCAAAAAAGTCGGGTTTCTTCGTGGAGGTTACACGTGTTTCAGCACTCTTCTTCGACATGACGCCGTCCATATGTTGGTAGGCAAGGAATTAGTTGCCGACCGCTACCACGGGCCGACATGCCATGTTTGTTAACAATGGTGTGGGGTAGCGTCAAGGAACGGGCATAACACAGCGCGTCATGGATTTTCGGGCATTTCGTCACTGGGTGTGGCCCCGTCTGACTCACCGCCATCTGACGCACCCTCATCCTCGAGTTCAGGAGTCGGATTTGTTTGCAAAGTGGGGCTGATTGCCATGATCTGCCACATCTGAATTCCGGGCATCGTGGGCGATTGAAGCTCATATTGGACGACAGCTTTCTTATCAACGCGAGTCGCGATGGCCATCACGGTCGCTCGATTGGGCTCTGGATAGGAAATCTCTCCAATCTCCAATGTGCTGCCAATCAGAACGCTGCCCTCATTGTCCAAGAAGGCCCGGAAGGTCTCGAGCGACGTAGAATCTTTAAATTGTTGAGGCAACCGACCGTAGGCCATCTCGTAACGACCGGCCTGTAATTCCTCGTGAAATTGAAGAACTTCTCTGGCCGGGGCTTCCGAGCCCATGACTCGTGCCCGCTTATCGAGGTCGATCCCTTCGATGCCAAAGGTGTTGGCCTCGGGGTCCACCAGTGTGACATCAAATGAGAGAACCAACATTTCGTGGGCGCTCGGCGTCGCGTACTGCAAGCTGATGCGCCAAGCTTTCACGTCTGTGATGGCCTCGTGGTGCACGGCATTGGTGTTAAAAAGCTGAGGCAGCGAGGCCGCCAGGTCTTTGGAATCCTCGGCAAACAACGCTTTGAACGCGTTGATGTCCGTCTTCTGGCGTTCTGCTTCCGTCAGCGCCTGATAGGCCGCGTCAAGGTCACCCGCGCCCACCTGCGTTCCCCAACCCAACGCAAATTGCTGGGCCGCCATGGTCCGCGCAGCCACGTCCTGAAGCTGATTGCAGCATGACACGGCTTTGAACGCGCCAGCCGCAAAGAGGCCACCGATCAGCAGCAGCAGCACAAGGCAACCACCGCCGAGGATCATCCATATCTTGCTTTTCCCGCCGCCTTTGGCTGACGGGACATAATCACTTGGGGGCTCGAATGCGATTTTCATTCATCATCCTTTCAAAATGCTGACGCTGGGCCCAATCGACACCTGAATCACTTCAGACGGTTTGTGAGCCATGACCTCTCCGTCGACAACATAACCGTTGTGCGCGGTGATGTGAACGACATCGAATGCGGTTTCGGTCTTCATGACTTTTCGGGCCGCAGCCTGAAGACGTCGTGATGGAACGGTTTTTAGAAGCTCGGCGGCTGTTTCGCCGTGTCGAAAAGCGGGCTCGGCGCCGGAGGTCATCTTCAACCAGCCGCTGGGTAAGGCGCAAAACTGAAGATAAGCCGTGGCGCTTTTCGGGCCGTGTCCGACATGAAACTCGACATCTTCGTGGCTGGACCGAGCCTCATCCATGGCAAACCGAATGGAGCCCACTTTGCGTCCATACCGTATCCACGACTCTGCCAATCGCGCCATAAATCCAAATCCCAACTGGAACGCAAAAATCGCTCGCGGCTGCGAAGAAGACACCAGACGTAGAGTCGGCACCTTAATCTCTTCGATTTTGCCCGATTCCAGCGCCTTGGATGCTTTTAGCAGATAGGAAGACGATGGCAGGTCATTGAAATCGCCCACGCGGATCGGCGCAAACCGAACTCGTTGGCCTGGAGTACACAAGGCATTCGCCAGCGCCAAACGGCCAACCAGTCGGTCGGACCCGATGACAAAAACGTCGGTTCCGGCAATGAAATCGGCGAGTTCTTCGATCGGAGTGTCCGCGCCCGCGGCCATGAGTGGCCACTGCATATTATCCGACGGGGGTGTCCACGTCTGTGGATCGTAAACGATCACGGTTTTCACGAAATCTCCTCGAACGTGCGGAACTCGGCCTGTGAATCATCGTCGGTGTATGCGGGCAGCCAGAACCGGAATTCCGTGCCCTCTCCGATGGGGGATTTCACGGAAACCTCACCGCCTAATTTTCGCACCAAATGTTTCACGATCGCCAAACCCAGTCCTGTACCACCGACATCACGGCTGCGACCATAATCAACTCGGTAGAATCGCTCGAACACGCGTGGAAGATGCTCTTGAGGAATCCCAATTCCGGTATCGGTGACCGTAACCACGACTTTCTTGTCTTCATTCCAAGCCCGAAGGGTGACCACACCGCCGTCGGGCGTGTACTTCACACCGTTTTCGACCAGATTTGACAGGATTTGCACCAACGCCCGTGGCTCGGCTTCAACTGGCGAAAGGTCGTCGTCAAATTCCACGTCGAGTTCGACACCGGCTTTGGCGGCCGTTGGCGAAAAACGGTCCAAAATTTCGGCGACAATTTCAGGCAAGGAAACGCCGCCTTTGGCGAATTCTTCTCCCGCGGCTTCAAGTCTGGATAGGGTGAGCAGATCTTCGATGATTTGGGCAAGGCGGTTGGCATTGCGGAAGATGGACTCCACAAATTCACGACTCACAGGCCCCACGTCCATGTTGTCCATCAAGAGCGTCTCGGAGGCCGACTGAATCGTGGTGACCGGCGTTCGCAATTCATGGCTCACGTTGGCCACAAAATCACGCCGCACGCGTTCAAGTCGGCGAAGGCGCGTCACGTCGTACATCACGACCACTGCGCCCACTGACTCATCCGCCTCTAGAATCGGCGCCGCAGAAACCCAAATATTTCGAATATCATCTGGATTAACGCTCCATTCCATTTCGGTGATCGCTGGTCGTTTGCTCCACAAGACGTTCGAAACGATATCCCCAAGCCCCTTCATGCGTGAGACCTCGGCGATTCGACGGCCCACATAACCTGTTGGCAGCGACAGAATTCGTTCGGCCACAGGATTGGCGACGAGGATTCGCTCCCGCTCGTCCATCATCACCACAGCTTCGCTCATGCCAGAAAGCAGCACCGTCAGCCGGGCTCGTTCTTGCTCCAGACGCCCCACTCGTTCGCGCAGACGAGCGATGCTGTCCACCAGACGCTCAGAGACAAGGTCAATCTCGCCGGCGGACTCAGGGGCCGTCGTGGGGCCCACGATCGAAGCTTCCAGCAGATTCCTTGCCTTATCGAGTCCCCGCATCACGCTGCCACGGGTCAGAATCGCGACGACCGCACCGGTCAGCAACGAGGCAACGGCCATGATCGCGACGCCACGTTTGGCGGATTCAAATTCTTCGGGAGCGATGATCGTGTAACCAACCCACACCACCAGCGTAGCTACGCAAAGCGTCAAAATATGCAATCCGAACGCACGCCAATGCAGACGTGCGTACCATTGCACCTGACTCAAGGGGCCTCCGCAAAGCGGTATCCGATGCCGCGCACGGTCTCGACGTAATCACCCGCCAGCCCAAGCTTTTCACGCAGGCGTTTAACGTGCGTATCCACCGTTCTTGGGGTCACGTTGATGTCGGCACCCCACACATCCTTGAGAAGCGTGTCACGGGTCTGCACCCTGCCCCGCCGGGTCAGAAAGGTCTCAAGCAGGCGGAACTCGGTCGCTGTGAGTTTTACTTCCTCTTCTTCAACCCAGACGCGGTGGCGCTCGATATCCAGTGAAATCACCCCAAAACGCACGCGTTCGGCTGCGACCGCGGTTTCTTCAGGGGTGTTGGTTCGTTTGAGGATCGCCCGGACACGCAAGATGACTTCGCGGACGCTGAAAGGTTTGACGATGTAGTCGTCGACGCCCAGCTCGAAACCCACAACGCGGTCGATTTCTTCGCCCATCGCGGTGACCATCACCACCGGGATTTCTTTGAGTTCGGCGCTGGTCTTGATCTGCTGACAAACCTGCGTGCCCTGCATATCGGGCAACATGACGTCCAAGAGTATGAGGTCTGGACGTTCGCGCTCGGCGATTTCCAAGGCTTCCTTGCCCGTTGCAGCCGAAAGCGTGATGAAACCCGCATTTCGGAGATTGAACTCCAAAACCTTGCGCAGGTCTTCCTCGTCATCGACCACCAGAATACGTTGTTGTGTCATCGTGTGCTCGCCGAGGGGGGAAGGCCGAAGGATCGGTGTCTCGACGAGGGATGTAGCCCCTGAGGCTCAGAAAATCAAGCCTTCACAGGCCAGGCAGGAGGCCCGGCACAACCCGCAGAAGGCTACTCGACCGTAGAGGCGACGAGTTCCAAAAATGCTTTTTCAGGGAGCTCGCTGGTGATGGTGTAAGTGACGCCATCATCTTGAAGAAGCGCGACTTCGTAACCACGCTGATTGACGACCATCATGTCACGTGTGCCGACATGACGGATCCGATCCGCAGGAATCACCATGCCTTGTCCCTCAAACATCATGACACTCAGGCGAGTGCCGTCGACTTCGTAGGCAACATAGGCTGCGCGACGATCTTGGACGTGCGCCAAACGCGCGCCGACCAGAACAACTCGGTCAGACTGAAAACGAGGGAGGCGAACCGGGAAATCAACCTTATCGTTGAACCATTTGGTGATGTTCTGAGCATCGCCCGACACTTCGTTGGGAAGATTTCCGTTATGCCACTCCACCGTTTGTTCAACGACGGGCACAACATCGCTTCGAGCTGGAGCGACAGTGAAATTCGGGACAAGCAACACCAAGCCCAGCGCAGCCGCCAAAGGCGCAGCGACCCAAGCATGACGGAACCAAGCAGCGCGGCGGCTCACAGGTTCCGACAATTCAACCGACGAATCGGCTGCGCTCAGTGGGACGGTCATGTCCTCAAGCTGATCCAAGAGGCGAGCCCGAAGGTCGTCCGGGGCTCTTGTCTGGCTCAAGACAGTCTTGAAGTGTTCCTTAAAGCTGACCTGGTAGGCCACGCGCTCACGGCACGCATCGCATTCGCGAAGGTGGATCTCCATGTCACCGAGGTCCTGAGCGTCAAGCTCCTGGTCCACGTAGGCGTCCAAAAACGGTATGAGTTCTTCGCAGATCATCGTCACTTCTTCCTCACTTATTCGGCTCAGCCGTTCACTTGCTTGCGTCGATAATCGTCAAGGCTCGTGACCGTTTCGGCCTCTTCAGCCTCATCCGTATCACCTGTGATGTATCCAGCTTCCTTGGCAAAATCAGCCAAACGAGCCTGAAGCATCCGTCTACCACGATAGAGTCGGCTCATCACCGTACCAATCGGGCAGTCCATGATTTCGGCGATGTCTTTGTACGCAAAGTCTTGAAGATCCGCCAAAAGCACGACCATTCGGAAGTCCACCGGAATCTCTTCCAACGCGGATTTCACTTCGTCGCTGAAGAGCCGGAAATACATGACCTCTTCGCTTTCGAAATGCTGAACCAACGGATTGGGAGTCGGGGCCACGGCGCGCTCTTGGAGCGGTCGTGAATCGTCGTCCAACAGGACTTCTTTGCGCTTCTGCGCCTTGCGATATCGATTGATGAAGGTGTTGGTCATGATTTTGAACAACCACGCCTTACAATTCGTGCCGCGCTCGTAACGATCAAAATAGCGGTAGGCCTTGAGCATCGTCTCTTGGATAAGATCCTGAGCGTCGCCATCATTGCGAGTCAATCGCAGCGCCGTTCCGTAAAGGGCGTCCAAATGCGGGACAGCCTCTTCATTGAAGGCAGCTTTGATTTCAGCTTGTCTTTTAAGGTCGTTTTTTTCCATGAGTCTTCTCGCTGTCGGGCGGCGCGCTTCACACACCAAATGCGCACCAGTTCCCGAATACAAACGATCAACCGCGCCACTTGGATTCATTATTCCAAAGAAAATCGACTTCCGCAGCCTCTGTCGTCGTTTTTTTGAGCCTCACTTGATTTTTTGCGATTCATGCTCAACGACAGCGGTTTTCAGGCAGTTGCAAGGGCCTTCTTGACGCCCTTGATAAGCTCCTGCACATCGTCTTTAGTCGGTTCTGCTTTGTTCTTATGGGCACAGTTGTTCCGGATGTCACGTAGGTAAATCATGAACTTCTGAGTTTGTAAGTCAATTCGCCCCGCGGCATATAAGGCCGAGGTCAGATTGCTAAGCGTACCGCTCTTCCTACCTAATTCTTTCATGGAAGCCGGGTGCTGCGTCAAAATGCTTCCAAGATGCGCTTCAAGAGTCACGCCAGCGAGCATACCAGCTGCACGAACGTGTCCTGCCTTTAATAATTCCTCAGCCGCTTCTAACTCCGACGTAAAAAGATCTGCCTGCAAAACCCCTTCAAGGTCTGCGAGGGCTGACTCCAACAACGTTTTCGCAGATTGTAGAATCGCGATCTGCTTAAACAAGAGTAGTAATGTCGCACTTGCACTCTGCTGGTCCTGAATATCTGCTCGAATGAGCCTACCCGTGTTGATATGGATACCTCGCATCGCGAAATCGATTGTATAACCGCTCCTAAAGGACGTCCCTTTTGGGTTGAAATAACACATCTGGAAGTCCGAAACCCGTTCAGGAGCCAGAACAGAAAGCGCGGCCAGGGCAGTAGTGTAAAATGCCTGATATTCAAGTTGGCTATGTGTGATGGTGGAAATGGATTGCCGATCTTGCCATTTCTTTCCGAGCGCATACGCATTCTTCACAACGCTATCCAGATCATCCTTAATCGCATCAACTTTGCTTTTCTGCATTATGATCCTTAAATACACCCAATTTATTCGATGACATCACCAGAAATGAAGCCTAAATGGCGATCTGGAATTCGAATTAATGGTGCATTTTAGAAGTAATTACCGCTTACTAAAGCTTGCCAAAAAACCAATTAAAACAAAACTATAGGTGAAATCACTTAACTAACTTGTCGAGATCTTGACGTACTTATGATTAATTGACTTTCTTCTGTATTAATCAAGATGGCTTGGCGCTGTATGATAGTCTTTAAGAAAAATGCAGGAACCTTCTGCCTTGCCTGTATTGTCACCCTTCTCAAAACGAAACACACTGTTTGGCTTCAATACTGTGCAAGTTGTACCCCGTTCAGATAAATATCGATTCATTTCAATATCCGCGTCCGGCGGGTATTGAGCGGAAATCCATATACCACCCAAACACAGCGGTGATTTACGGTTACATTCGGAATCTACATTTCCTCCAAATACCCGTTTATAGGAAGGCATGTCGCCAGAGATTGCGAAGACGTCAATTTCCACCTCATCGACACTTTTGCCATTAACGAGAATAGTAATTTGTGATTTCAACGTTCGCGAAACACGGTGCTTTACGGTAATCCAAAAGGCCTCTTCGAGATTTTTAGGTCCACCACCACACAATTGCGCAAACCGGTTGTCCATAGCTTTTCCAAAAAAGCTGACAGCGCCTGCCGAATTGATGAACAACTCGAATTCCGTACGTGTTGTTGGCATGACACCGTGAAAAAGGGTGACTTTGTCATCTTGAATTGCTATCGGCAGGCTGGCAGAAAGATCGATTCGGAAGTCAAATGCACGTCCGAGAATTTCGCCGCCAATCTCAAGAATGATTGCGGCGAGATTCAACAATGGAGAAGCAATTTGCATCCCGGTCATGCGTCCTATTTGTAGCATTTTGGCGACATCTAGAGATACCGAAGGATCGTAATGCGCCCCACCCATCTTGTCCGCGTAGAACTTGATGAGACTATGAAAACTAAGCTTGAAATCGGTGTCGGTGAAGACGACCGTCTCTTCCAGTAGCTTCTCAACATCGACCAGGCGTTGATTTTGTTGAAAACGGAAGCAAGAGAAGGGACCACCAAGTATTAACATATGGCCTCTACCATCAAAAAACGGTGGTGTTTCTGACTGCGGAAGCGCCCAGACTTGCAGCTTGATATTGAAGGTGTTCGCTACTGAAAATAGTAAAGAATCCTCACGTCTTCTCTCGCATAGCATCGATCTCAATTGTCCCGCGATCGTGACAATATGATGCAATTCGCCACGCTCTATGGCTTGGAGGGCGTCACGAACGATGAGCAATGCCTGAGAAAGTTCCCACGCTCTCATTCCGATCGGCTTCTCCCAGTTTTTTTGTTTAACACCACTCATTTTTTTTACCCTCTCGCTAATCCTCGTTTACAGGCTGAGTATGCGCTGTGGGCAAAATATCTATGGATCAGTCGCAAAGCCTGAGTCGTCCGGAGGCTGCAAAGGACTACGGACAAGATGTCCGCAGTGTCCAGACGCTGTGAGCGTTATATTGGCGGTCGCAGTGCGGGCCGGATGCCCGCGGACCAATCACCGCCGATGACCGACAACCGACATCCGACATCCGACATCCGACAACCGACAACCGACAACCGACAACCGACAACCGACAACCGACAACCGACAACCGACAACCGACAACCGACAACCGGCAACCGACCTACATGAGGTCTTTGACGGGAGTGTAAGGCAGGTCGAGGCCTTCAGCGACGGCCTGATACGTGATCTTTCCGCGGTAGGTGTTCAGGCCCAGCAAAAGTGCGCGGTCAGCCTTCATGGCGCCAACCAGGCCGTTTTCGGCGATGGCGAGTCCGTACTTCAACGTGGTGTTGTTCAAACCAAAGGTTGAGGTTCTGGCCACGGCGCCTGGCATATTCGCCACGCAATAATGGACCACGCCGTCGATCACGTAGGTTGGTTTTTCGTGGGTGGTTGGATGGCAGGTGGCGATGCAGCCACCCTGATCGACCGAAACGTCCACAACAACGGTACCTTCACCCATTGAGGTGATGTGCTCACGGGTCACCAGGTGCGGCGCCTTGGCGCCAGGAATCAACACCGCGCCGATCACAAGGTCAGCAGCGAGCACCGAATCACCGATGGTTCCGGCGTTCGAGTGAAGGGTCTGGATTCCGTTTCCGAAGATATCATCAAGGTAACGCAAGCGATTGAGGTTCGTGTCCAAAATGGTCACGTGGGCGCCCATGCCGACAGCCATTTTGGCAGCGTTGGTTCCTACGGATCCACCACCGATGATGACGACCTTTGCTCGCCCAACGCCTGGGATTCCGCCAAGCAGAATGCCCTTGCCGCCGGCTTCGCGCTCGAGGCTTCGCGCGCCGACCTGAATCGACATACGGCCTGCGACTTCGCTCATGGGCTCAAGCAATGGCAATCGGCCATCATCAAGCTGGATGGTTTCGTAAGCGACGGCTGCGACTTCCTTCTCGAGCAGGACGGTTGCCAGTTCTGGCACGGCTGCGAGATGGAAATAGGTGTAGATGATCTGGCCGGGCTGAATCCGCGAGTATTCTTCACGAAGCGGCTCTTTGACCTTCACGATCATGTCAGCAATCTTCCAAACTTCGTCGGCGGTATCCAGAATCACAGCACCAGCATCGACGTACGTCTCGTCAAAGATCGCGCTGCCCTCGCCTGCTCCTTTCTGCACGAATACCTGATGACCGCGCGCTGTGTATTCACGCACGCTCGCTGGGATCATTCCGACACGGTACTCATGATTCTTAACTTCTGTTGGGACGCCGATTTTCACTGGGGACTCCTAAATTATGACGAATATGCGGCGGACTATAGCCGCGGCATAGACCCCATGCAACGCGCATAAATAGTGAACGAACGGTCACTTTTCGACCGAGGTAGGCCCGTCATTCGACCGTGCGAAATACTTCGGCAAGTGGGCGTCGGGGGGTGTCGGGGATAGACGCGGCGTAACCCATCATCACCACGCCTACGATTTCCTCGAGCGCGGGATCGATGCTCAGAAGCTCATAGGTCCGCGCGTCCTTGGTTGCGGGCCCGGTGCTCCATTTCGAACCGATTCCTTCAGCCCATAATGCCAAGGACAGGTTCTGAATCGCACATGCGATCGAGGCGTAGTCTTCTTGGCGTCGGCAAGGATCGGCATCGAGGACTTGTGACACAGCCAAAAAAACGGGTGCTAACTCGAGTTTCTTGGCCACCATTTCTCGTTGGCGTTCGCTTGGCGCTGAACCGAATTTCGCCTCTGCAGCGAAGTCGACAAAGAGCTTGCGGGATTTCGGTCCGACCTGAGTGAAGCGCCAGGGATTGGTGAGTTTATGATTAGGAGCGCGAATCGCGGCCTCCAAGGCCTGCTCGACGACTCCGTCTGGTAATGGGTCGGTCTTAAAGGTCTGGATGGTTCGACGCCCCATCAATGCTTCCATCACGTTCACGGTTCTTCCTTGCTCAGGACGTCTGGGTAAATCGTCCAATTCTGGTTTTTAAGCTCATCTTTGACGAGAGCGAAGAATTTCTCTTTCTGGGCGTCCGTACGCAGAGCTCGGCTGGCGAGTGCTTGGACCTCGTCGGAGGTAGGCTTTTTCCCTTCGACCCGCTCTTCGAGCAGAACGACATGCCAACCGAACTGAGTCTTAAACGGACCGACCACGTTTTTTTTGCCAAACGCTTCGTCGACTTCCCGGGCAAAATCGGCGTCCACGTTCAGCCATTGCGGTGGTGGACCCAGATGGACATCGCTCGGTTTCGGAAAGACCAGGTGGAGGTCTACGCTGACCCGCATCCCAGGCGATGCTTGTTTTTGGGCTGCAACAAGGTCCAGCGAAGTCGGTTCATCACCCAAGACTCCGAGCAGGCGCTGAGCCTCCGCCAAGAGCGCGGGATCGTCGACTGAACCACCATCCACGCTGGGACGAACCACGAGGTTCGAAACGCGGTACCCCGTCGGTGTCGCCAGCAAGCGCTCAAATTTAGAGACGTCTTTTGGCACCGGGGCTTTGACTGTTTCGACCTCTTTGGCGAGCAACGTTCGGACGAGTCCTCTTTTTCTGGCAAAATCGTATTGGGCCGCACCGCCCCGTCGCTCCAACAGCGCCTGCCCCACCAACGCTTCACGCAGAGTCAGGGCTTTTGTGACTTCCTCAACGGAAAGTTCCGGATGGCGTTTCCAGTAGGTCTCAAACTCGGATTTCGAGACTTTGCGACCGTTCACCTCAATCACCACAGGCGCTTCGCTGGGCCAGGTATTCAGGGCTTCGTAAACGGTTGGCGGTTCGGAACACGCCATGGCGAACGCCACGACGATCAAGGAAAGACGCCTCATGACCGATCCTCGCTCCTTGAGACCATCGCAAGGCGACCGGCCTCGACGCCCGATCGAACGACCAAGATGCCGATTCCCACCGCGATCAAGCCGGCCACATAATCTTTTTGGGCAAGGAACTCGACGGCTCGATAGAAAAAGAGGGAGCTCCCCAAGAGCAGCGCAATGCTTGCTGTGTCGTAGGCAATCGTTCGCATGAGTCACACAATCAGAAGAATCACCACGAGGAACACAATAATACCGGACTCGATTCCCAGTCGCTTCAGGACAAGGGGAACCGTCGTTTCTTTCACCGAATCGAGCGCCTTTCGACGTACTTTTCGGCGGTCGTATTCGAGGTTCAGCAGCGGCACAACAAAATTGGTATACGCCACGACAGACCACACGAAAAACATGATCATCGCAATGAAGCTTTGAGCAACTCGTTCACCGTCTGGATGATTCATCGCGATCGTCGCGATGATGGGACCGTCCAGGTAAATGGCCCAAATCGGCACCATCGCAAGGATGATGAGCACGACCCCACGCGAACGTACAAACCAGCGGTAGGTGTTCCCGGCTTCTCCGCTGCCCTGCCCCACTGTCGCCCCGCCAAAAACGGCCTGCGTGCCGCTCAGCCACGCGCCCGTGGCCGCAAGGTAGAGCGCAAGGGCGAGCAGCACTCGTAACATGGCAAAGGGAGTGTAGAGGGCTGCGCGGGCGATTTCGGGCATGCCCACAAGCGCTGGTAAAATCGACACGGGGAACAGCAAAAGGCAACCGGCGCCGGATCGTTGAAACAACGAAACCGCCCCAACCAGCAAAGGAACAAACGCTGTGAAAACAATCCATGGGCTTGGCGAGGACACCGCAAACACGGTGGGCGCACAGAGCTGTGCCCAGACACTCAGTCCGAGCAGCGCAACGGCGATGGATGACGCCCGTTTCCATGTTGAGGACTGGGTCAATTAGACCTCATTGAACCTGCCATCGAGCCGACATTTTCTGGCCGTCGCGTACAAAGTCGATGCTAAGAACCGGCGCTTCCTTGAGTCGATCCCATGCTTGCAGATAATCGTCCGGACGCTCGATCTTGATCCCATTCAAATGGGTCAACACGTCGCCTTGTTTGACTTGTGTCTGCAGAAACGCAGTCACGGCCGGGGTCAAAGACGCGATTTTATAGCCTTCAAACCCGCTGGTGCCGTGCACTGGATCGACCACAACCTGCGTCAGGGCAAAAGCAGGGCCACGTCGCATGAAGGATTCAACGTCGGCACGTTGAACGATCGGCTGGCCTTCCTCGACGACGTCCTGCGCCACATCGCGTGTTGAGCGCGGTTGAACAGCGTTTGTGATGACATCAGGCCCCACGGGTTGGCCGCTCGCCTGCGCATCTGTCGGAGGATCGGAGAGCTTGTCTGCCTTGTCTGGAGATCCAGCGCAGCCAGCCATCAATAGTACGACCAATCCAAATTTCAGATTCATGCTTTTCCTCGAATGATCTCAAGCATCTCGGCGGAGCTCGGAAACTTGTACTCTGGCAGGCCCTTCTGCTCAGCGACCTTCTTTTCGTGAGCCTCAAGGACCTCGATATCGGAGTAGTCGACCACGACGGCTCCTCGCGACGTCAACAACGCGCGAACCCGCACACTGACATCGTCATCTTCGATCGAAACAGGCGATTTCGCAAATTCCCCATCGAGCCATGCCAGCACCTCATCACAGCCGCTGTTGGCATCAAGGCGCGCCTTGCCCACCAGTCCGTCCGAAGCTTTTCGCGCCCAACCCACCACAAAAACGCCCCACATGGGCTCATTTTTAACGGGGTCAAACACCATGTAGCGATCGCGTTCTGGTTGAACTTCCCAGGTCTCTGAAACCACCGCAAAGGTCCTTCCGTCGGGCGCGAGCGGCAATCCGATACCTGGCTCGATGCTGTCACCGATCGCAAAAACAACCGTGTCACATGGCAAGACCTCTTGCTCTCCAGAGCTCGATACCGAGACACGTTCCCCACGCATCACCAATTTGGTGATGTCACATACGAGTCCGGTCACGTGACCGTCCGCAGATTTTTGAATCGCAGCCGGGCTCCGCAGGTAGCGGATCTTGAGGTGCGTTGGGGATTCGGTCTCCAATTCGGACTCGGATTGAGCCAGAAGTTCGTCCAGAAAATCTGAAGGATTCTGGCCCACTGCCTGAACTTGTTCGTCGATCGAGGCAAATTCCTCGACCAGCGCTTCGATGTCCAATGCCCCGGCAACCATCTCCATCTCTTTGTTGGTGTAGGCACGCTCACCCGGCCCTCGACGCCCCACCATCGTGGCGTTGGCCACTTTCTTTTCGCAGACAAGCCAGTGGAGGATGTCGAGACTCACATTCCCCATGCCTACAACACAGACGTTTTGGCCAATATGGAACGGCGTTTCGCTGAATGGAGGCAACGAGTTGTAGTGATAAACGACGTCTTTCGCGTGGTAGACGCCAATGGCGTCTTCACCAGGAAGGCCCAGCCATTTGGTGCCCTGGGCGCCCACGGCGACAACGACAGCGTCAAAACCAAGACCTTTGACTTCATCCAGCGTCACCACGCCATCTGTGCCCACCACGACGTTTCCAAAATAGCTCAGATTTGGATGGGACAGGATTCGCGTGAAGACTTTGCGAAGGCCAGTCTTCATTTTGTACTTGTTTGGGTAAATCCCAAACTCGGCTAAACCACCGGGTTTGATGTCTCGATTAAACATCGTGACCTTGCGGCCGGCCTTAAGCAGCTTCTCGGCGGCATAAAGTGCCGCTGGACCCGCGCCAATGATTGCTACATTTTGCATGACTTTTTCCTTCCACTTCCAGACACTGCGAGCCATACCACTTCTGGGCTACGCATTCATAGTCAGTAGACATCGAGTCAACAAGGACAGGAAAGTTGTATCGTCTTTTGTTCGCATTTTTCTTTTTTTCTGGATTCACCTCACTCGTTTTTGAGGTGATCTGGGAACGCATGCTCATGCAGGTCTTTGGCAGCACCAGCCTGGCGTTGAGCACACTGTTGACCGCCTTCATGACTGGCTTGGCGATCGGCGCATGGTTTGGCGGCCGGTATTCGAGCAGGCTCAAGCGGCCCTTGGTCGTCTATGGCTTGCTTGAAGCGGGTGTCGGCATTTGGGCGCTGCTGGTGCCGACATTCTTGATGCTGGCCGAGCGTCTCTACGCGCAACTCTTTGTTCATCTTTCGGAATCGTTGCTCACTTTTTCGCTCGCCCGATTTGTGGTCATTTTCCTAATTTTGGTCGTGCCGACGACGTTTATGGGAGCAAGCCTTCCGATCGTGAGTCAATGGATCGCCAAGCAGGGTGCCTACGAAGGCCGCGTTGGATGGCTCTATGCGACCAACACCTTTGGTGCGTTCGCAGGGACCTTCGCTGCTGGATTCGTGATCCTTCCGGCCTTCGGCCTGAAAAACACGAACCTGGCATTTGCATGCGCCAACGTCGTACTTTGTCTGGTGATCGTCTGGGCTGCTCGTTTCATGGAAAACGACGAAACTCAGGCGCCTTCATCGGATGCCATCGACGAAATCCGTGGGCATCGGGAATTGATTCCGCTGAGCCCAATCGCACGCACGGCGGTCGCCTACTGTTTTCTGGGGGCCGGTCTGGTCGCGATGACCTATCAGGTTTTATGGACCCGTGCGTACGTGATCGTGTTGGGATCTTCGACGTACTCATTCACGATGATTCTGGCTTGTTTCCTACTCGCGACGGCCACGGGGACGTGGGTCACGAGCGCTCTAGTTCATCGGCTCAAACGCCCCGTTGCGTGGTTGGCGCTGACTCAGTTTTTGTTCGCGCTCACGGCCCTTCTGGCGTTCCAATATCTGGAAGACCTCCCCGAACTGCTTTTCCATCGATTCCGAGCCGACATCAAGACGCCGCAAGAGATCTGGCTCTATCAATTTGGGTTGGTGGGTCTGCTGGTTTTCATCCCAATTTCATTGCAAGGAGCCGCATTCCCACTCGTCATTCGTACGCTCCACGCCGCAAAAGATGTGGTCGGGCGAGAAGTCGGCCGAGTTTATACATTTAACACTGCAGGAGCGATCGTTGGCTCTTTCATCTCCGGATTCTTGCTGCTGCCAAATTTTGGTTTGCGAGGCGCATTAGCGTTCGCGGTCAGTCTGAATCTGCTGGTTGCGTGCGTGTTTTTTGCGGTGTCGATCTTTCAGGGGCGACGCCACCCAGTCCATATTGCGAGCATGATTGTGGGCATTACGGCCGTGGGCGCGTTGGTGTTTGGCCCAGGAATGGACCGCGTGAAGCTCACGCGAGGAATGTTTCGGACCTACTGGGCTCGTGAGCTTTTTGATGCCGACAAACTCGCCAAAGATAATCCCGAGCTCGTCTTTTATGCCGACGGGGCGATGGCGACGATCTCGGTAGAAAAACGCGGAAAGCTGGTCACGCTGAAGTCCAACGGCAAACCTGAAGCCTCGGACGGGGCGGACATGGCGACTCAGATCCTGGTCGCCCTAGCCCCCTTCCTGGTTCGCAGCGTCCACCATCCCGTGGGGCAAGAGCGCGTGGCCATGATCGGCTACGGCAGCGGCGTCACAGCTGGCGCTGCCCTGCAATGGCCGCTCAAAAACATGGATGTGGTCGAGATCGAAAAAGAGATGATTGGCGCCTCTCAGTTCTTCAATCACGTCAATCACCGCCCCTTGGAAGACAAACGCACGCGGGTGGTCGAAAGCGACGGCCGCAATTTCCTGGAATTTGTGCCCTCCCAATACGACATCATCGTTTCCGAGCCCTCCAATCCGTGGATTGCAGGGGTTGCATCGCTCTTTACCGTTGAGCATTTCCACCGCGCGCGCCGCAAACTGGCCAAGGGCGGAGTTTTTTCTCAATGGGTTCAACTCTACGAAATGAACCCCGAGAATGTCCGAAGAATCATCGCAACCTTCACGAGCGCGTTTCCCTACGTGCAGGCCTACAGCTCGATGCCTAAGGGAACAGATTTGATCTTGGTGGGCTCAAACGAGCCGATTGAATTTGGCCCAGACAGTTTCGATGCCGCTTGGAAAGACCCACGCATCCGAGCGGAACTTCAAAGAGCCGGGCTCAAATCCCCCGAGGATTTCTTGGGTCTGATGTTCATGAATCAAGAAGAGCTTCTGGAATTTGCCAAGGGTGCCGAGCTCAACACCGACGATAACGGCCTGCTTGAATTCGAGGCGCCAAAAGACCTGATTCGCTACGACGTGGGACAGCAGTTTTTCCAAGACCATTATTTCTCGCGAGAAGACTACGGCGACCCTCGGTCCCATCTGCAGAAGTGGCCGGACGGTTGGAATGACGAGCAGGTTGGCGCCTTGGCAATGGGCGCCTGGCGATCAGGCAAACCTGCACTTGCCGGTATGCTGCTTGACGATCACCACGTTAAACCGTTGGAATCGATGCCACCGGAGCCCTTGAGCACGATCGACAAAATCCTACTCGCCCAACATGCCGCGAACCTGAGCCTGGACGATGCCGTGGTGCATATCTGGCCTTTCCCCGGAAGCTCGATGCATGCCACCGCGATCGACTCGGTGGATGGGGACAAACACCTTCAGGCGCTGATTTGGCTCGAACGAGACGGCGAGCCGCCCCGAGGCGGGTTTGAGGGAGAAAAAGGGCTCTTCTATGCGTATGTCTTGACCAAGAAGAACTACTATCGCCATGCCCTTGAACAACTTGAGGGTCTGGCGTCGAGTGATGACCCCATGAGCCACACCGCGATTTTCCATCTGCTATCAGGCTTCGTAAACGCCAAAAGAAGGCGGTATGATGCCAGCTTCGAGCACTACCTGAAGGGCTCACGCTTACTCATGGAAGCTCAATAATTATGAAAAATGACCTCCAAGCTTCCAAATCCGTCGGCCAACGCGCCGCGATTGCAGTGGGCCTCATCGCCACGATCTGGGCGGCCTACGCCGTGTGCCACGACCCCTACGAAGGCACTTTTGACTTCCCAGACACGGTAGACTTAGCGACGTGGCGCCTCCAGACCTCCTTTGCCGGACTCGTAGGCTCGGCTAAGGGCTCGATCACGGACACCAACGATTCCATGCAAAATACCGTCGATGATCGAAATCGGCTCAACGACAAACGAATTCGACGTGATGTCAAACCCTGAAAAAGACACCAAAGTGGTTCTGGGGCCGTTTGCGATTCACCAAAAGATCGGTTCTGGTGGCATGGGGCTCGTCTGGCGGGCCGTACATTTGCCCACGCGCACCGCAGTCGCCGTCAAGACCCTGCTTGAGGCCGCGCAGACCAATGTCGACGCTTTTCGACGTGAAATAAAGGCCGCAGCAAAGCTCGCCCACCCAAATATCATTGCGCTCTACGATTTTGGCGTCACAACCGCCCCGCACGGTTCGGACTTGCCCATCGGCACGCCGTGGCTCGCCATGGAGCTTGCCGACCATTCATTGGTCGGCTTCGCCGGAGTCGACCATTTTGTTGTGTTGCGACGCCTGTGTTTGGACCTCTTGGCCGCCCTTTCGCACTCACACTCCCGCAAAATCATCCATCGCGACCTGAAGCCGGGCAACGTATTGGTGGCTACCGAAAAGGGCCGCCTCGTATTCAAGCTCACGGATTTTGGCATTGCGCATGCGCGCGGTGAGTCCACCTCGACACGCGAAGTCTTCGCTTCGGCGGCTGGAACTCCCTGGTACATGGCGCCTGAACAAATCGAATCGCGATGGCGAGATTACGGGCCATGGACCGACCTCTACGCGCTTGGATGCATGGTTTGGGAACTGAGCACGGGCGAGACGCCTTTTCAGGGAAAAGCCCCTTTGGACGTCGCACGGGCACAACTCACGGACGCACTGCCAGAATTCAAACCAAGATTCGCAGTCCCAGAAGGGTTTGAGGCGTGGCTAAAAACACTTCTTGCCAAGCCGACCGCATCACGGTTCCAGCGAGCCGCAGACGCTCTTTGGGCACTGGAATCTCTAGCCGGCAATGACGAAACTGGCGCGGCGGCGACCCGAGAATTCTTGACCCCAGAGGCCAAAGACACGCTCGAATATGTCGACGTTGACCCGACACTCATCACCTACGGGACACTGGATTTTGTAGGTGATATTTCGCCCACCAATCTTGGAACGTCCTCATTTCACGATTTCACCGCCCCGCCGATCGCCGAGGATTGGCGCGAGGTCCAGTCGATCCCGGCACGTCCACGAGGCGTCGGAATTGGGCTTCTGTCTTACCGAGAGATTCCGCTCGTCGGACGAGAAGCCGAACGCGACCGGCTCTGGCACGAATTACGACTTGCGGCGTCCGAACGCATACCCAGGGTGGTCTTGATACGAAGCCCTTCGGGCGGCGGAAAAACGAGCCTGCTCACGTGGATGGATCAACGGGTTCACGAGACCGGAGCGGCTTCGGTGACTTGGATGACGCACAGGTCCGACGACTCGTCGGATAACGGCCTGGCAGGAACCCTGCAGCGCTACATGGTGTGCACGGGGTTGAGCATCGAGCGTGCCGAGGCCCGAATTCGCCGAGAATTGGAGCATTTCATCCCCGCCTCGGAAATCCCCTACGATGCGGCAGTGCTGTCGGCGTTGATGTTCGGATCGAATATCACCCGGTTCACGAGCACCCTGGAGCGATTCACCGCCATGTTGCGGCTGGTGCGCGCACACGCCTCGACCAGGCCATTCGTCCTGCTGATCGACGACGCTCATCACGGGTTTGAGGCTCTACAGCTCGCTAAAGCAGTCATCACGAGCGGCTCCGAAGTGCCACTTCTGATCGTGGTTGCAGTTCAAGACGATGCGCTCGACGTGGACGAGCACGTTCGGGCCCAGATTGATGACATCGCGTACGACCCCCGCGTCACAGATATTGCGTTGAGCCGGCTTACCGACGCTGATCAGCACGAGTTGCTTTCTCAGCTCATCGACCTCGACCCAACCTTCGAAGATCAACTCATCGAGGCCTCCCACGGGCAGCCTGTTTATTCGATTCAGTTGCTTCAGGCGTGGATTGAAGCCGGTATTTTGCATCAAGTCGATGGCAGGTTTCGGCCTCGCAATGTGACGGCATTTCCCAAAGGAGTCCCCCAAATATTGGTGGAGCGTTACGCCAAGGCACCGGAAGTAGCCAACCTGCTCAAGATCGCAGCACTGGTCGCCGAGGTGGTACCGTGGGAGATCTGGAACGAAATCCAATCGGCGTTCTTGATTCCGCGCAGCCCGCTGGGCCTGTCTCAGGCCATTGAGCCGCATCCGTCTGGGTTCGCGTTCATCAATTCGCTGGTGCGGCAGGCTTTTGTGAGTCTGGCCCATTCGGACGGCTCCGCGGCGCTTCTCCACAGCGTGATCGCGGATATCTACACCACGCGAACCGGCATTCATGAACGCCAGCGTGAGGCCCAACATCGAATTCAGGCCAACCAACCAGAACAAGCCATCGCACCAGCCCTCGAAGTCATACAGAACTTCATTTCGGAACGACGGACGGCCGAGGCACAGGCCTGGGTGCAGATGGCGCGCGTCGCGGTCTCGGAGGCCGAAATCCCGGCCAGCGACCCACGACTGATCGCTTTATGGTGCCACCGCGCGGAATTGGCATACGCTTCTGGCGCATTGGGAGAAGCCCTCGACTCCGCAAAACACATCGTCGATACGACGACAAATCCAGAAGACTTAACGCACGCCTGCCGTCTGATGGCACTTTCACACCTGCGTCGAGCGCAGTCGGGCGAGGCTATCGTTTGGGCGCAGCGAAGTTTGGATTACGCGCAAGATGTGAAGACGTTCACGTTGAGGGGCGACGCACATCGCACCTTGGGTTGGGTCCACCTGCGCGGTGGTAATCTGGAACAGGCGGCACGCTCGATGAAATCGGCCGCCGAGGAGTATCGCCAGGGTGACAGAGCCGACCACGAAGGTTTGGCGGCCTTAGGCGCCTGCGAGGCACTGCGATGGCTCGGTCGCCTGGACGAATCTCAGGAGTGGCTTGAACGAGCACTTGTGCTTGTTTCGCCTGAACATCATCACGGGCCCTGGGGCGAGTTGCAGATGATGGCGGGAGTGGTCGCGGAGAGCCAGGGACGAATCGAAGAATCCAGAATACACCTCGTTCAAGCGGTTGAAGCGCTGAGAGTGACCGGCAATCCCGTCTACCACATCGCCTACATCTGCCTCTCACTCGTCGAAACCCGTTTTGGCGACGCTTCCCAGGCACAAAAACGCCTCATGAAGATCGTCACGGACACCGAAGAGACAGCTCCGATGTTTGCGCATCTGGCACGCATTGCTTTGGCCTATGTTTCTGCCATTCAGCACAGCGCCGTGAGCTGGGACAAGTGGTACGAGGCCGTCAGACTTCGTGCTGTGCGACTCCGCAATCTCGATATGGCGCGCTATCTTGTCTATGCCGCCGACGAGTGGAATCGAGTTGGCGACACTCGGCGGCAACGCGAATCACTGGAACTCGCCCACCGACTCTGCGGTGAGGTCGAGAATGGCGCAAACCGGCTCTCAACCCAAATCCAGGCACAATTGGAGGCCCTTTGACCGATGAACTCAGCCTCGAAGACTTGGTGCGATGGGCCGAAGAACACACCCGATTTCTCTACGACGGTGTCGAAGTCCCCCACCGTTCCTGCGGCATCGCATTGGCGGAGACCTACGGTCTGAGGACCGCGCCTTATCAAGCCCTCCGCCGTGGTGGCATCACCGGATGTGGGGAGTGTGGCGCCATCAAAGCCGGCGAACTCATCCTTGGTGAACTCCTTGGAGACCCCTCGCCCACGGGGGCCGTCACCGCCAATTTACGATCAGCCATGATTCGCTATCGTGAATTATGGCAAAAACACGTAGACTTAGGGATATCAGAAACGATCATCTGTAATGATTTGACTGCGCCTTTCGGTGAGTTTCACTCTCCTGAACGCCATCAGTTTTGCACTCGGCTGGCGGCAAGTGCTTCAAAATGCGTCGCGATCACACTGACAGAACACGGCATTCCCATCCTAATCAAACCCCAACCACAGACATGAAATATCTTGTGGCCATAGGACTGATCGCCGGCTGCGCATCAGGTTCTCCTCCTCCTGCTCAGGTTCCCGTGACTGCGAGGACAGCGCAGGAAACACAACCCGAAGCTCCGCGCTTCATCGTGGTGTCTCGCAACACACCGCTGTTCTTGTCGCCCGAAGACGACACACCCGCCCTGCTGTTCCGAACCGATGAAGAACAAGTCGAACGAGACTCCGAAATTGCCAAGAAAATGGCAAAATACGTTGAGGATCGGCAAAAAAAATACGCCAAAGAAATCAAGGCCGAAAAGAAGCGGATGCGCAGAATCAAGGACCGCGAAAAACGCTCAAATTACGCCAGCCGGCGCCGCCTTTCGCGCGCTAGACGTCACCTCAAAGGGCTCGAAAAAAAGGTCCTTCGCTATTCAGATGGCCACCCCGCCGAACGGTATTTTTCGCTCGCCGTAACAGGCGAAACGGATGCTTTCTACCAAGTCCAGAATCTGATTGGGGACGAAGAGCTGCCGCACTGTTATCGCCGTGGGCTTGCGGGAATCGGCCGCGCCAAGCTCACATTTTGGGTGCGTAAATCTGATGCAGAATTTGTGACAACACTTCGTGAAAATGTCGAAATTTGGAGAGGAAGCAGCGTGGCCACCGCGGCCGGAGTCGTGGTCGAAAACGACGGAAAGAACCAAACTTTTTTGGTCGACGGATATCGAATTCAGACAGACTCCAACACGGTCTCACTCGACCAAACCTACACCCCTGGTGGCACCTTCGAGGCCCCCTTCACAGACACAAGTTTCACCGATATCGCGTTTGCCGAGGGCCTGTTGGCCTTCTCTCGCGGGCAAGCGCTGGCGTTCAACCCATGGGTCGATGTTTACGTCACACGCACGCTCTGGGTGGGCAAACGGTTCTACGCCACGACTCAAACCCATTGCGCGGAATTTACGGTACACGCCCAGGAAGACCTGCTCGAACCGGTAGGACGGCGAGCCGCAATGCGCCTGTCGGGTGCCGATGCGCCGGTTAAGCCGCCCTATGTCGGCAAAGGAACTCCGCTATCCACGCTCGACGGCAAAGAGCTTGGCATTTCGACGGGTGATCTTGCGCTAGGCGAACCCCTCGAGGTTCGAGCGGATCAAACATGTTTTCAGAAGCAGGTATGGCCAGTTGAAAAAGGCAGCAATCAACGGCAAATCACGTGGTGTGTTGCTAACGATGCGGTCATCAATCAATGACGCCGTAGCTTCGCAGGACATTGGCGACCCGCTCAGGCTTGGTCCCACACGTGATTCCAAAAAGCAGCGCAAACCACCCAGAAATCTGCATCGTCACCGGAATGCCGGCGACCAACGACGTTGCTTCCAGAGCGCTGTTCAAGATTCCCAAGAACACGCCCACCAAGAGTCCGAAGAGCGCACCCAAACCACCGTACTTGATACGCATTTGAGTCGTAACGACTCGAATCGCCGGCATTCCAGGTGGAGTGGCCAGTGGTGCCACGAGCGGTGAGTCAAATTGCCCAGTCACCGATGGCGCCTGCATGACGTTGCCGTCGAAGCTCCCACTGGGTTGATTCGACATGGGTTGCCCAACACCGGCGAACTGCCCTGTCCTAGACTGGGCCGGGAACTGACCTGATGGAGTGCGTCGGTCGACTGGAAATTGGCCCGTCGCGGGGTTTCCAAGACCAACGCTGCCAAACTGCCCTGTGGGCGGATTGCCGAATTGACCCGTCGGTGGATTCGCGAACTGCCCCGTATTGATCTGCCCGGTCATGGGGTTACCAAACTGAGCCGTATTGATTTGGCCAGTCGGAGGGTTACCAAAACCACCGGTTGGCGTCTGAAACGAACCCGTCGGTGGATTACCAAAGCCACTCGTCGGCGCCTGAAACGAACCCGTGGGAGGATTACCAAAACCACTCGCCGGCGCCTGAAACGAACCCGTGGGAGGGTTACCAAAGGCACTTGCATGCTGGCTCGCAGGATTGCCAAGACCCTGCGCTTGCCCCGGAAAATGTGGAGCAGGAGTTCCCCTAGGCGGAGTCTGTTCGTCCTCCGCAAAAGGATCGGAATCAGGCCATTTGTGTTGATCATCGGACATGGGTCGAGCCTACTTCACCCTTTCAGAAGAATCAAAACGATCAGGGACGAGTGGCGCGCACAAATCGACCAAAAACTCGGGTTTGAGGCGCTGTGGCGCCCTGCGTGTAGGTCACAAAATAGTCGTCGTTCTCCAGGGCCACCAGACCGGGTCCATATGGAGGCATCGCGTCGTAGGTGGGCAAAACAACCGTTTCAGGACCAAGTTCGAGCCGGTTATTTCCCACCGCAAAAGCCTGCAGCACCACTGAATTTTTGAGCGGCGAAGTCGTGTACCGATACCACGCGACGGCGCCCCCACCGTCGGACGAGACGACCGAGGGCCGAAAATTCAGATTCGCTGGTGTTCCTGCGCCTGTCGAGACGTTGCCCTCCACTCCCAGTTGGCGAACTGCCAACAGCGACTGCCTTGGTGCGACGTAATGATACGCGATAAACATCTCGCCATTGGGTCCGGCAAGGGGCGAAACAGTCGTCAACGGAATCTGGTCGCCCGCTGCGGGGAAAACCACCGGTGCACCTTCTCGCGGGACGGTTGAGCTGCCTTCGTACGAAACATAGGCAGGACTATCTGGCTCTTCGACGGTGTTCGTATTCGGGTCTGCCGCCCGGTAACGAGTCCAGACAACCCACGTGATATTGTCGCGATCGACACCCACTGACGGACTCTTCTGGTCAACGCCCTTCTCTTCGTTGGCAAGGAACGTCTGCAAGACCGTTCCGTCCGGCGCAAAGCGTTCCAACACGACTTGAGTCTCGGTCCCAAGCACTTCGGCAACGAGCGTCGCTCCATCATCACCGGCAGCCAGATCCGGCTGCCAGATGGTCTCAGACAGTGGTTCGTCCCCAATCGCTGGCGTGATGTCGATCGGTTCGGAAACGAGTCTCGAACCGTCGGCTCTAAAGCCCACATAGAGGAGCTGTTTTTCGTTTCCGCCATTTGGCTGATGCACCCAGACCACGTAAGTGCGCCCATTCCTAGAAGCCATGGTTGGTGAGTAATTGCGCGCATCTGCGCCGGCTGGGCTGATTTGTGTGGGAGCAGTCAAAACCTCACCATCACATCCGAGGCGCACCACAAAGATCGCCTCATCGCGCACTTCGGCCGACTCTGGACGGTTGTACACCACCCAGATATTTGCACCGTCAAAGCCCGACGCCGAGTAAAACTGCCCGGATTCCCCCGAAGGATCGAGCCCCAGCGCCAGCCCTTCACTGAACTTCGCCGCGCACTCGCCAGGGTCTGGCAAACTGAGGTCTGGTTGGGTCGACGCATCGCTTGAGCTGGCATCGTTAGTCAGAACATCGGAACGAACGTCGTCCACACGTCCCATATCCACGATGGCACCGGCATGTTTGTTATCATCTGAGCACGCGACCACAAAAAGAACCGAACAAACCAAAACCCAGCGCATAAAACCTCCACGAAGGTGCGGAAGATAAGCAGAACAGACCATTCGCCGCAACTCCAGACCTCACATAGGATTATGCGACAGCCCAAGTCCCCGTATCCCTGCACGCATCCCCAGAGCGATTTGTGATAAAAGGTTTCCGTTGCATGACCATCATTGTGGGGCAAAATAGCTCATGGAAGGAAATACGTGGAAAACATGGGTGGGCGTGATCCTGATTTGTTTCGGAATGGCCGCCGGCGTCCTCTATCTGAGGCCAGACCTCAAGGAACGCTTTTTCCCAAGCGCGCCCGAAGAAGTGACGGCGGCGAGCGACGCCCCGACTGCGAAGAAGGGCAAACGCAAAAAGTCGAGGAAGACCCGGAAGAAGTCATCGCGTAGATCTGAGACAGACGAAAACACACGTGCTCAGGACGACGACGAGGAATTCGTCGACGACTATGTCGCCGAAGACCGTTTTGCCGTCGGTGATATTTTTGCCGACGATCCTGATGAGCCCGAGCCCACCGTCGCCGCCCCAGAACCGGCTTTTGTTCCTCCCAAGGAAATGTGGCAACCCACAGGCTCCTACCGACCAACGGCGCGCTATATCGCTCCTGGAGCCTCGAATGACGATGTCGTCGAGATCTCGATGAGTGGAGGCCCATCGAGCCCACTCACTCCCGGCCAAATCTCCTCGACGCTTTCCGCGCGGACCCTCATGCCTTGTTACGACGAGATCGCGCGGAAGGTCCCCGCAATGGAAGGAAACGTGAATTTCCGCATTCAGGTCGAGGGCAGCGGCAAGCCATCCAAGGTTGAAGTCACGCGGTCGCAACTTCGTTCAAGGCAGGTCGAATCGTGCATGGTCGAAAAAATCCAACGCCTTCGGTTCCCAAAGTCGACCGGTGACCGCAGAACACGGTTCGATATCGACTTCACGTTCCACTGACTCGCCCGTATAGTGTTCAAATACTCCAGTCAGGCAGTCGAAAATGGGAAAATCCAATCGTCGCGACCCACGCATCAGCATCGCCTTGGACATCAAGTTGTCCGTTCCAGGCGGGTTCGAGCAGTATCAGACGAAAAACATCTCCTTCCGAGGTCTATTCATCGTCAGCGAGGATCCTCTGCCATTGAGGCGAATCGCCCGCATGAGCCTGACGACGCAAACCGGTGAACTCATCGAAGTTCTCGGATTGATCGCACATCGCATCAACGCTGCAGACGCCGAAGAACGCGGAATCCCGGCCGGCATGGGCATTCAGATTTTCCCGATCGGATCGCAGGTCAATGAAACTTGGCGTGACTACGTGACCGCCCAACTTGAACAGGATCCTGAGCTGCGTCAGGCCGTTCACGACCACAATCTGCCGCGCCTCAAGGTGCATATTAAGGACCAGACTGTCCTCGAGAGCTTTGCGAGCAATGATGTGCCAAGTGGAGGTATCTTCTATCGCAGTCCCGAGCCCCAGCCTGTCGGCTCTGAAGTAATGCTCGAAGTCCACCATCCCAACACCAAAGACCGCTTCCTTATCAAGGCAGCTGTCAGCGAAGTCACCGAAGGAGGCCGTCGGCATCGAGGCATGAAGCTCGTGCTTGAGCCCTTCGACGACGAAAAATCAGCCGCATTTCAGGAATTCGTTTCCGCCAAATGAACGCGTAGCGCATGGACGCGCACAAACAACATGGAGTCGACGTGACCGCTCAATCCCCGCGTGCTTTTCCGCAACTTCCCGACACAATTCACACGATCCACATCATTGGTATCTGCGGCACCGGCATGGGCAGTCTGGCTGCGATGCTCAAAGCGCGCGGCTACGACGTTCGTGGAAGCGACGCCATGGCGTATCCACCGATGAGCGACTGGCTTCGAGATCAAGGCATCGAAATCATGTTGGGCTACGATCAGGCCAACTTGGACTGGAATCCTGACTTGGTCATCGTCGGAAATGTAGTCCGAAAGGACTACGCCGACGCCGTTGCAATGCGAGATCGTGGATTTACCTACATGTCCTTCCCCGAGGCTTTGAGACATTTCTTTATGTCGGACACCCGCAACCTGGTGATCACGGGCACGCATGGCAAGACCACAACAACCAGCATGGTGGCCTGGTGCCTGACGCAGGCAAAGATGGACCCCAGTTTTATGGTCGGTGGAATCACTGGCAATTTCGGCTCCAATTATCGCCTCGGTGAAGGCGATGCCTTTGTGGTCGAAGGCGATGAATACGACACGGCGTATTTCGATAAAGTCCCGAAGTTCTGGCACTACGCGCCCTTCCGCGCGACGATCAACAATCTGGAATACGATCACGCGGACATCTATCCCGATATCGCGTCGGTCGAACACGTGTTCAAACGGCTGGTCGACCTGATCCCCGCAGACGGCACGCTCTGGGTGAATGGTGACGACGCTCGAGCGCTCAAGGTCAGTGCCCATGCGACATGCGAGCGCAAGCTCTTTGGATTTGGCCCCCATAATAATCTGCGGGCAAGCTCGCCAGAATACGGTGAATTTTCGTCGGCAAAGGTCACCTTGGATGGTGTCGACTTGGGAACTTTCAGCCTGCCGGCGATGGGTGAGTTCAACCTGCGCAACATGCTAGGAGCCCTCGCCATCTGTCTGGACGAAGGGGCAGACTTGGAAGTGCTTCGCGACGCTTTTTCGACGTTCAAAGCCACTCGCAAACGCCAGGAACTCGTCGGTACAATCAACGAAATCATGGTGTTCGACGATTTTGCGCATCACCCAACGGCCGTCGAGGCCACCATGAAAGCGATGCGCGAAAGGTTTCCAGACCAGCGAATCTGGGCCATTTTCGAAGCCAAGAGCAACACGTCACGTCGGCGCGTATTCCAGCACGATTACCCAAGAGGTTTTGCGTTGGCGGATCATGTCATCATTTCCAAGCCCTGGAAAAAAGACGACGGCCTCAAAGACGACGAACTCTTGGATATCGATGAACTTGTGCACGATATCCAGAAGCTCGGACCAACCACTGAACTCATCGAAGACGTCGATGATATCGTGACAAAGGTTGTGGCGGCAGCCCAACCTGGCGACGTGATCGTGGGACTTTCGGGTTCAAATTTCAGCGGACTTCACGGGAAACTCGTTGCTGCCCTGAAATTACGTTTCGACAAGTAAATCCGCGGACATTCCGCAGCGTTCGCGCCACCCCACAACCTATTTCGCAACTTTTGATGTGCTTTGACCGATAACCCCAGCGTCACCCCAACGCTAAGGAGGTTCGGTGAAAGTACTCATCTGGCTCTATTTGACGCTCATTCCCACGCTCTGCGAAGCGCGGGTCCCCACCCCAACTGAGGTCTATCAAGCTGCGCTTCACCACGCACAGATTGGCCCGGACCTAGATCGGTGGTCCACCCGGTCGCGCCTCGCAGGCCTTATCCCCGAGGTCGACGTCGAAGCCAAATACCGGTCCGACCTCACCACCGACGACCGCATGAAAGAACAGCTCGCCCGCGTGGACGAGGCGTTCGAGTTCAAGTCCGCTCAGACCGACACGCTGGACGGACGCGACGAACAATGGTCCGTGTCTTTGAACCTGAAATTTGACCTTCAGAGAGTCGTTTTCGACCGTGACGAACTGGCTGCGGACGAGAGTTCACGGCGAAATCTTCTGCTGCGAAACGAAGTCGCCGACCAGGCTCTCACCCTTTTCTACTCATGGCTTGAAGCCTCCAGACTCAGCGCCACAAGCCCCCACGACGAGCGTGTGGGTTTTGCCGAGTCTCGAGACCTTGCCGCCGCCCGACTGGATGCACTGACTGGGGGCTGGTTCGCACGCACCCTCAAGGAGGATTCGCTATGAAAAACCTGATTTCTATCATCGCCTTGGCTCTGAGCGGATGCATCGAACCACCCCAGCAATGCCGTCACACCAGCGAGTGCGACAAGAACCAGATCTGTCGCGCTCAAAAGTGCGAGGGGCTCATAAGCGTTGAGTCCAGCCAAACTGATATTTCACAGCAAGCCGTTCCCGATGATGTCGGGCCGGATTTCGAAGAAGACGCCGCACCCGACCTGCCTCCGCATCCGTGTGCCTCGGCAAGCCACCCATTGGCAGGCGACCTCATCATCAACGAAGTGAACGCCAATGTGGCTGCGGGCGACGATGGCGACGCAAATGGAGATGGCAAACGCGACGCGTACAGCGACGAGTTCATCGAACTGTGGAACACCACATCATCGACACTTCGCCTCGACGGCGTCGAGGTGCGGGTTGGCGACGCAATAAAATGGAAATTCGACGAACCCTACTGCATGCCGCCAGGACAGGCGATGGTGGTCTTTGCCCACGGAGCACCCAATCTGTCGCCCGATATTCCGGTCGTCGTCGCCGAGACGCGGCTCTCACTGTCAAATTCAGGGGGAAGCGTGACGTTGACGCTCGAAGAAGTCGAACTCGATCATTTCGAATGGGGGCCTGACGCCGAGTGCTCATGGGTGCGAGCGCCCGAAGGAGCCATCGATGCGATTCCGGTGCCCCACACGATGTGTGGCGGACTTTTTAGTCCAGGGCGCTGTTGTGACGGCACGCCTACTCAGGACGGGTGCTCAGCGCCGGAGTTGTAGCTCAGAATCTTGGTTCGAAATCTGGCGAGTCGCCTCGTCGCCCCGATGCGGGGCCTGAACCTCACGAGAACGTCGTCACAAAAATTATCGAGGAGTTACAAACAAAAGAGGACCATCAACTTTCGTGGTTGATGGTCCTCGTTTTTCTTCGCGCTCCAGAAATCCAGCGGCTTCTCAGCTGTAACTCAGTATTCGTAACCGACGTTCAGACCCAAGATATGAGCCGTCGTGTCGTAGCGACCATCCTGATTACCGTTTTGGATATTCCGGGTAGCCTTCACCAATTGGTAGGCCAGATCGGTGCGCCACTCCTTGCGATGATAACCAACGCCACCGGACAGGACGGCACGGTCATTTCCAGGCAACGACGGTGAGACTGTCGTGTCGGGAATCGGCGAAATGTCCCATGCCACGCCTGCCCGCAATGCCAGGTAATCGAACAGGTCGTATTGGATTCCCAGTCTGAAAGTTGGCGAGTCCTTCCAATTGCCGGGAATCACCGTCGTGGGAGGATTGGTCGAGTCTACGCCGAAAGTACAGGTGGCATCCCCCGCCTCACACGGCTCCGAGAAACGAACCTCAAGCGTGTCGTACGAGTTCCAAAAAGTCATGCCGACATCAAGCCCAACCCAGACACGATCCGCCTGATAGCCCACTCCCAATGTGGCGGAATGAGGCAGCGTCAGCTCAGTCGAAATCGCCTGTTCCACGAATGTCGTCTCAAACGGAGTGCCCTCCTCCCCATCAAAATGTGCGTCACCCTCAAAGTCGATTTTGACCGAAGATCGATAAGTGGCACCGAAGGTCAGATTTGAAGTTGGCCGATAAAACGCGGCCGCTGTCGCTCCAAACCCGAGCCCGGTTCCGCCGAGCTGCGCCGAAACGTCTTTATCTGAGCGCAAGACCGTCTTGCGGTCCAAAGTCACGTCGGCTGGAACGATTTGTCCGCCCAGAGCGACCGAAAATTTCGTGCCCGGAAATCGATAAGCCACATTGGGGTTGATGTTGAAGGTGCGAAGCGTCTGCTTCGTGATGATCTCGCGCCCTTGCCAATCTTGCGGCCATTCCATCGTTAGGCCGTAAGGCATCGTAAACCCGACGCCCGCAGCCAAGTCGTCCGTAATCGCGTAACCAAAATGGAAATTCGGCGGCGGCAAAATGTTCTGCACGGTCTCCGATGTTTCGCCATCCGACGATCGATAGTTGACCGTTGGCATGACCACGACGTCGCCAAGATAAATCCCAAGCTTCGCTTCGGTCATGGATGCCGGATTATAATACGAACGATTGGCTTCATTCGGATTGGCCACTCCCACTCCCCCCAAAGCGGTCGCAGTCGCGCTCTGGTTGGTGTTGGCGAAACCTGCAGCGAAACCAGCCGTAGGAACCAGAGATGTGGCGGCAAAACCAGCCAAAATCCAAAAATTGAGTTTGTTTTGCGTGCTCATCAATTACTCCTCGCGGCAACACATGTTTGAGCCACAAGATTCGCGGGAATGCTTGCGTTTCCTAGGAACGAAGAACCAATCCACTCCGCCGCCTGGTCACGTGCGCAGGTGGATTGGGCACTGACGCCGTCCCCAAGGAAACCATGGGTCGTGCCCTCATAAGTCGATTCGTCCAACGACACACCTAATGTGTTCGCCAACAACTCTGTGGACGAGTTCGGTATCGTTGGATCGCCGGCCACCATTTGAACCAAGACGTCGCGAGACTCCATCTGGACTCCGTCTGCGAATGTCCCATCCAGAGCGTCAAACGTTTTGTCTTTCAGCGGAGACGCAATCAGGCTCGGTGCAAAGGCGTACGGGTCGACCTTCTCACCCAACCACTGCAAAAAGTGCATCGTCTGAATGAAGGCAAAAGAGCCCCCCAAAATGCCCGCGTCTGTCAGCAAGGACATGAAGCTCTCACTTTGGGTCAACACGATGGCGTAATTCCCGCCTGTTACGTTCAGGACCGAGGCTTCAATCGATGGATCAACCGTCGACAGCAACGTGCCGGCGAAGCCCCCCATGGAAATCCCCACATAGCCGATTTTGCTGGTGGAATCCGATACCGACTGACCAATCAGCGTATCCAATGCGCCGTCTTTCACAAATTGCGTGACCACGGACAAGTCAACCACGGCCTGCATCAAGTTATTGGCCGACGCCAAAAGGTCTCCAGTCAGGAATCCATCACCAGATCCTGTAGGATACGAGCTTGGGTGCAGGGTCGAAGCGCCTGGAATTCGACCACCATGCAAGGGCAGGTCAATCGCGACGGTGGCGATGCAGCGTTCGGCGAATGAATTCGCCATCGCCAGAATCATCCCCTTGCGATAACCGCCAAGTCCGTGCTGAACGATTGCGACATCAAACGGTGCCGCACATCCCGGACTCGCCTTGGGAATCGCCACCGAAATTCCGATTCGGGGCTCGGTGAAATCAGCGAAAGGCTTGATTCGACGCATCGCATTAAGCACTGAAACAGACTCGATCTCTCCGTCGAATTGCAGAAGATCCACTGCAGAAAGATCAACGTTCCAAGTCGGGTCGTCCGGGTGCTGGTAGGTCGCGTTGACAGACAGAGGCCCAAGCAAACCCGGATCCGTCGCACAATCAGGCTCACATGCACGGTGGGCCACCAGCTGCGTCCGCTCGCCCAATCGCGTCAAGGCCTGCGCCCGAAGCTCTTGAAGCGGCAATGTCGGCGTTCCGGTGGTGTAAGCCCATGCGGAAACCACCTGCGTGCGTGAATAGCCAAAAAGTTGGGCCGCGAGCCAAAGTTGAGAATACGCCTGACGTGCCCCTTCCAATTGAACGGCCGTTGCGTCATCCAGCACGTTGATGAGCGACTTTCCGCTGGCGTCCACGAGTGGGAATTCGCTGCGCAAAAATACAAAAGCACCAGATGGTTGAGCTGGAAACCCGTTCGAACCCATCAGACCTGTGGTCGCAACACCAGCGACCAAAATTCCAGATTTCAGCGGGCGCTTCAGGTCGAGCAATACGTGCTCGTACTCGTAGCTGACGGCATAGTCGGCAGCGTCGACCAAAGTCGGCAACGCGGTCTCAGCTTCGGCGATCAAAACGTTGTCGACTGTTACTGTTGCTGGATCCAAGGGAGGACCTTCGGTCGGTACCCAGTTGGTCGCGGTGGTCGAAAAACCATCTCGTTTGGAGACCTCGTCAAAGATGGCATTCTGCAAAGGGTCTGCGGGCGGATTCGCAGGGTCATAAAGACCACAAATGGGTCGGTCTGGCGGACAATCTACCGCGACAAACGCAGTTGGAAACGGCAATCGGGCGGTCGTCGGATCAAACACGACAAAGGTGTCCGACCAGGTCTGCCACGTCCAAAGCGCAGCGAGCTTGTCATGGGACAGCCCAGTCTTGGCTTCGACCGCTTCAGCAAGTGGCCTCATGAAGGATTGCGCGAATGCGATCGAGGCGGCAGTCGCACTCGGGACCTCCTCGATCAACGACCTGCCACTTTCATCGACAACAGGGAATGGCTGAATCGCCATCGCGATTCCCGGTGCAGGAAGCAACGGCAAGGGCCGTCCTGCCGCGTCGGACGTGGTCGAATCAATATCCTGTGTGGCAATCGCCACGTAACGGGTATTCAATTCCATGAGCGTGGTCATCGTGATGACCTTGGCCCCTTCCTCATACGTGAGCGCGGCCGACACTTCCTCAAGACCTGCTTCAGTGACCTTAAAGAGGCGCACGGTATTCGCATTCACGGTTCCGCCATCCACCGGACCTGAAGTCGGCAATGTAATGGGGGTCGTTGTTGGCCAACCGTGCAATCCATCCAGATAGGTATCAAACGTCGCCTGAGCACATCGCGTGGTCACACAAGTGCCGCTCTGGCAGAGCCCAACACCACAATCCGAGTCCGCGTCGCACGCCACGGGCGTCGCCGCTGGCCCACAAAAACCAAGTGCAGCGCGTGGGAACGTGCCATCGGCGTCCAAGGCGAGTGTATTTGGAATGGGCAGCGTCGCAGTTGCAGGATCCAAAACACTGAAAGCATTCAGACTGGTCGACCAGATGGTGGCCGCGGCAACCTTGTCCCGAGCCCCGCCCTCTGACTCAACATGGGCGAAAACAGGCTGCAGCAATTGCCGCAATCCCTCCAGGTCTCGCGCCTTGCCGCCATCCAGCGACGAAATCTGACTCTTTCCATTGGCATCCACCAACGGTGTGGGCGAAGCCGCAAAGAACATCGCCGTTGAAGGCAAAATCGTCTCGCCATTCGCCCCGAGGAGATCCGTCGTGGCAACCGCAGCGTAGGTTTCACCCGATACGAGCGGAGCCGTTGGCAACACTCGAATCACCGACGCACAAGCCGTCGGATTGCAAACGGGAATCTCACCGCTCTGATTTTCAGCATACGCCAACGTCGCACTGAGTTCTTCGAAAACGCCGTCCGACGAGACACGGTACAATTTGACGTCTCCAGCCGACACCGAGTCCGCATCCAATTTACCGGCAAACGGAATCGAGATCGGCGTGCTTGGATCCCACCCATAGCTCTTGGAAAGCCATTTATGGAATTCTCCCTGAGCCGCCGAACCGCCGAGGTCAGGCAACGTGCCGTCTCGATCCAACGCAGCTGAATTGGGCAGCGGCAACACCGACGCGTCGGGATCAAAGGCCGCCGAAACACGTTCGATAGAAGTATCTTTGGGGATGTCGACACAGGCGGAGACGCCAACGACACAGATAAGGACCATTGGCCCATAGGCACGAACGTTCGCCATCGGCGACCTCGCGGAGTGGAATTCAGTGATTATACGCAGGTTTTCCGTAGAATGGGCGGCATCATAAACCAATTACCCGTGCAATCAAGCGCCCTATCATCTTGTTCACGATAGGTAAGAGTGCTAATACTCCACGCGTTCTTTTATCCCCCCACTCTATGTAGAGGAACCCCCATATGGCCACCATTGGAGCCGGGATCGTCGTGAACGGTCGAATCAGCGGCAGCGAAACTGTTGCAGTTTTCGGTCGTGTCGAAGGCACTGTGTCACTCACTGACGTCTTCCGAGTTGAAGAAGGCGGCGTTGTTGTCGCAGATGTCGATGTCAAATCATTGGTTGTTCGCGGAGCGCTCAGCGGAAACGTCGTCGCACATGAAGTGATAACGCTTCAGACCGGCTGCGCGGTCACAGGCAACCTTAGAGCACCTCGAATCATCATCGAAGAAGGCGCGCGCTTTAAAGGCAACATCGATATGGATGTGCCCAACGCTTGATACTGGAGTCAGTAAATGTCAGAAACAGTTATCGGAAAAAGCATTGTCATTGACGGGGAAATCTCAGGCACCGAACCGGTGCTTGTGGAAGGAACCGTCAAAGGCAAAATCACGTTGCAGTCCACAGTCACCGTGGCGCCAGGCGGCGTTCTCGAGGCTGACGTTCACTCGCAACTCATCGAAGTCAGCGGCCAGGTCACGGGTAACCTCGTGGCCAGCGAGCGCGTCGAAATCACCAGCAACGGTCGAATGGTTGGCGACATCAAATCGCCTCGCATCCTGATCGCCGACGGAGCAGGCTTCAAAGGCCATATCGACATGGACGTAGATTGAGGCACGGCATGACCACCATTGGCTCAGAAACGATCGTTGAGGGACGCATTGATGGCGCCGAAGACTTGACCGTAGACGGTCGTGTTGTCGGAACCATCAACCTCTCAGAAATCCTCACAGTGTCGACCGACGGAGTCGTGGACGGAAACGTCAACGCTCGCGGCGTGCGTGTCGATGGAACCGTTGACGGAGAAATCACCGCCACTGAATACATCCACCTGACGGCGAGCTCACGGGTTCGGGCCCGCCTCGTTGCGCCCATCATTCGCATGGATGACGGTGCCAAGTTGGCCGGTGAGGTCGAGATGGATGTCCAGGCGCCTGCGCCTCAGACGCGAATTTCGGCCCCAACCAGCCGACCCGTGACGAGCGCCAGAACGCAGCCTGTTGCACGACCTGTAACACCACCAGCGCCAGCTCCCGTCGCGGCATCCACAAAAGCGCCTTCGGTCACAGCTGCTGCACCTGTTGCAGCAACGACCACCACGGTGACCGTCGAAGCGGAACCCGAGGACGCCGGCGAGTCTGAATACGACGCGATGACGGTGAAGGAGCTCAGAGATCGGCTCAAAAACCTGGATCTTGCCGTATCAGGAACCAAACAAGACCTGATGGAACGGCTTGCCGACGCTGAGCAGTGAACCCCCCTTCTCTCCTCCAGCTTCTGCTTGAACGAAGCGTCAAATTCGGTGAATTCACGCTGGCTTCTGGGGCAACGTCGAATATTTACGTCGACGTTCGTCAGACCGCGCTCACCGGCGACGGCGCGCTTGCCATCGGGCAGGCGTTCCTCGACCTGATGCGCACGCATGCGCCAGACGCCACTGCATGTGGCGGTCTAACCTTGGGAGCCGACCCGCTGGTCACGGCGACCTCGGTGGCCGCACACCTGCAAGGCAGCGTGATCGACGCCATCATCGTGCGTAAAGACGCCAAGCTTCACGGCATGGCACGCGCAATCGAGGCCCCCTCTCGCGTCGGCCAAGGAGCTGAGGTTGTCGTCGTTGACGATGTCATCACCACTGCTGGCTCAACGCTGAAAGCGGTTCAAGCCCTTCGCGAAGCTGGATTCGTTGTGAAAATCGCCCTCTGTGTGGTGGATCGAGAAGCCGGTGGCGCAGACGCGCTCGAAGCTCAAGGCGTTTCACTCATGCCTTTGTTCACCCTTAGCCAACTCCTCTCACACCGTGGATAGGTCAGGCTTCGTTCGCTCGAAGATCGACGGCACACAACTGTGGTGGGGATCTGTCGGATCCGGGCATCCTGTCGTTTTATGCGACGGTTTCGCCTGCGATGGGTTCATCTGGCCCTACGTCATCGACGATTTCTACGAACACCTTCAGCTGGTGCGCCCCCATTATCGCGGGCACGGAAACAGCGAAAAACCCCGACGAAAAGGCATCGTCCACGTCGAAGATTTTTGCGACGATTTGGTCACCGTCCTTGATGAGCTCGATATCGAGAAGGCCGTCTTTGCCGGTCATTCGATGGGCGTTCAAGTCATTCTTCAGTTTTTTGCGCTCTACCCCGAGCGCGTTGAAGCGTTGATCCCAATTTGCGGAACCTACAAGCGACCGCTGGACACGTTCCATAACCACGACAAGCTGGCGACGCTCCTGCCATTCCTGGAAAAGGCAGTTCGATTCGCACCCGAGCGGCTTCAGTCATTATGGCAAACGCTGACACCAAGCCCGATGACATTTCACATCGCGGCTCGAACAAGCGAAATCAATTCCAAATTTGTCCGCAAGCAAGACTTCCAGCCTTACCTCGAACACGTAGCAAAGATGGACTTGCGGGTGTTCATGCGCATGCTCAAGGGACTCGCCGAACACTCAGCAGAAGAGATTCTAGAGACGATCGACGTCCCGACGTTGGTGATTGCAGGCGAGTTCGACTCGTTCACACCCACCCAGCGGTCTTTAGAAATGCATGATGGTATCGCTGGCAGCCAACTTCTGGTGGTGCCAGGAGGAACGCATGTAGCGCCCGTGGAACTCCCGGATCTCGTCAATTCTGCAATCGAGAAGTTCCTGAAAAGCCACGGGCTCTGGGATTCTTAGGCTTGAACCAGCTTGAAAAGCTGCTGTCCCATCAGAATCAAATCGCCCGGTTCCACGCGGTGGGCTTCCCGGATGCGAATATAGGTGCCGTTGCTTGAGCCAAGGTCCTTGATGAACACTTTGTTCTCGACCCTGGCGATCCGAGCATGCCGCCCGGAAACAAATCCGTCGTCTCGGAACAAGACTTCGCCAATTTCACGGCCAAGGGTCACTTCGTCGCCGTTGAACACGAAGCCACGGCTCTCAAGGTCCGGACCACTGATCAACGCGAGCCGGCCCCAGTAGCCTGTATCAGGGCTTCCTGCCGTCAGTGTTTCAGGGGCTTTCTCAACGATCGGAGGGACACTTCCCATCAGATGGAAATGCAGAAGCTCTTGACCCACTCGGATGTAATCGCCGTCGACAAGTTCGACTTCTCCGCGGATGCGAATGAACACACCGTTGAGGCTCGACAGGTCGTTCACCGTGAAGGTTCCGCCCGTGTACGAAAATTTGGCGTGCTCAGGAGACAAAAATGGGTCGCCGGCCAACACTTCGTGCGTGCTGGAACGTCCCAAAGTTGCGTCATCTTGCGTGAGCGGAATGCGTGCACCCTCGCTGCCGTCCGGCTTGATGACCACCAGATGGGCAATCACCTGTGGGGTCGCTGCCATCACCGGGGTCGGCTGCGTCACCGACTGGGGAGGATCTGGATCGTAGACTGGTTTCGCCGGCGCTGCTGGCTGTGCTGCAGGCTGTGCTGCAACAGCACCTCCACACGAGCCGCAAAAGCGATTCGTGCTTGGAACCTGAGCGCTGCAGTGCGGACACGCAATCATGTTGCTGACTTCGGCGACGGGTTTGACCTCGGGTCGAGGCAATACCGTTCCGCAGCCGAGGCAAAACTTGTAATGGTCTTCGTTGTCGCGTCCGCAATTCGGGCAGTTAATCACGCGTTCCTCCACGTCGTCACTGGCATTGGACGATGGTTTATCATCGAGTACCCTTGCACGCAACCGGGTAGGTTGAACATGAAGTATTGGTTGTTTATTTGTCTCGTGATTTCTGGATGTGCCACGGCGCCTCCAGCTGGCGTCCGAAGTGGCTATCAAGCCACTCGTGTCAGCAAAATCTCCGTTGCCCCCACATTCTCATTGGACTCATTTGGTCTTGATGCCCACGAAAGAAATGTCATCGAACGAAGCGTCGATCGGGACGCGGTCGTCTGGCTCCAGCGCGCCGGCTTTGACGTCGACTCCCCGGAGGTCGTTCGAACCCAACTCGCCGATGAGTGGAAAGACGTCGAGGACGCCTGGTACCGCGGGGTTGAACTCGATTCCCTCTTTGAGGAAGGGGCGCCAGAATTCGAAGGAGCCGAAATCGCGGCAGCCCGGAGAGCCGCGAAACACCTCGACGCACAGCAAGTTTTGCTGATTCAAGTGCTCTACCAGACCGACTCGATATGCAGGGAAGATGCGCAGGATTTTACGCCCTATGCCATCACCGATCCCCCCGCCGTCAGTGCCTACCCGTGTGTGATTTCACATCTTGAGGCAAAACTGATCGACGCCAAGACCGGACATATCATGTGGCATAATAAAGCCTTCGTAGAGCTCGCCGAAGCCCCAAGCCCTAGCGGAAGGCGGCAAACCTTACGAGAAGCCGTAGATTGGCTCCTGGGCAGCTCCACTGGCCTGTTGAGCCTGCGTTCTAAGCCAGCTGTATCCGCCCCATAGGCTGAAGTCGCTGACTTGGGTCGAGCTCCTGAAAACTCAACACCGCGATCTCGGGGATTTCGGTCGACACCAACCGTTTCATGTAGCGACGGACACTCTGATCGGTCAGCAAAACCGGGGTGCGCCCCACCTCGACGTCTCGTTGCACGGCGTCTCGAACCTGACCGAGGATTTGCCGTGACTGGTCGGGTGGCAAAGCCAAATAGCTGCCGTCGCCGCTCTGGCGAATTGCGCCCGCAATCATGTCTTCGATTCCACGGTCCACCAGATAAGCTGCCACTTGGCCGTTATTCGCATAAGCGTGCGTGATGGCTCGCCCCATGCCCTCGCGGACACGTTCGGTCAGGATCAATACGTCTCGCTCACCGTTGCCTCGGTCCGAAATCGTCTGAAGGATCGCCCGCAAATTGCGAATCGAGACCCCCTCCTCCACCAGACGCCGCAAGATTTCGGTCAATTGAGGCAGCGACACGTGCTTGGGAACAACCTCCTGTACGACGGCCGGGAAAGGGCCCTCAAGCTGGTCAAGCAAAGCCTGAACCTCCTGCACACCCAAGAACTCCGAGGCCCTCTCTTTGAGCACGCCGGTAAGAACAATCAACAGATATCCAGCGCAATCCCACGTGCGGTGATTCGCCTGCGCAAGCACGTCACCGTGCTCCCCACCCACCCATGACGCCGGACGACGCGTGATCGGATGGCGAGTGGCGCTCGCCTCGACACCAAAGGCGGCCAGTGTTGCCGGCGCATCGATCACAAAAAGTCGATCCAACGGAATGGTGGCGCGATGAATGGGAATCTCGTCGATTTCGACGCCAAAACCATCCACGCCCACCGCTGGGTTGTCTGTACGAATCCGAACCCCTGGAATCTTCACGCCGGTCTCAAAGAAGATTCCTTCACGCATGGTTCCAATCATGTCACGGAGCCAGGTCATGCGTTCGGCCGAGATCCTCTCGCTCAAATTAGGTCCAAGCGCCAAAACAATTGGAGTTACTGATGGGAAGAGAACCCGAGATTTCTGGGCTTGCTCCTCTGCGTCGGTGCTCACCTCCTCGACTTCATCCTGAGTCGCGGGGCGGGTCATCAGGCTTTTTGCGACAAATCCCAAAATCAACGCCAGCGCAAAAAACGGAGGCCCGGGCAACCCAGGAATGATGGCGAATACAAACATCAGCCCCCCAGAGATCGCGATCGCTTTGGGGTATGCGATGATTTGGCCCACGATATCTCGCCCCAAATCGCTCTCTTCCTCATCAGCGACTCGCGTCACGATGATGCCAGCCGTCAACGAGATTAGAAGTGCAGGTATCTGCGAAACGAGGCCGTCGCCGATGGTCAAAAGCGTATAGACACCGGCTGCATCGGCCGCGCCCATGTCGCGCTGCGCCACACCGATGACAATCCCTGCCACAATGTTGATGCCCGTGATGATGATGCCAGCGATGGCATCGCCCTTGATGAACTTCATGGCACCGTCCATCGCCCCGTATAGCTGACTCTCACGCTGGACGATGCCGCGTCGACGACGCGCTTCGCTTAGATCGAACGCCCCCGCACGCAAGTCGGCATCGATCGACATCTGTTTGCCCGGCATGGCATCCAGCGTAAATCGGGCGGCCACCTCCGACACTCGCTCTGAGCCCTTCGCAATAACGACAAATTGAATGATCGTGAGGATCAAAAAGATCACGCCACCTACGACATAATTCCCCTGCACCACGAAATTACCAAAAGCCTCAATCACTTGACCGGCATCGGCGTTCAAAAGAATCAACCGGGTCGACGAAACGTTGAGTGCCAAGCGAAACAAGGTCGTCAACAGCAGAATCGTGGGAAAAGTCGAAAGCCGGATCGCGCTGGGGATGTAGAGGCTGATCATCAACAATGTCACCGACATCGAAACATTGACGGTGAGCAGAATATCCAGAAGCCAGGTCGGCAACGGAATGATCATCATCCCGACCATCGAGACAACCGACGCGGCGAGCATCAAATCACTGTATTTTGTCATGAGCGCGCGGACGGTCATAATCCCCCCAAGGATTCATGGTTTCGGCCGGCAGAATAACCGGCAAGCTGCTGTGTGCAAACAAGAAACAAAAAAGCCCGGTCTCCCGGGCACTTCTGATTCATCTGTGGTCAGCTCAAGGAAGTACGCAGAACTGGCTGCCTGCAGTGCCCTGGCACGTTCCGCCTGTGGAGACACACACGTCAGCCAACGAAGGATTTCCCTGCGTTCCACCGATAGGAGTCGTCGAGCACGGCAGTTCACACGCGCCCGATGTGTTGCAGCGGCCCGTCGTGCCACAGTCCGCATTTGACGTGCATTCCGGCGCGCAGCCCGTAAGGAACGTGACTTCGTTGGCAGGAGATACTTCCAGATCCATGATCTGACACGCATAACCGTCGTTGTAGCGGCAGCTCGGGCCACACGTCGACGCGCAGTACGCAAATTCATCTCCCACGGTCCCAATTACGCGGCAAACTCCGTTAGCACCACAAGCTGATGAACGATAAGTCGTTGGTGGTTCTTGTTCTGGAATTGGGCAAGGATTTGCAGAGCAATATCCGCCGGTAAACCCAGTCGGGTTCCCATCTTGGTCAAGTGCCTTGATGCAAAAGCCATCCAAATCGCCGCCATTGCATTGTGTGTTCGTGGTGCAAGCCGAACCGAGATTCGACGGTGTGGCACATCCACATTCGGTAGTCAGGCCAAAATCGCCGCAGCGCAGGGGTTTCACGTCGTCGCAGGTCTGCGTGACCAGTTGTTCAAGCGCACTACGAAACTCAGGATCAGCAGCCGCATCCTCGGCACATGACGTGCCGTTGGCGCCACCTGTCAGACAGTTCGACTCGATGTCGTTGACAGCCTGCACGATATCCGGCGTCAAGGTGCAGTTATCGGTGATACAGGATCCGTAAAACAGGTCACACGCCTGAGCACAAAGCGCCACCAATTGTGGGTCAGGGTTCGTCGTATTATTAGTATTCGTCGTGTTGTTCGGGTTCGTCGTATTATTCGTGCCCGTCGTATTATTCGTGCCCGTCGTGTTGTTCGGATTTGTCGTGTTATTCGTGCCCGTCGTGTTGTTCGGATTCGACGTGTTATTCGTCGGGATGTTCGGATTCGTGGTGTTATTCGGGCTCGCAGTGTTGTTCGTGGACACGATCGGGATGCAAATTGAATTCGCCGTATCGCATCGTGCGCCAACTCCACAGACGCCGTCCGCGCACGTATCGTAACAATCGGTCACGCCGCCAACGCTCGCAAAAACCGTCCCAGCTCCGCATTTACTCGTTTTCCCACCGCTGTCATCGCCGCAGCCTGCAAAGGCGATCAGTGCCCCAAAGATAATTCCGGAACGCAATAATGACGAAAGATTAACGATTTTCATGGATACACCTTTAGGCTGGGAACAGCGACGAAGTGGCCACAGTTCGGCCAACAATTCAAGTCAGGCCGCAAAGTGTAGTGAAACGTAGGAACGTGTCAAGGCAATGGCAGGAAGACCGCATCAGCTATAGGGAAGCGACGAATCATTACGACTTAAATAGTGAGGATCCGCATGATCACCACGCACGCCGGTGCTCATGACGAAAGTCAGCGCAAACATCAAATACGTACGAAAGTAGTCAATGAAAGCCAGGCTTTGCGCGCGCTCGTCGGGATCGAGGGGCAAAACATCCAATGCCCGACTCCACTCCTGAGTCTGAATATCGGCCAACCCCTCGCTCGAAAGCACCTCAGATGGGTCCTCGTGCATGGCGTGTTCAAGGGCAACGATCAATTCGCGCGCCGAACGAAATCTGCCCTCCGGAGACTTGCTCAGTGTACGAAGAATCACCCTTTCAAATCCGCTGGTAAGATCTGGATTATGGCTTCTCGGCGACGCCGGCACAGTTTCAGCGTGGGCGTGCATCAAGTCACGAATTGCCAATCCTTCAAATGGACGACGGCCGCAGGCGGCTTCGTACATCATCACGCCAACACTGTAGATATCTGACGCCTCGCAGACCGTGTCGGGGTCGCGCACTTCCTCGGGAGAGATATAAGCAGCAGTCCCGACGATCTTCGTGCGGTCCTCGGGCTCGGTCGGTGATTGCGAAAACCTCGCGACTCCAAAATCGATAATCTTTGCCACATAGCGGCCGTGTTCCTCGGTGATCATCACATTGGCCGGCTTGAGGTCGCGGTGAACGATGCCTACACGATGTGCCTGACCCAAGCCGCGAAGGAGGTCGACAAATAGACACGCTAAGGTGGGCTCATCGACCGCGCCTGCATTCGTCCAGCCTTCCAGAGTCTCCCCTTCAATAAACTCCATCACGAACGCCAAGCCCTCGTCTTCCAGCTCCATAATCTCATGAAATTGAACGATATTGGGGTGACGTAGCGCCATCATCATTTGAGCTTCGCGCAGGAAACGCTTGCGTTTCACGTCGTCATTCATCAAATGAGGATGCAACACTTTGATGGCAACCGGCTCAAAACTGTCCTCCCGACGCGCGCGGTACACGAAACTCGTCGCACCGGTGCCGGCAAAACCGTTAATGATATAACGACCGAGGCGCTCACCGTATTGAAGTGTCGGACGAGGCTCGTCGGATATGGCGGTGGGTTTTCTTGAAATACCGGTAGACACAGCTCCCTCCGTGGGACAATTACGCATCCATGCGTGGTTAGAGCATCCCTCGTATGATCGGGATGTCAAAAATTCGCTGATTTGCGAGCAGGAGTGACCATGAAAGTGAACGTTCGATATTTCGCCATCATTCGTGAGCGAGCGGGCGCCCAACAAGAGACATTTGACCTGGCTGAGGGCGGTACCGTTGACGATCTGTTCTCCGCCATCGTCGAACTCCATCCCGATGTCGCGGAACTCAAACCCATCTTGAGGTTTGCCGTGAATCAGGAGTTTCGCCCAGGAAGTACGCGGCTTAGCGATGGCGACGAGGTGGTTTTCATTCCGCCGGTTTCCGGTGGCAATGGACGCATTCGACTGACCACAGAGCCACTGGACTTGATGGAATTGCGCAACACCATCGCGGCGGCGGAATTCGGCGCACTCGTTGTCTTTGAGGGCGTCGTTCGTGACCACAGAGAAGGCCAAGACGTCGAGACTTTAGAGTACGAGACCTACGAGGAGATGGCGCTTCGCCAACTCTGCAAAGTCGCAACAGACGTTGAAACAAAGTTCCAGGTCCGAGTTGGGATTCACCACCGGCACGGGCTTATGAGAGTTGGAGAAACGGCAGTGGTGATCGTGGTGGGATCCCCACACCGCGGCCCCGCTTTTGAAGCGTGCCGCGAGGTCATTGAACGCCTCAAAGCCGACGTTCCAATTTGGAAAAAAGAAACCGGCCCGGATGGGTCGGTCTGGGTCGGTGTAGGGCCCTGAAAAACTACTGCGAGCCGTCGTAGAACGGTCGCAAGGCATCAGCACGATTGGGCTGGCGAAGCTTCTGAAGCGCTTTGGCTTCGATCTGTCGAATACGCTCCCGCGTGAGATTGAAGTCCTGCCCCACTTCCTCGAGCGTATGGTCAGTCTTCTCGCCGATGCCGAACCGCATTCTGAGAATCTTCTCTTCGCGGGGTGTCAGGCCAGAGAGCAACTCTTGAGTTTGGTCGCGCAACGCCTGAACCACAGCCTCTTCCATCGGGCTTGGCGAGTTTTCGTCTTCAATGAAATCGCCAAGCTGAGAGTCATCCTCACCAATCGGCGTTTCCAAAGACACCGGCTGACGAGAAATTCTGAGCGCCCGACGAACGGCTTCGACCGGCATGTCCAATTTGAGCGCAATCTCATCAGGCTCAGGCTCGCGGCCCAATTCCTGTTCAAGTTGGCGTGAGGTACGCACGATTCTGTTAATCGTCTCAATCAAATGAACCGGAATACGGATCGTCCTGGCCTGGTCAGCGATTGCACGCGTAATGGCCTGACGGATCCACCAAGTTGCGTAGGTAGAAAACTTGTGTCCGCGCTGGTATTCGAACTTCTCGACGGCCCGCATCAAGCCAATATTCCCTTCCTGAATCAGGTCAAGGAAGTGCATGCCGCGGTTCACGTATTTCTTGGCGATCGACACCACGAGTCGGAGGTTGGCGCGAATCATCTCACTCTTACCGCGCTCCGCGCGACGCTCACCGGCACTGATCTGCAAGACGAGCGATCTCAAAACATCAGCATCAATCCCGAGCTCCCGGCTGATGCGGTCGCGTACAGCGCGCGCGCTCTCACGGGCTTGGATGAATTCAATGAGGGACTCTTCGTCGCACTTAAGCTTCTTGTAATTGACCGTATCACCGGCCATATACGTGTCTGCGGCAGCCTCTAGCACGCTCACTTCGATTTTGAGGTTTGAGGCAATATCCCATGAACGGCGAGTTGCGCGGTCCATACTCACGAGCCCCTTTTTCAGGTGCCCCACGACTTCAATCAAGAATCGTTGCGATAGCCGGCACTCTTTGACTGCCTTAACCAATCGACGCTTTGCGCGCTCGGTGTTCTTTTCGATCGCGGCAAGATCGGCCTCAGATGGCGCCTTTTTCTTGTCCGACGGTTTCATCTCAATCGCATCTTTATACGATACGTGCGCCTTCTTCAGACGATCGAAGCGCTTGAACACGTCTGGTGCCACAGGACTGTCGCTGCCTTCGTCGCTTGGCGAATACTCGTCAAAGACTTCCCTGGCGCGAGCCGTGCCGGCCCGAAGGCGGTCTGGAAGCGCGAGCATCAACTCGATGCCCGCATCGCATCCCACGATACAATCGAAGATAATTTCTCTGCCTGCCTCGATTTCTTTGGCAATCGAGACCTCACCTTCGCGGGTAAGAAGGCTGACCTGACCGATGCGACGTAGATACATCTTCACCGGGTCAAAACCATCTTTCCACTCAGCGACCTCGTCATCCGAGCTCAACTTCACACGGCGTCTCTCCGCAGTACGGAGTCCGATGAAGTCATCCTCGGAGTTCAGTCGGTTTTTGGTACCATTGGACTTTGTCGAACTGCTTGTTTCGCCCACGGCTGCACCTTCGTTCTGGGTCACCAATCAAATCACAAACTCTTCGCCTTAAAATGCGCCACGATCTGATTTGAAAAACCAATCGCTTTTTTGTACACATTATCAACGAGGAGGCTGTGCTCCATCTTCCGTTCTAGGAGGCACTTTCCGTGCCACCCTTTCGCACAGTGGGACGAAGTGGCGTATATACTTGGCTTTTCCAAAAGTACGCCCTTTCTTCATCGTCCACCTATCCGCACATCATGACATAGCTGTCACACCCGGGCGAAATCTCTTTACAGATTTCTGAGGGGTTCGACGCAATCATGCAGACATACAATCGAGGTCGGGACAAAATTCCCGACCCCGAAGCGATCAAATGTGAAATTTGGGCGGATCGGAAGATCCAGAGGAGTGTCAGCCGACTGCCAGTCGAGACATCGTCTCCAACTCGCGGCGAACCAACGCCAGAGAATGCCGACGTGATTGGTCGCGGTGCCCGAGACGTCCCTGAAGAAGGGAGTTTTCGTCTTCAAGCTCGGCAATCTTGGATTTCAGCTCATCGACCTCTGCATTAACTGCAGACGGAAAGAACACGATGGACTGATCAATGTATTCGAGTTCGCTGACACGAACCCGAAGAGTCTCAACCTCGCCGTCGAGAGCCTGGTTGGCCATCTCAAGTTCGCGCGCCCTGCTTCGCAAGCTCGTAAGCTCACTTAACATCTGCGAATTTTCGGCTGAGTCAGATGGAGATTGCGACGGACGGCGCGCCCCGCCCTCAAGCTGCTTGCGCGCGCCTGCGATGGTGTACATGTCGTCGTAGAGCAACGCCTTGATTCTCAGAAGAACCTCGATGTCCCCCCGAGCATAAGCACGCTGCCCCGTTCGAGTTTTACGTGGCTTCAGCTGGTCAAACTCTGTCTCCCAGTACCGAAGTACGTAGGCCTCCAGAGACAATAACTCAGCAACTTCACCAATCTTGAATGAAGATTTGTTGGGGATCTCGATCGCTGACATGTAACCCTCCATGGTCATCTTGCCGCAGCATCCATGCTGCTGGCGTCTAGTCGTTCAGCTCGGTCTTAAGTACCTGGCTGATCTTGAAACGCAGAACGCGTCTTTCGGGAATCTCGATTTCGATTCCGGTACGTGGGTTTCGTCCCACGCGTTTGCCCTTCTCTCGAACTTCAAACTTACCAAATCCACTGATCTTGATGGCATCGCCGCCTTCGAGAGTCTCTTTCATCGTCTCGAAAACTGCTTCCACGAAATCTGTGGCTTCTTTCTTGTTCACGCCTACGTTTTCATAAACGTAATTCACGATACCGGCTTTTGTCATCGTCATTTTACTGCTCCGTGTACACAAACCGGATAATACGGTTTTTTTCCAGTGGTGTTGTAATCTCGACATCCGCACTGTTCAAGTGCGGCTTTTTGAATTGCGACGAATTTGCGAAATCAACGTAGGGTTGCACCCGTTCGTTGTTCCACTTCTGCCACGATCTGGGCATCGATGGCTGTGATTTCCGCTTCCGTCAAAGTCTTTTCAGAACTGCGATAGGCCACAGAGATCGCGTAGCTTTGTTTGCCTTCGGGAACTTGAGCCCCTGAATACACATCAAAGAGGTTCACTGTTTCCAGAAGTTCGCTGGCTGCACGAATGGCACTTTCCACATCGGAAAAAGTGCAATCCTTGTCCACCAGGAACGCGAAATCGCGCTGCACCGCGGGGAATTTCGCAAGAGCGGCATATTTATGAACCGCTTCCAAGGTCCCAAGCAGCCGGTCCAAATCAATGTCAAAAACGAACACTGAATCGTCCACGCCAATCTCTCGGGCGATCAAGGGATGCAGTTGCCCCACCTGAGCAATCACGCGACCATCGAGCACCCACTCCGCCTGCACTCCTGGATGAAGAAAAGGCTCCAAGACTGCAGGAACTCGCCATTGGCCCTGCCCCGAAAACGGCTCAGCCAACGTCTCGACGATGCCCTTCATGTCATAGAAATCCCAATCTCTGAGCTCTCCAACATGTCCAAGACGTGAGCCGACAGCCAGACCCGCGACGCGTTCGTATTCGCGATCGGGAAAATAAACTCGTCCCACCTCAAATAATGCGATCCGATCGTATTTTCTGGAGACGTTAGTCCAGAGCGCCTTCAAGAGACCCGGAACAAGGCTGGTGCGCATTAATGCTTGGTCTGCGGCAAGTGGGTTGGCCACTTTTCGTGCCATATTCCTCGCATCACCATCTACGAGTTTAAGCTGAGCAAGATCGGCTTCACCAAAGAATGAATAGTTCATCGCCTCAGCCAAACCAGCACCCAATAACACCTGGCGAACGCGTCTGGAATGCGCCAGACGGCGACGCGAGATGATCGTCGGTGGATGACCAGGAGCTACCTTCGTCCGATGGATATGTCCCATCGGAATGCGAGGCAGAGTCGGGGTCAACTTGTCGTATCCGTTAATTCGCGCGACTTCCTCGACGAGGTCAATCGTGCGTTCAAGATCGGGACGCCATGGCGGAATGCTGGCCTCAACAACGCCGGCATTGACTTGATTGGTCACGCCGATGCTGTTCAAAATACCGCTGACATCGTCCGTGTTGAGGTCCGTGCCCAGGATTTGATTCACGCGGGCGCTCGTAACATTTACTTGAGCCGCAACGAACGGACTAGCCTCTTGGTATAGACGTCCGCGGCGAACAAGAGGGGTCCCCCGCTCCGCCTGGGCTTTCACCATCAAGCCAACGGTTAACTCAAGATTCCGCTGAACCGCCGCCGAATCAATGCCACGCTCGAATCGATGACTCGATTCGGTGTGAAGGCCCAGCCGTTTCGCTGTCTTTCGTACGGTCGTCGGTTGAAACTGAGCGCATTCGATCAGAACTCGCGTCGTTTCCGACGTCACTTCTGTACCTTCGCCCCCCATCACACCCGCGATCGCCACCGCTTTCTTCGAATCTGCGATCACAAGGTCGCGTTCTTCCAAGGCATGCTCCTTGTGGTCGATCCCCGAAAGCTTCTCGCCCGCGAACGCATGTCGAACAACAATGCCGCCGTCCAAACGATCAAGGTCAAACGCATGAAGTGGTTGGCCAACATCCATCAGAACGTAATTGGTCACGTCGACAATGCTATTAATACTGCGCACGCCAATCGCGGCAAGTCGATGACGCAGCCACGCGGGACTTGGTCCGACCACGATATTTTCGATCACGGCCATGCCGTAACGTGGGCAAGCTTCCTCATCCTTGACGCTGAGACTGGTCACCGATGCGATCGGCTCCGCGGAATCGTCGAAAGGAAATGGTTTTGCTGATCCCAGCGACCGACCAAAGAGAGCTGCGATCTCTCGCGCGATGCCGACATGACTCAGGCAATCAGCACGATTCGGCGTAAGCTCGATCTCGATCACCACGTCACGTGAATCCGTCGCATCGTAGGCGTTCTGCCCGATCGTCAAATCCTGAGGCAGAATCCAGAGGCCATCGCTTTGAGTTGAAAGGCCCATCTCCTCTTCCGCACAGAGCATGCCTTCTGACACCACACCTGCTACCGGACGAGAGACGATTTCAAAATCGATGCCGGGTGGACGCGCGCCGTCCAAAGCCACGGGGACGACGTCCCCGGCCTTCATGTTCTTGGCGCCGCACGCGATATTGCGCACCACCCCATCTCCAACATCGACGCGACACATCACCAGTTTATCGGCTTTCGGATGTTCATTGATCTCTAGAATGCGACCAATCACGATCTTTGGATCGTACACGTGAGACACGCCCGCGACCTCAAGCCCTGCCAAATTCAGGCGAGCCGTTAGATCATCAAGAGCAATATCACTAAGGTCGACCCAATCTTCGAGCCATTTCCAAGAAACTTTCATCGTTCCGACTCCCGTTCGTCAGAATTGTCGCAAGAACCGTAGGTCGTTCTCGAAAAATAGGCGGATATCATTCACAGCGAGCTTCAGCATCGCGATGCGCTCAACCCCCATTCCAAACGCGTAGCCCGAGTATCTGGAAGAATCGATGCCTGCTTCTTCAAGAACGTTCGGATCGACCATCCCGCACCCCAGAATCTCGATCCATCCCGTGCCTTTACACACGCGACAGCCAGCCTGAGCACAAAACACACATCCGATATCCACTTCCGCGCTGGGTTCGGTGAAAGGAAAGAAGCTCGGACGTAGCCGAACTTGCGTTCCAGACCCAAAATAGCGCTCAGCAAACGCGTTCAGTGTTCCCAAAAGATCACGCATGGTCACGCCCTCATCGATGTGCAATCCCTCGACCTGATGAAAGACAGGGCTGTGGGTAATATCGCTGTCGCATCGAAAAACGCGACCTGGCGAGATCACCATGATCGGAAGATCATAGGAGAGCATCGTTCGAATCTGAACGGGCGAGGTGTGTGTCCTTAAGAGGTGTCCATCGTCGAGCATGAAAGTATCCTGCATGTCCCTTGCTGGGTGATCATGCGGGAAATTCAACGCCTCGAAGTTGTAATAGTCGGACTCGATCTCAGGACCATCAGCGACCTCGAAACCTAGCTCGGAGAAAAGGTCGATGAGCTCCCACTGAATCGTGGCGATCGGATGACCCCCATGTTGGACATGAGACCTCGCCGGCAACGTAATATCGACGCGTTCGGCGGCGAGTTTACGCTCCAACTCCTGAGCTTCGAGAAACTCGACACGGGTACGGTAGGCATCTTCGATCGCGTTCTTACATGCGTTTGAGGCCTGCCCAACCTCCCTCTTACCGTCGGGAGGTAAATCCCGCAGGAACTTCATCAGGTCCTGCACCCCACCGCTACGTCCCAGATAACGATTCTTGACCTGGATCGCATCTTCGATCCGATCGACGTCCGTAAGGGCAGAAACAGCTTCTTGTTGAAGCGCATTGAGCTGCGCGATCAATTGCTGCGTATCCATGGCGACCTCAAGATTCAAGAAACGAAAAACCCCGCAATCCAAATTTGGTTCGCGGGGCCGTTCGTACAAGCACTAAAGATTCACTTCGCTGCGCGTGCGGCCTCGGCAACCTTGCCAAATGCTGCTGCGTCGAAGACGGCAATCTCGGCCAAGATCTTGCGATCAAGTTCGATATTTGCGCGATGGAGTCCACCGATCAAGCGACTGTATGAGAGCCCGTGAAGGCGCGCTGCAGCGTTGATGCGGGTAATCCACAATCTACGAAAATCACGTTTACGTTGGCGTCGATCGCGGTACGCATACTTCCAAGCCCGATGAACGGTTTGCTTGGCGTGTTTGTACAGTTTACTGCGCGAGCCACGATAGCCCTTTGCAGCTTTGAGAAACTTGTTGCGGCGACGGCGCGCTTTGAAGCCTCGTTTTACACGTGGCATGGCTAAACCTCGACTTCACTGCCGCACATTAATGCGGCATCAATTCTAATTTACATGTAGGGAAGAAGCATGATTATCTTCTTTCCATCCATCGGTTTCATATACCCAGCCTTACGCAGGTGACGCATTCTTTTTGCGCTCTTCTTCGTAAGAATGTGGTTTCGATACGAGCGGCGGAACTTAATTCGTCCCGACTTCGTAATCTTGAAGCGCTTCGCAGCGCCTCGGTGTGATTTCATCTTCGGCATCACGGCCTCCGAAGGGGTTGTTGCGTTGAGCCGGTCATCCGACATCAACAAGGTATTTCAAATCTCACTCAAACGAGCGAGGGCGCGCACTATATGCGGGGCAGAAGAGCGACGTCAAGCGTCAAATGCTCATTCTGTCTTAGCGACTCGAGGGGACAACATCATGGTCATATTACGACCTTCAAGCCGACCATCCTGTTCCACGTCCGCCGTGTCAGTGAGTAACTCAGCTGCACGAACGAGCATCTTGGCTGCGATTTCAGGGTGAGTGATCTCGCGTCCACGGAACATGATCGTGAACTTAACCTTGTTGCCTTCTTCCAAGAAGCTCCTGGCATGGCGAACCTTGGTCAAGAAGTCATGATCGTCTGTCTTAGGACGAAGTTTGACTTCTTTAAGTTCGACTCGAGCGGACTTCTTCTTGGCCTCAGCAGAACGTTTCTTCTGCTGATACTTGTACTTCCCGTAGTCCATAATGCGACAAACGGGAGGTTTCGCCATCGGCGCTACTTCCACCAGGTCAAGCCCGGCTTCTTCAGCACGATCAAGCGCATCCTCGATATCCATAATTCCGAGCTGTTCGCCGTCAGGATCAATGACGCGTAATTCGGGTCCCCGAATACGACGGTTAACACGTGGTTCTTTTTCGGCCATAGACCTGAATATCTCCTCAATTACTGACACAAAAAAAGCAGGACCAGAAATCCTGCTCTTTACCGAGACTTTACCCCTCGGCTTTTTCTGATGGCCGCCCCGAAGGGCGATTCCATCAATTCAACCACGTTTGTGATTGTTATAGGCACACGCGGGATTGAACCGCGGACCCCTACCGTGTCAGGGTAGTGCTCTCCCACTGAGCTATGTGCCTGTCTGCTCACCGTAGCGAGGGATGAGTAGGTACCAACCACTCGCGTGGCTGTCAACATGTTTTGTCCATTCGTTTGCAGAAGCTCCACATCTGGTGCCAAAGACGCAAAAGTGCTAACAACTGCGTCTGACGATGATGGAGAAAAGAAATGCGAATGATTCTCGTGGGCCCACCGGGCGCCGGCAAAGGTACTCAGGCTAAATTCTTGGTAGAAACCTATTCTATTCCGCACCTATCTACGGGAGATATGTTGCGAGCCTCTGTTGCTGAAGGGACGAAGTTAGGCCAAGAGGCCGACGTATTTATGAAAGCTGGCGGTCTGGTTCCAGACGCGGTCGTTATTGGCATGGTTTTGGAGAGAATTCAGAAGCCCGATTGCAGCAAAGGTTTTTTGCTCGATGGGTTTCCGCGCACCCGGCCTCAGGCTGAGGCACTCGACAAAGCGCTGATCGACGCAAACGTCACGCTCGACGCCGTGGTCCAAATCGAAGTTGCAGATGAGTTCATCGTAGAGCGCATCACAGGTCGTCGCACGGATCCAGTGACTGGCGAAATCTACCACTTGACGTTCAATCCACCTCCAGCTGACGTGGCTGAGCGTGTCACCCAGCGAAAAGACGATACTGAGGAAGCCTGTCGAGCGAGACTCAGGAAGTATCATTCGGAAACAGCGCCGATCATCCCGTTCTACGACAGCAAAGGAATCCTGCACCATGTAGATGGTGTCGGATCGACCTCGGCCGTGCGTGAACGCATCGAGAAGGCACTCGCTGGATGAGCAACGCTTTCTCCGATCTCATGAAAGAGGCCTGGACCGCTGCCAAGCGACCCCCGACTCTGAATCTATTTGTCGAATGCTGGACCACTTTGGTTGGCCCCGACATCGCCCTTCACACGCGACCTGTTGGTTTGAGTGATGGGAAACTTGATGTTGAGGTTCGCTCTGGGTGGATCGGCGAGTTAAATAAGCGAAAGGAAGTGATCCGTGCGCGCATGGATTCACGTCTCCCCTTCACTGCCCCTCAGCTTGTGTTGCACGCCGCGGATGGATTCCCGCCGGTGTCGCTTCCAAATGTGGAAGAGATCGTGCCATTCAAGGATGCACGCACCTCAAATCTTCCAGAAGGCCTGCAAGAGCAGGCGGAACGAATCCTCTGGCACATCCGCCAGGAATCTGAATAATCGCGGTCGCTCCACCCGCGTGCTTGCGTGTATGCGCTGAGTTCGCTATGGAAACCGCGTCCCGATCAAAGTGAACAGGCCCAAGTTGGCCGATAAGAGAACAGGTACATGGTCGATCTGCATAAGAAAGGTTTCGAAGATTTCTACTTGAGTGACGAAATGCTTCGCGCGCTCAAAGACGTGGGCTACATCACCCCCACTCCGGTTCAGACGTCGACCATCCAACTTGGCATGGCGGGCATTGACCTGATCGTTCAATCGCAGACCGGCACGGGAAAGACAGCGGCGTTCGGCATCCCGATCCTCGAAATGGTCGATCCGCGTCCGGGTCGCATTGAAGGATTGGTACTGGCACCTACCCGCGAGCTCGCGAAACAAGTTGCCGAAGAGTTCGAGCGACTTGGTGCGCACAAGGCGATCCGTGTGGCGACAATCTACGGCGGTGCGTCGTACGATCGGCAATACGAAGATCTCGCGGAAGCTAACATTGTGTGTGCGACTCCTGGCCGCCTGCTCGATATCCTCAACCGTGGCAACTTGTCGCTGGAGCACTTGCGAGTGTTATGCCTCGACGAAGCGGATGAGATGCTGTCGATGGGATTTGCTGAAGATCTCAATGCGATCTTGAAATACCTGCCCGAAGAACGTCAGAGCCTGCTTTTTTCTGCGACGATCACTGCAGAAATCAAGGCGCTCGCCAGCAACATGCTCTACTACCCTGAGTTCGTCACGCTTTCGGGCGCCCACGTGGCTGCCGCGGATGTCGAACACAGCTACATCAGCGTTCGCGGCGTGAGTCGCGTGCGGGATATGCTTGCGATTCTTGAATTCGAGCAGCCTGAAAACGCGATCATCTTTGCCAATACTAAAGACGATACGTTCACACTCTCGAAGTACTTGAAACGACACGGCATGCGTGCCGACGTATTGAACGGCGACCTGCCACAGAAAGAGCGTGAGCGCACGCTGGCAGCATTGCGAGACAACAAGATCGATTTCCTGGTAGCCACGGACGTCGCGGCTCGAGGCATCGACATTTCGGACCTCTCGCATGTCATCAATTACACGCTTCCAGACAGTGCGGAGGTCTATATCCACCGTACGGGTCGAACCGGGCGAGCAGGCAAGAAAGGCAAGGCGCTGAGCCTGGTGTCTCCTCGTGAAATGGGTAACTTGATCAACATCAAGAAACTCTACAAATTCCCGATGACTCAACGCCCTTTGCCGTCGGCTCGCGACATCATGGAAGCGCGTCAGAAGAGTTGCGTCCAAGCGATGGTCAACAAGATCGATGGCATGGACGGCCTTGCCTATGGAGCTCAACTTGGTGTGGCCGAGTCGCTCGTGGGTAAAGAAGATCCCGACCGCCTCCGTTTCATCGCTAAGCTTTTGGCTGTGGCTGCGAATGCGGGTACAGGCTCATCGAGTCCCGCACCGCGTCCCGCTCCGACCCCCGCTCCTGCGCATGTAGAAGCCGAGGTTGTGACGGCTGATGTCGATGTCGAGCAGGTCCGGGAACGTCCGGCCGCGGCAGTTTCGGCACGATCGGCCAATGCAGATGTCGACGACACCGATGTTCCGATCGAACAAGGTCGTCGACGACGACGTCGACGACGCGGTGAATCCGATGTCGAGACGCCATCGTCAAACACGGAGCGTGCTGAACGACCCGAGCGTGCTGAGCGTGCTGAACGACCTGAGCGTGCTGAACGTCCTGAGCGTGCTGAACGTCCCGAGCGTGCTGAACGACCCGAGCGTGCTGAACGACCTGAGCGTGCTGAACGACCTGAGCGTGCTGAGCGCACCGAGTCGGACGCACGACCAGAACGAAGCCGACGAGGACGACGTCGCAGTGAAAGCCGCGACTCCGCTCCCGCCACTGCGAACGAATCGACCAAGACAGCTCCAAGGGCCGAACGGCCTGAGCGCAGCGATGCACCGTCGTCTGACCGAAACGGTCGACGCGGAGGACGATCGCGAGATCGCCGCCCGGACCGGCGCGAGCGTACCGAAGAACCGGTCGCAGTGCCTAAACCGACGCGACACTGGTCGAAAATGTGGATAAACGTCGGCAAGAATCGCGTCGATTCCCCCACGGGAGTCGTCGATATCTTGTGCGAACTCGCCGGTATGGACCCTGAGGATTTCGGACAGGTATCCCTCGAATCAACGTTCAGCTACTTGGACGTTCGCGAGGACTATTTTTACGATATCCTGCAAGCCATCAATCAACAGGAGTACAACGGTTTCACGATCGCTGCCGAAGCGGCACGAAAATGATCCGTAATCGCCCCAGGAAAACGATGCGTAAGACGCTTGGCCCTTGGATACTGGCCCTCACGTCGGTCACTTTGCTTCTCGCATGTGATCCGGCCCCCACTGTGGTCGTGGAAGAAGACAAGATCGACGAGACCTTGCCACCTGCAAAAGTCGATTTGCCCGATCCGCCTCCATCGAGTGGCTTTACGATTCCTGAGAAAAACGCAGACGGATCGATGCGCGTCGAAGGACTGATTCACCATCAAGAAGACCACATGGACCAGAAGGTCGATGTGAAGGGCTTGATTGTGAAGATCTCGACACCATGCGACCCGAAGAAGACGAAGAAGTCAGGAGAGCCCTGCCCTGAGCCCAATCTCTTCATTAAAGACGATGCGGATGCTCAGAAGGTGCTGCGAATCGTTGGATTTGACGATGACTTCGTCAAGAAGTCGAAGATTGAGGAAGGACAAAGTCACGTCTTCAAGGGCACCTATTCGAAGGTTGCTCAAGGTTTCGTGGCCACTGAAGACGGCCTGCTCTTGCTCGACTTCGTCGATGACATGCCCGTCGTCGAACCCAAATAGACTCCCACGAAATAATCGCAAAAAAGGCGCCTTAACGGCGCCTTTTTTTGTATCCGGAGCGCGTCGCGCCCAATCAGCGTTTTTCGGCCAGCAGAATCATGCTGTGAGAGTTTGGCCCCAAGAAGCTGCCTCGATGCGAGAGATCTCCCGTCACTTCGAGTAGATCGAATCCCGCGATGCTCAGGATCTGATTCAGTTCATGGAGAGAATACAACCGAATGTAGGAGTTGAATTCTTGAGGCGGCGAACCGTCCTCGTAGATGAATGAGCGCTTGGTGTGCAGGACGCTGGTCTCGTAATCAAATTCGACCTCCTCAAGGAACACACACTCCACACCTTCCCACCACGTACGAGAGGGCATTTCCGCCACAACGTAGTCGCGATTGACCATGTCAATCAGAACGCGTCCACCGCTCTTAAGCGCTCGGTGCACACCCTGCAACACTTTGAAATTCGTCCGATCATCAAAATAGCCGAACGAGGTCTGCCACAAGAAGCAGGCGTCGAAGATCTCGTTGAAATTAAGTTCACGCATGTCGCCATGGATGAACTTAATCGACAACGCATGCCGTTGCGCCTCAGTGAGGGCCCGCTGAAGCATTGCCATCGACAGATCAAGACCTGCCACCTCGTAACCCCGGCGAGCCAGGTTGATCGAGTGCCTGCCAAAGCCACAAGCTAGATCGAAGATTCGCGCTCCTTTCTTAACCCCGAGGGATTCAAGAATGAACTCGGTCTCGACCTCTGTTTGCCGGGCGATATCCTTCGGCAAAGTTCGCAGGTACTCCTCGGTGAAAACGTCCACGAACCAGTTGGCTCGTTTAAGCTCTGCAGCGTTGGGAACCTTCTTGGGTTTTTCGTCGAGCAATTCCTGAACAATACCACTGATGTCGTCTTCCGCCTCGGCGTTGGAGTCTTTGCGGCGTGCAGGAACAGGCTGGGTATTCTGGCGAGCACGGCTGGGCGTGCGGACTTCCGGAAAATCAGGTTTCGGCGGAGGCTGGGGCAACGGCGTGGCGTCCTCAAGGATCTCGCTGTCGAGTTCAAGCTCTGGCAGATCCTCCGATTCCAAGTCGCGGGCGTCGTCGATTGGGAAGTCTTCAGGATCGCTCACTGGCGGTGCCGACTGTGCCGGTTCCGTGTGGAGAGAACGATCGTCTGTCGCTTCACTCTGCATGGCGCGAAGACTTGGGACAGTCAATTCAGCGTCACGGTCAAATTGGGGTTCGTTCTGCAGCTTTGAGCGCGCAACGTCTTCATCAGAAATAGTGTTCGTTCGAACGGTTTCCGCGATGGAGTTGCGGGTGTCCGGATTTGACGCCCCTGGCTGAGCGTCATCTGCAGAGATCACGACGGAATCCTGCCACTTCTTCGTCAAAACGCGTGGCGGGCCAACCAAGATATCCGGTGCGAAGCGTTGATCGCGCAAATGCGCGCTGATCGACCACTTCCGGACGGCATCGAGGAGTTCAAGTTGGTGACGGTCGAATGCTTCCATTCTCACGGTTCGCACAAGCTCTTCACGATCAAAGGCTTCTTCTGGACCATCCTGAAACTCGTCCGCATCGTTCGAAACCGGAGAGGTTTGTCCCGTTGGGATCTTGAATTCAGGTATGGCGAAGGCCAAATCGTCCATAGCGGGCGCCGTGGAACCGACCTCTTCGGTCAGTTCGATCACATCACTGTCTTCGTCGAGATTTGAGTGAATGCTCGGCGAATTATCAGCGGAGTTGGACACGTTGAGGGCCTCCTCGCAGACCTACAGTCGACTCTTTACGCCGGGAGTATGAACCACCGGCAGCATCCCGGATGGATGATGTTTAAAGCACGCCGAGTCTATACCACACCCCGACCTGCCACAAGTCTTTCCCCGCACGTTCTCAAGCCTGCACGTGGCCAAGACGTTGACCCATGCGCACGGGTTGGCCCTCACTCAAATGAGAGTCAAAGCGGAACTTGTTGTTTGCAATCACAAGAACCACGGTTGAGCCTAGGTTAAACATGCCCAATTCGTCGCCGGCCATGAATTCAAGTGGCGTGGAAAGTTCAAAATCTTCACGACGACGAAGATGACCATTGGTCACATGTTCGTGGAAATCGAGGGTCATTCGGCCGACACACGTGGCGCCCACCATGACAACGCCGACACGTCCCATGAGGTCGTTCTCAACGTAGGTAATCAAACGTTCGTTAACGGCAAAGAGCTGATCGACGTTCTCGACTGCGAATGGATTGACCGGAAAGAGATGTCCCGGAATGTAGGCGACTTTGACCGCAGATCCTGAAACCGGGAAATGCACCCGATGATAATCGCGCGGAGACAAATAGATCGTCGCGAAATGACCATCAACAAATGCAGCGGCGTCCCCCCCCGAATCGAGGAGATCAACGAGGCGATAATCGCGACCTTTTGCTTGCACCAGCGTCTGCCGAGTGATCGGCCCGAAATGCGACAGGCGTCCATCGCATGGAGAAACCAGTCGATCGTTTTGCGTGCTGTCAATATCGCGTGATCCTTCCTTGAGGCGTCGTGTAAAGAACGCGTTGAGGCTGGAATAGGAGCCAGGGGCCCGTTCGGCTTCGGAAACATCAATCCCGGCCGCAGACGCAAAACCAGAGTTCACGACCGTGCGGACCCCAGAGGGCAACGGAACATCAGAAATAAAGCCGAGCGCGCGGCTCACAGCGTTTTTTGGCAACAATTGCAGTGCAGTCAATTTTGCACGATCGAACATATTTTCTCCCTAAAAGCGAAGTCCCCATTTCGCCCGATATTGAAACCATCGGTACGTCATCCATGCCGTGACCGGGGCGCCAACAATGAGCATGAGAGGCGATAGCAGCCACGCCATAAGAATCGTCAAAGTCGCCACCCCGAGGGCAGCAAAGCCCTTGTTGGCAGCGGTCTTCTTGGTAAGTTCGGTACGTTTCATCTGGGGCTCCCGTGGGTAGGCCAAGCGAAGCTGGCTCGCTTGTAAATCAATACGCCTAACAAGCAAAGTCAAATGGCTGGGTATTCCATTCGCATCTAAAGCGCCTAATTGGGTTGCGTCACCTTCGCGCACAGCCTTATAATCCGCGGGTCCTCAAACCCATGGCACAGCACATGAATCGTTACTTCGGTTTGCACACGCTCGAAGGCGAATGGCACGCATTGCTGCCTCGCTACGTATTACTTTCCGAGCGAGTCGCTGGGCGACGCGTTCTAGACATCGGATGCGGCACAGGTATTGGCTCATCGTTGCTGCTTGAGTTGGGTGCAGAGATGGTCGACGCAATCGATCATCGCCCCGCCGTGCTTGAGCTGGGTCGGATGAAGCACGCCAAACCGGGTCTGGATTTCCACGTGATGTTTTGGGAGGAACTGGATTTCCCTGACGGCACGTTTGACGTGGTGGTCTGTCTGGACCCAGCGTCCCCAGTAACGGACCCAAGTCTGCTCCAGGAGGTACAACGCGTACTGAAGCCTGGCGGGGAATACGTCTGTGCGGTTGAGCGCTCCACGTTGCCGGGAATTGAGTCGGTGTTGCCACGTTATGGCTATGCAGAAAGCGGTGAGAAAATTGACCTTTTCCGCACGAGCGCGCGTGTTCCGCAGATCGGAGAGTTGCAGGAGCAATTCAAGCAAGTTCAGTCGGTGATTCAACGTCCGATGCTCACATTTGTGTTCGACAGCGGCACTGAATCCGGTGATTCCGTCCGAAAAATCGACGACGGCCAGAACAGCGGTGCTTGGATTCAAGCAGCGCCCAACGCGGATTCGGGACGCTGGGTCCCTTCGGATCACCGCCTTTGCGCCAACGAGGCGGAAACCGGGGCCGTATCGATCTTCTTTTGTTCTCAAGAGCAATGCCCGCCCCCGCCGCTCGCCGAAATCCACCTGCCCTACTACAGCCTCGTTGAGCGCCTTGGTCAGGTCATAAATGATCTTCAGACCGCCCCCATGCGTGAGTTGGGAGACGATCAATCCGTTTTTGATGAACTCGTTGAACCCAGCGATGAACGCGAACGCCAGCCGACCAATGAGTTCCGCGCGGTGTCGTGGGATGATCAACCGACCAGCATTCGTGCAAGACCAGACTTCGCAGAAATGATGGCAGCCACCCCAGCGCCGCCGGCGGCTCCGTTGCCCTCGGATTCCGAAGTTAACGAGCGTGATCTCTATATTGAGCATTTGGTGAAGCGAATTCACGAATGGGAACAGCGCTATTTCGAGATGGCACAAAGCGTCGAAGCGATGGCGACCCCAGGTCACGAACGCGTGGACGCGTTAGAGGCCGAGTTGCACAACCTGAGGGCTCAACAAGCGACACTCTTTGAAGCCGTGCAGCGTCAAGATGATCTCGACACCGGGGAACATGCGCGCCTGCAAAAAGAGGCGCCGGTTGAGCCGCCAGAAGCGGAAGAATTGGGTGGATCTTCGGAGGACGAATGATTCGTTCGAGTTTGGTGATGGCTCTGGTCGTCTTTGGCGGTTCGTCGCAAGCCTTCGCCGGTGGATTTGAAATCCCCGAAAACACCACAAAGGCGGTGGCGCGCGGCGGAACGGGGGCAGCATCGAAGTCCGACCCCAGTGCGATTTACTTCAACCCCGCTCTCTTGAGTCGCGCCAGAGGTCTTCAAATCCTGGTGGATGTGAACCTGGTCGACCTCGCGGTGGAGTTTCAGCGCGATCCTTTGGTGGTGGGCTCGACCACACGTGACTTCGACCCGATCTCGAACGGTGCTGGGATTTTTCCTGCGCCTTTCCTTGCCGCCAGCTACGATTTTGGAATCGACGGATTTGGCGCCGGGATTGGGATATTCGGGCCAAGCGCATACGGCAAACGTTGTTTCGGCGATCCTGACAACGAGTGTGCCGACGACGACCGTAACTCTGCCCGCCTGATGATGCTGGAATCCGACATCGTGCAGGTTTATTTCGCGGCTGGCGCGTCGTACGAATTCAAGCTCGGGAATTCGGGGTCTCTTGCCATTGGTGCAGCAGCTGCACTTTCGTGGCAACGCACCAATTTCACAGTAGTCGTCGATGAGTTGCTGGTCAGTCCGCCCTTCAACGAAGACCCGGAAAATCAGGCCCCCCTCAAGGCGACGAACCTCCAGGATTTTCAGCCCACGGCTTTTGTCGGGTTGGCCTATTTCAACGGCCCCCTGACGTTTGGGCTCTCGTATCGTCCGCCTCTTGCCTGGAGCGTTGACGGGAAGATGAGCTTGGATCTGCCTGACTCGTTGAAAGACCTGGCAGTTTTGGAAGGCGATGGATTGGTTTTCGAAACCGACATGGCGGGTTCTCTGCGCGCAGGCGTCGATTACGCGTATGGCGAGCATCCTGGCGTCGAGGGCGCCCCGCTTTTTGATGTCGAGTTTAACTTCGTCTGGGAGGACTGGTCACGGGTTGATTTCTTCAAGATCAAGCCGCAGGCCAGCCTCAACGTCGCAGGCGTGGGACAACCGCTCTTCGACGTGTATCAACCCAAACACTGGAACGACACCTACAGCTTCCGCTTGGGCGGCTCGGTCGGGCTCTTTCCGTGGCTGACCGGTCATGCTGGCGGGAGTTACGAAACAGCGGCACAAGATGAATCGATGACCAATGTCGACTTCGTGTCGTGGGATCGAATCACGGGAGGTGCCGGCGCAACGATTCACGCCACGAAGTGGCTGGATGTTGATCTGGGTTACTCGTACACCTATTCCGCTGATCGCACCGTGACGAACGGCGCGGTCTACCAGCAAATACCGATGAGTGGTTGTGTTGGGCCGGACTTCGACGCCGACGCGTGTGCCGTACCGGGGACTCCTCCTGGTAACCCTCAAAACAACGGGGAATGGTCGTCGTCGTTTCAGATCATCAGTATCGGCACGACGTTCAAGTTCGACCCGTAGGACCGATATTATCATCGGGAGTGACACACGGGACGCAGATCCTGACTCGTGTGCCTTTACGTCGCGCAGACGAGAAGTTCCAATACCCGCCAGTTGCTTTCAAGACTTCAGCCGCAGCCGAGAGGCCAAGTCCAAGATGGCCGCGTTTGGTCGAATAGAACGGGTCTTGGGCCCGCCCCATTTCATATTGTGTCATGCCACGACCAAGATCTTGGACCTCGATGCATACCTTGTTTGCGGGCAGGAGCGTCGCGACCACGTGAACCCAGCCATCCTTAGGCCGAGCGTCAATGGCGTTCTCCAACACAGGCAAAACCACGTGTTCGATCACGGCAGACGAAACAAAGATGTCTCTGGTGACGTCAAAAAGCTGGCACGCGACGGCAGCACGTTCATTTGAGCAGCTTGAAAGGACGGACGTCAAATCCACCACACGAAACGGAATTTCGAGGTCGATTGCGTGGCGCGCCTGAATCGACTCGTCCATTTCTCGAACTCGCTGTGCAAGATCGTGCGCAACGTCGCGGTAGCGTTTGAGGGCATCACCGGACAGTTCGGCACGCTCTGACGCGACATCGGCCAACACGGTGAGATTCGCAATCGCGGGACGAAGCCGTTTCGCAATGAGTTCACGCACGTCGTCGGCCACGGCCCTGCGAGCGCGTTGTTCACGCCAGTGGAAGCTCTCGACCACCGACGTGTCATCCACCAGAAAAAATGTGGCCAATTCAGCGTCGGTTTGCGTCAAGTCCCAGTAGCGCAGGAATTTTGGACGACCGGCATCCGGCACCAACTCGACGTGGAACTCCATTCGCCCTCTCGCACCGGCAACCACGCGTCGCAAGGTGAGGTGCGGCGTTCGATCCTGGGCAAAAAGCGTAAAAATCGAGTCGACCTGCCCCTCACCAAACCAATCCGACAAAAAGGACGGGGCTTCGAGGATCGTGCCGTCGGCTCCGACGATAAGCAGACCCCCAGAATAATTTTGCGAATTGGTGCCCACAGGGATCCGATCTCAGCGAGAAAAGAGGTCACGAAGCTCGTTGCGCATGGCATCGCGATGTTTTCGCATCACGGCCTGCGTAAATCCGAGAGTAGTCTCCGAATGGGTCACAACATGCCAGAAGAAGCTCTCGTCCAAAGGAACGGAGAGAAAGACATGTTTGTCACCCATGATCACGATTCCTTCGGCGGTCGGAGTCGAAGACCCCACCTCGCCAAGGGCTCGTGCTGTAGCGCGGTAGACGTTGCTATGAAATGCGTCGGCCGCGGCACTATCGTCAGCGTCCACCTCGGAAATACACGCCAGCTGAAGTCCGTTTTCGAACCCCACCACGCTCGAGGAGATAAAGCCTGGTAGTTCCGATCGCATCGCGTTGAGGACATCAAAAACGCTCATGTCTTTTCCAAGTTTTGGCGAAGGGTCTTTTGAAACCGTCGCATCATGACTAAGGCGACCCCCAGACTGGTCGCACGTTCAACGATCGCGACGTGCACGTAGGGTGTGCCTTCGAGCCGCCTAAACAACGCAAACTGGTCCTGCAGGGCAAGTTGGAGTTCGTTGAACTCGTCTTGTGAACTGAGCACCTTCACCGTGCGTTGTGCCGCAGCCACGACATCCGCAAAAAAGACCGCGATGGCATCGGCGTCCCAATTTGAACGCTGCACGGCAACCGAATTCAATGCGATCGCTTCAGTGGGCGACAAAATCCCAGTGATCACCAATCCCGGGCAATCGCGCGCAAAATCTTCGAGTGAACATTGGAACGCGTCTGGACTGAGCTTGTCGACCAGCGGCGCGAGACTCGACTCCGAAGGCGAAGGCGGCACGGATGGAGAAATCGAGGCGCGCGGAGGCGTTGGCATGGCCGATACAAGCGAAGGCGTGTCAGAGGCCTCGAACACCGCAGGGTTGTGCACTGGAGTTGGCACAGTTTGGGTGGCCATGGGTGCCTTGCGGACCTCCGTGTGCGGATGAGCTCGAAATGGAGTTCTAAACTCCACGTCGGACTCCTCAGTCTCCGCAAAAACGGTTGGCCCCTGATGATACGGCGATGAGATTCGAGTCGAGGATGCAAAATTGGCCTCCGACTGCTCATCGGACATCAACGACGCTTCGACGTTAATGGGTGCCGACGCCACCACCGCCCCATCCATAGGGTCAAGATTTGCGCCCGTCTCAATTTCAGCGAGTTCCTCTTCCGAGAAAAACGGAAACGAGGTTTCCTGGCTCAAATCACTCGTTCCTTCGACGATTTTGTCGACCACCTCTGCCGAAATTCCCATTCCGGTATCGGTGTTGTCGTCCGTACCGTCGTCGTCTGGCCCAAGATGGCTCTCATCCGCGCGTTTAATGCCTTCGAAAAGCAGGTCCTGCCAACTCATCGTCACCGTGCGTTGGTCGACCTGAAAGTCGGACTGCATAAAAATGTCGCCCTGTTTAAGGGCGAGCATCGCAAAGACCGCTTCGTCGCCTAAAACTTCATCGAATTCTGAGTGAAGAATGTCTCCCTTTTCGAAAACAATTTTCCCGCGATGATCGCGGTATTTCAGGTGAAGCAACGCGGTCCGCTTGGCCAGACACAACATCTGAATGATGTCAGTAAGCTCGAGATCTGACAGGACTCCTTGGAATCCTTGTTTTTCGTCGAGAAGCTCCAGAATAGCATCACGCAGCTCACTAATATTGAAAGGCTTTTCAATGTAGTGCGTAATACCGATTCGATCCGCGAAATTCTGAATTCTCGCCGTGCCGAACGCGGTCATGATGATCACACGCGATTCGGGAGAAATTTCTTTGGCTCTCAAGATCAATTGAAAGCCATCAACGCGTCCGGGCATTTTGATGTCGGACACCAACAGGTCGACATCACCAGCCTGTAGCGCCTCAAGGCCCTGCTCCCCGCTGTTTGCCGTGACAACGTTGATGTCGTCTCGGTCGGGAAACAAGTTCTTCTCAAGGGCCCAGAGCAGGTGCTCCTCTTCGTCGACGATCAAGATGTTGTACATGGTACGCCGAAGCACAGGGAATATCACAAGAGTGGACTATATATACTCTCTTGGAATATCAGGGCAAGGCGCGCACACCGGCTGGGAGTGCCAATGCGATATACTTTGACCTTCGATGACTTCGAACTAGTGTGGAGATTCCTCCGAGTCCGCATCATGGCCCCTATCCTTTTTATCCTCGCTTTGCTTGTCGCCTCTTGCGCTAATCCTGAACATGCGCAGGAAGATGCACTTGTTGGGCAACCCCTTCCTGCGGTGCAGCGATCGGCGTCTTCGAATTCGGGCGCGCTCTGGTATCGACTTGAGGTCAACGATAACCACCTCGAAGTTCATGTGCGTCTTTATCACCCTCCGGACGCGATTCGGTTCTTTTTGCCGACCTCTTGGGGAGGACGAAACGACTTTGCCTCACGCATCAGCATCGCCGGTGCTCGAGGCCCTGACGGTGTTCGTTTCATGACCATCGATCGCAACGAAGGCCGCGTGGAGATTGAATCTGAGGGGTTACCTTGGGTTGAGCTGCACTATCGCGTCGACCTTCGTGCTCCGACGTCACCGCTTCACGTCTCGCTGCAAGATGGTATTTTGAGCGCGTATGGACCGGCTTTTCTGGTCCTGCCCGCGCAGCAGATCCTCGACAGAAGTCGTGACATCCACGTCGAATTCCACACGCCGGCGGATTGGCAGGCGATCTCGACCTGGCCCGAAAGTGAAGACAAACTTGCCGAGTCCGATCCTGGCCAACGCGTGCGCACATTTGTTGCGACCGATGGCCAAGGCCTACGCGACGCATTTCTGGCCTCCGGCGCGACCCTGCAGACGCTGCAAATTTCGCCGACGATCGGTATGGGGTTTGGCCCAGATTTGCTGGGCAACCACGACGAACTCGGCGATTCGATTCGACGTGCAGTCAAGTCATACCGCACAACCTACGGAGATCTTGGGCACGTTGAGGTCCTTGTTCGCACTTCGGCTGAAGCCGACAGAGGCGGCATCGGCGGCCTGGGGCGCCGGGGAGGATTTGTCTTGGAATTGCCTAAGACTCCAGCCACTGATTCGGCAACGGAGTTGTTGATCTGGCACGAGGCGCTGCACCTGTGGAATGGCCATCGTGTGGTACCCCGCCCCGACGAAGAGAACCGGACTCGTTGGTTTAAAGAAGGGATCACACATTATCTGGCACTGGTTAACGCATGCCGATCGAGGGCGATTGACGAACGCTTTCTTTTTGAGGAATTGGCGCGCGTGGCCGATGCGTACGAGAGAAACCCTGCCCGACGAGAGGGCCAGGGGAACGACTCCGATCTGGCACGCCTGCCCTATGACCTCGGCGTGCTTCTGGGGCTCGCGTTTGACGTCGCAACCCCCAATCAACACGGCAACGTTTCACATTGGCTTCAGCGATTGCTTGCGACCTCAAAGGTTGGGGACTTTTACAGTGAGCGGGATCTCATGGACGCCTTGAACGAGGTCACTGACAGCCCTGCCATTCGCGGCATCTGGGCACAAAATGTCACGCAGCGACGCGTCGTGAACTCAAGACAAGTGTTGGAATCCGTTGGCCTGCATTTCCTACGCGGCAGCGATGCGACCCCAAGGGTTGTCGCCATTGATGGCGAAACGACGTACAAATCGATCTTTGGCGAATGTGGAGTTCAAAATGCTGAGTGATATCGAAGACAATTATCCAGAATTCCCGTTTGAACAGGCCGGTTTTCGCTGGAATGCGTTCGATACCATGCCCCAAGAGACGCTCAGGTCGGCGCGAGAAATCATCTACGCGACGAGCGAGGTCATTGGGGCGATGGACCCCTCCAGTCTCTCCGAAGTAGACCTGTGGGCCTATGCTGTGCGGGTTCGGGAAGACATGGAAGCGTTTGCAACGGCGACCACCCTGCTGGTCGAATCCCCGTCATTCGCTCAGAGTCTGTTTTTGGATGCCGAAGCCGTGCTCGCCCAATGTGTGTTCGTGTTTTTCGACGCGGGAGCGAGCGATGAAGCCAGACTCTTTTCAACGCGATTCGAGAAAGCCTACCCCGAAAGTTCCGAGCTGAAACGCGTGAAAGGTTGGTCGATTCTGCGCGAAGAGCCGGAGGAAGCCTTTGCCGCATTGATGAGTTGGGCTGGTGAAGATGCGGAATGCATCTTCGAAGCGGCAGAGGACTTTGCGCGAGCCGGATTTGCCGACCAGGCGATCCGCTGCTTGGAAAAGTCGTTGGAGTTTGCCGGGAGTGCTCACCCGGTCAGATTGGACTGCGAGTTGCTTCGCGAATCCTTATTGGATCACGAAGGATGAATTGATCTCGGTTTCGACGCCATCCCACGGAGCGAACTTCCACCGATCGATATGCGAAGTCATGCATGTGTCGAATTCAGTGAGCCGTATTTCAGCGGGGTCAAGCTTGAGCGATGAAACCTTGCCGATCGGTTGAACCGTGATCGCCACCTGGATCTTGTTCACCGGAAAGGTTGCCCCACGTCTCATGTGGCGTTCACGACAGTCCGAGATGCTCTTGCGGATGCTCTTGAATCCCTTCCGCGCCTCTTCTTTGCTCAACGTTTTCGGCCGAACGGCAGCGGCGGTCAGCTGGTCCTCAGGGCGTTTGATCTCTGCGCCATCGTCGCGACGAAGGGTTGGCGAGTACTTCAGCAGTGCGTCTCGACCGGTAAGAACAGGCTCTTTGACGGCGACGGCTTTCGCGTCTTCCGGTTTTTTGACCGACGTGGTCGTCCCCGTATCTTTTTTGGGCGCCGTCACCCCTTTGGCCTCGGTAGACTTCACGGCCACTTTGGGTTGCTCGGCTGGCTTCTCGGCCACGGCAGGCTCGGGCGCCAAGTCCTCGGCACGTTCATCAGGACCGATAACTTCTTCGCCTAGCTCCATCGAAAACGCGTTGAGTTTGTCCTTTGAATAGGACTTCTCAACGGGTGCTCGGTACGTATTTCCTTTCGCGACGTTTTCGAGTGGCGCTGGGGCCGGGGTTGGGCGAGTCAGGGCATAGGCCAAGGCAATCCCGCCTAGAACCACGGCGGCTAAGATCACGCCAACGATGATTCTCTTCTGTTTTCGGTTCTGCCCCTGCATCTCGTCGATGCGAATCAGCAGACTTGCCGAAACATCCTGACTCGCCGATCGCGATGGCTGCATCGACGATTCTAGTTTGGGAGCATCGGGGAAAAATGGGATCAGACCCGAGTCGCTGGGCCCTTCCTCCACATCCGAAATCGCATCAAAGACATTCGAAGTGCTTGAGGTGATCGGCTGCGGGTTGAACGACGGAAGCTTGGGTTTCTCCGGCTGACTCGAAAGCCCGGGAGCGAACGTAAGTTCAGCGTTGGACTTGTCGGCTTTTTTCTCTGCAATCACCGGAAGAATAGGCTCGGGCTTTGGAGCCTCTGCCTTCGGTGCCTCGGCCTTTGGCGCCTCGGCCTTTGGCGCCTCGGCCTTGGCTTCTGGAAGCGCAAGTTTCGGCAGCGACGTCGATGGCTTGGGCACATCATTTCGCAGCTTCTCTCGCAGCCGCTCCAGACGATCTTCTCGCGGTTCTGCTGGCTCGACGGTTGCTGTTGGCTCAGGCGTTACAGCTTTTGCTCGGCTCTCAGGGGTGCGTTGGACCGCAGGAGCAACGCCCGTCTGACGACCTTTGGGCGCGTCGGTGACTTTGATCGCTTCCAAGGCTCCCGTAAACCCGATGGTCTTGGCCCGTGGGCGAATGGCCTGGCCTTTGGCCAGCGAGCTTTCGAAAATATCGACGTCTCGAACAGGCTTCCATTCGATGATGGACTCATGCCAAACGTAGGACTCGTCCCCGAGTTCGCCAGTTTCGTAGCGACCTTTGAGCACCTCCAAATCCATGGGGGCGCTGGACTGACCGTTTACGGAATAATACCAGTTTGTCTGGGGTATTCGCGGAGACGAACCGGGCGCCTTGGGCGGCCCAGGACGCGTGGATGCAGCCGGTGCCTGCGCAGCAGGTGTCGGTGCCTCCGGGTCGCGTACAGTGATGATGTTGCCGCAACTTTTGCAGCGAACCTTCAGAACCTTTCCTCGAACCTTTTCTTCGGCGATGGAGTACTTGGTATTGCACTGTTCGCAATAAAACTTCATTGCGGGGGAGCCCTGAACCATCTGTCGATGCGCCTCAAAAGGGAAGAAGTAGTGTACCTGCGAATGAGTGGCCGCGTCAAAGGATGAGTAAGAATCCAATGATGCATGGGCCGCTAATCAGAAGTACCAGAGACGTGTATCCCATAATCTCACGTGCCTGCAGACCCATGATGCCCAGTAAAGGCAGAGCCCAAAACGGCTGTAGCATATTGGTCCACGCGTCTCCATACGCAAGTGCCATCACCACTTTTGATGGCTCGACGCCCATGGCTTGAACACCCTGCATCATGACAGGCCCTTGGACCGCCCATTGCCCACCACCACTGGGCACAAAAAAATTCACGATCCCGGCAGAAAAGAACGTAAGGACTGGGTAGGTGGCGGGAGTGGCAAACGACAGAAAGAGCTGTGAGACGTCGACGATGAGCCCGCTGGACTTCAAAATACCCAGAATTCCAAAATAGATTGGGAATTGAATGATGATGCCGGCGCAGCCACGAACGCCATCCACGACGGACTCCATATAGGCAGCCGGACTGCGATGAAGCGCAATTCCGAGGCTCAAAAAGGCGAGATTAATGGAATCGAGATTCCAGCCACCCACGCCCAAACGCATGAAATAGTGCACTAGAAAAGCACCCGCCAGAAATGCTGCGACCAGATTCAATGTCCGCGATGCAGGTGCCTGACTGATCTCAGGATTGGCCGCGGAAGGAGTTACGTCGCCTCGATACGGGCTCATCAACGCCGGATCTCGCGGCATCATCAAAAAGAAGGTCAACGGGATCAAAACGAGCAAAGTGCCCGTCACAGCCAGATTTAAAGGACTCAGAAGTGTCTGTGAAATCGGAATCACACCGATCGAAGCTTCAAGAAAATGACCAGGTTCGGCGACTTTGAGTGGCGCCGATCCCGAAAACCCACCATGCCAGACCAGAAAGCCTGCGTAGCCCGCTGCGCCGAGCAACGGATAATGGATGGGCCGACCTGCTGCCTTAAACGCCCGACCGACCTCTCGAGCCATGAACGCCCCCGCGATCGCGCCAAGTCCCCACTGCACCAAGCTTGCAAGGCAGGCCACCAGGGCGACCACAAGGACAGCCGTGGGTGCAGATTTGACCGAGCCCGCAACGCGTCGGATCAGGCTTTGAACGGCGGCAGTCATCGCAAGCGCGTGGCCTGTGATCAAGACGAGGCACATCTGCATGGCGAATTTCATCAGGCCGCCACTCCAAAGCTCGGAGTACCAACCGTCGGCGATCAGACTGAGCCGATCGGAGATCGGAAGTGTCTCGACCGCAGATCCCGTCATCACGCCCATCACCAGCACAAAAATGGTCAGGACGATCGCCAACACAAAGGGATCTGGAGCCCATTTCTCGGCAGCTTCGCTGAGGCGACGACCAAGTCTTTCGATCACGAAGACGCCTCCTCCAGCTCTGCGACCACGGTTCTCACCTGGGCTTCGGTCGAACGAATTCGGTCCCGACAAAGGGTGATTAAGACCGCCGCTCGCTCCACGTCCCGGGCCAACGCATCAAGATCAACGCCCTCGCCTTCGATCCTCTTGAGGATGGTCTCGAGTTCTTTGACAGCGTCTTGATAAGGAAGGGCATCTAATTCACTCATTGGGTTTCTCCTCTTCGTTCGGCGTCACGACGTTTGTGACGTTCACGCTGACTTTTGCATCAAAAAATTCGAGTTCAGCATGCTTGAGTTTCGCCAGACCTAACCCGCTCGAAACAACGTTACCTTCGCTGCGGACCATCACATAACCACGCCTCAAAACCTGTCTAGGATCGAGTAATTTCAAGCGAATGCTCGCGGTCTCTATCTGGTATTCGGCCTGGCCAAGCGCCAATCGTGCAGACGTGTGCAAACGTTCGGTTCGTGCCCGAAGCTCCTCGTTTTCGTTGCGGATCCCCATTCGCGCCGCTGACCACAAATCACGCTCCAGACTCGCCAGGCGAGCGCTCGTCTGATTGAGCCTGCGCGACGTGGACGTCGACAATCTGTGGCTCCAGGTATCGATGCGCCGGCCCGCCCGCTGAAGTGCGTGCTCGGCCGCTCGTGCACTTGCTTTGCCGAGGCTTGTGACTTCCTCCTCAAAGACTCGCACGGCTTCAACGACGCATTGCGCGGCAGCCGTTGGCGTCTTCACGGACGTCGATATGAAATCCAGCACGCATTTATCCCGGTGATGCCCAACCCCTGTGACGAATTTGATGGGGGTAACGCACAGAGCGCGAGCGATGGCGTGGGAATCAAACCAGGCAAGATCGCTTCGTGAGCCTCCGCCTCGAGTGATGATGACCACGTCAAATTCGGAAGATCGCCGATAGAACCAACGCAGCGCCGACAGCACAGACGACTCGGTTTGAGCGCCTTGCATCGTCGCCGGGACCACCGTAATCGCGAACGAAAAACCTGAGGTCATCAGTTCGTGGACGAGGTCGTTGTAAGCATCGCTTCCAGCTGAGGTAATCACGCCCACACGCAGAGGGCATATGGGCATCGGTCGGTCGAGATTCTTGGTGGCAATGCCTTCCTCGACCAATTGACGCAGCACCCGGTCGCGTTGCGCATTCAGGGCGCCTGCGGTGTAGGTGGGGTCGACATCCCGAACTTGAAGTTGGAAGCGGCCGCCGCTCTCGAAAAAGTCGGGTTTCACGCGAACACGAACCGTGAGCCCGTCTCTCCAGGAAATATCTGGCGACTCCTGACTGAGGCGCTCCATGACTCGACGAGCATCGTCTGCGAACATGAATGCATCGGCACGCGCAGTCGCCTCGTCCCCGTCACGTTCGACGAGCTCAAACCAGATATTCTTCTTGGTGTTGCGATCAAACCCCTGCAACTCACCCACCACCCAAATTTCAGACGGAAAGGCCTGCCGAATGCGCTGGCGCACTTCCCGATTGAGCGCCGAGATCGTCAGGTGCTCGACAGGCGCGACCTGAACAAGGTCAGAGTTGGCGGCCCACCAGATTCTGAATCGAGGGGAATGGTGAAACGAGAGCGGCTCCAGCGCTTGCAGCACGGCAACCGTATGCTTGGTGGGCACCGACCACTGCCGCGATGCCGCATCGAATTGGCGTTCCGGCAAGCCCCGCACGACCTGCACCAGGTCGGCGTCGT
>Ga0100385_1000128_pt1 | contig 98697 bp, 98 predicted proteins | sample CryGeymeta201509_FD_81543 | JGI IMG/M metagenome (GOLD analysis project Ga0100385, IMG submission 81543) | Groundwater microbial communities from Crystal Geyser aquifers in Utah, USA - Crystal Geyser metaG 2015-09 | ecosystem: Environmental > Aquatic > Deep subsurface > Groundwater | place: USA... | reverse complement strand
CTGTTGTTCCAGTTCCAGTGCCTGTTCCACCTGTTGTTCCAGTTCCAGTGCCTGTTCCACCTGTTGTTCCAGTTCCAGTGCCTGTTCCACCTGTTGTTCCAGTGCCACCTGTTGTTCCTGTTCCACCTGTTGTTCCTTCACTACCACTGGTAGTTTGGCCAGTTGGACCACCTGTGCCAGTATTAGGTATTGGAGCACAAATCGGCAGGCCAATGCTATCAACGCCAATTATCATTTCATCTTCCCAACATTCAAAAACAATAGGGGAACATATAACGCTAAAACCGTCATCAGGCCCTAATCCTGTCACATACTCGCCAGGAGGACATGTCCGATTGAGGCTAGCGACTGTGAAGCAACCATCTGCCGCACCCGTTGTATCATCAGAAAAATTACAAAATCCGTTTTCCGCAACCACAACTCCATCAGTCCTAATATCACTTTCAACACCGGAGATATCTAAGGCTTGTCTCGGAGCCTCCTCAAAGTCACCAATTTTAACGCTTCTGTTGGTTAAAATATCATCCGCGTTTTCGCCACTAAGGGCGTCCCCTGTTCTCCAACCTGCTAAATTTTGATTTAATTGTGCGTTATCAAACAAAATAAAATCGTCCATTTCATCAGCAAGGCCTTCAGAGACTTTTCCTCGGGAAATAAAGCGCGCCTCTGTTACTTCTGCACAATTTTGTAAATCCGCACCAGTGTATGGCGCAGCGCAATTTACAGCTGTATTGCCGTGAATATCATAGCCACCAACCAAATTGGGTCCGGGGCTGAAAACTATTAATTTTGCGGATGAATCAGGTGTGGTTAATTGAGCGCCTCTTTGATCAAGGATTTCAATACCGCCATCGGCTGTAACGCTGGTTCCTGAATCGATCGCAAAACTTTCTGTAACGGCATAATAATACCTAGAGCCATATGCATCATAAGTATCTTCTTCAGATAAATTGAGAGCTCTAAATGGAACGGCTCCTAATCTAACGCGCTTTTCATCCCCAGTTAAACTGGCGCGTTGACTTTCACGAACACAATAAGAGTTATCACCTAAGCAATCACCTACCGCAACACTTGTAATACCGCAATCTGTAGGAGCTCCGTAGGTTGCAACATCCCGATCATGTGACAATGGTGCAACACATGGATAAAAACCTCTTTCCGCATTGTAAGCCTCAAGAGCCGCATATATATCAACGAGTCTGTCTTGTGTTTTATCAAACTGAGATTTTGCAATATATGGTTTGCTAACACCAATAACCATTACAATCAACATACCTATTACTATTAATGAAATTGCTATTTCTAGTAATGTAAAGCCGTTCTTTTTTATCATAATTTTCTCGTTTTCAGTTTTTGGTTTTATAGTGAATCACAAATGATATTTTCACCGTTGGTATATATTCCGCGAAGATACTTTCCACTCGCACAATTTTCTGATTGTTGAATAAATTCGATTTCTTCGCATATTGGCACAAGGTTATTACTGGAATTAATTGTAACGCCTTTCATGTATTGCCCGTAGCTACCACAATTTAAATCGAAAATAGTTTGGGGTTTAAAGCATGACGTCATTGCAGAGTCATCGCATAGTAACTCTGCGGCTAATCTTTCCTCAGATATAATATTACCGTCAACATCCATCTTCAAGTTCAAGGCCGCAGCTGGTATTTCTTCATAGCTACCGACCGAGCCCACATGTATTTTTCCAGCCGGCATAGGATAAAGATCAGTCGTACCTGTTACAGGTGCCCAAATCCCGGTTGATGTTGATCTTCTAAATGTCAAATAATCATCATAATAATTAGCAGCGGCATTACCTCTAGATTGAAGCGCAATTGTAAATTCATTGTCATTATCGCAATTTTCTGCTTCTGCTGGGCCTCTTCCCGCGCAGCTAGCGTCTTCACCTCTGCTTAAAATTACAAAATGTGCGTCCGAGTTTGTACCGCCAGTATCATTACCCCATTCATCAGTAATCTTGATCGCGCCTCCTGTAGTATCAAAAGTAGATTGGATGTTTTGTGATGCTGTAACCGCATAAATAAAATTTATATTCCAAGGATCTCTAATAGAGTTACCCTCGGACTTAATATCTGTGATCAATGATTTAAGATCAATAATGAGTTCAGGAAGCGCAGTAGGGGTTGCATTGGCGTCATCATAACCTTTTAGAGGCATCATTCCAATACGAATGCCGTTAGTCACAGGAAGAGTACAATCCTCAAACCCATAACCAGCATCTCCTGGATTTAATGCGGGATCTGCGGGGCAAGGGTATCTTCCTACAGGCCCTCTGAACTGGCTAATTGCATACTCGGCGTTCTCAAGATTAACTTTTGTCATTTTGTGTTTTTGTGAAACAGACCAGAGTCTGAGCCCAAAGCCCAAGGATGACATCAATATGCCTATAATGATCAATACTATCGATAGCTCTACTAAAGTAAAGCCAGACTGTGATTTGAATAATTTTTTAACTTGTTGCTCTATAAACATTTAAAACTTCCATCTGCGTTTGTACCGTTCGCACCATTGGGACAAATAATACCAGAAAAATCGCGCGGGCCAAATTGAGGATTCGTTACTTTAGTATTAACGTCACATTCTCCATTTGCCTCAGATGTCTTCCCTCTTTTCTGCCCACTTGTTTTTTTATTAACGGCATTGACATTGTCAAAACCTCTAGAAACACACTTCAATGTCTTAGGTGTACCGCTTGTTTCATCATCTAAAGCGGCGCCTGTGAATGTAATATCCTCTATTCTGAAACAACCGCCTTGGTTTTCATCGCATATTCTCTTGGTAATCACTTGGTCTGCCCTAAGCCCGCCATTAACCCATAATTGAGGTCTGTTATTCACGTTGCTAACACTGCCCGTGTACTCATCAGCGCCCACCATAACTTTGGATCCTCCAGGCGTTGCTCCTGATGTCATATTTACCCTGTTCGCGCCTCTCGCTGTCCAGAAATTTGCGTTGATAGAATTATTATATGCAAGTGCGTCATCATAGTAATCGCCTACAACGTTTTGAATTGACGGACGAATACGTGTATTAGATGACGCTGGATCGTTTTCTTCGCCGGATGTCAACGCTGTAAAAACTGCATCATTGTCGCAGTTTTCAGCTTCTATAGTGTCATTAGTTGCACACAGATTAGCCGATAGATTACCTTGGCCGTCATATGATCCTGAATGATTTTTACCATGCGACATCACAATGTAATGCACATCACGATTAGTGTAATCACCAACATCAGCGAGTACGGCATCGGCACCAGTTTCGCTGCTTATTACTCGTATAACACCGTTATCATTGTCAAATGTTGCAGCCTCAGTTAAACCTCGGCTAACAGCATAAGTAAATCTATGATTGAACTTGTCCAAGGATTCTTCATTATTAAATCCTAAAATAGTTGTGGGAACACTTCCAATTAAGATTACTTCCGCATTATCTTCGCCGATGCCATTTGAATCCAAATCCCGTGTTCCTGGTCGACACAAAATACCATTAACTCTTGCTGCCCCCGCATTACATTCTCCGATAGCCACGTCAGGCAAAGTCGTCGTTAAAGGTGGAACTTGTTCATTGACTGGAATGCCGTAGTTAATATCATTTATGGAAAAATTTACTGCCGCCGGAACAGGGTAAAATCCGTTTCTAAGCGCATAGTCTTCAAGGGCCGCCCCAATCGCTGTGGTTGCTCCATAATACTCAATTCTCTCTTGCCTTTCTGTCATGAAGGTCAACGTTTGCAAAAAAGCGCCCAACAATAAACCAATAACCATGAGAGCAATTGAAACTTCAATTAATGTAAAACCTTTTGTCTGCAACAATTTCATTTTAAATTCTCAATATTTTTTAACCACGTTTCATTGTACAGCAAATTTGTTTAAATTTTTATGAATATTTCAAAGTTAAGCCTTTGAGCAGGCATCTTATTTTTTACATATTTGTCTCGTGACTGATCAATCTATTAATAATAACACAAAATATTCTGTGACTAATGCATAAATAAAAATTGCCCAGCACCTATATATTCAATGTATATTTTTTATGTGTATTAAAAGGGAATCAAATTTATGTATAAAAAAATTTATTTATTACCGCTTGTTGCTGTATTGGCGGCATGTGGAGTTACAAGCTCTGATGGCGTTATGTCACGAGGGGAAAACAAAAGCGGCTTTTTAAACATGTCGAAAAGCGATGATGTTAAAGTCGATGGTATTGCGGCATTGGAAGGCTTACAAAATGTAGTGATCGGATCCTTTAAAGTTGGGTTTGTTGAATCTGCAAAACAAACGAACAAAGCCAAAGGCACCTTTATGAAAGGCGGATTTGGTGGAAAAGCCAAAGGAAATGTGACGATTGAAGGCATTTCAGAAAAAACCAAAAAAAATATCACCGATGCGGCTTATGCTGATTTCATGAAAAAATTAAAAGATCAGGGATATAATGTTTTATCACGCTCTGCGCTAACATCTTCGGCTGAATATGCGTCGATGTCGACGAAAACATTCCCATATGTTGCAGATAATTCTGGATTTTTATCTGCATATGGAAAAACTGTTTTCTATCAACCATCAGCGCTTGGCTCAACGGGAGTTGCATTTGCAGGCGATTTCCCACAATCATCGTCCGGATCGTCAGCAGCAGCCTTTATTCCAGGCATAACAGGTATATCAGGTGCGATGGCTGTTAATTCGGATATGAAAGTTGCGAACTATGCCGAGGAGAACCAAGTCGGCGTTATCAGCGCGACATATGTTCTTGATTTCGCTGCAGCGGGAGGTCATGCGGGTATTTCTTCTGCCTCTGTGGTTATCGGTCAAAATCTTGCGGTTACTCAAGCCTCCGTTAAAGTCGTTACAAGCGGTAGCTCCACGTTCAAAAACGGCCTTGCCAATATTTATTTAGGCCAGCCAATCGAATCCGGCAAGGAATTTGGAGAGGTTATTAATGATACATCTGGCGCCGATATCGCGGTTCAGGAGGCTGCAAATGTTGCGAGCTTGTTATTAGGGCAAGGTACTAATCGTTCGCGCAATTACATCATCAAAGCAGAACCAGCAAAGTATAAAGCGCAGTCACTTGACGTGCTAACCAGAACCAATACGGCTTTGCTTTCTATGGCCAAGTAAAGCTTTGTACACATAAAACAAAAAAGCCGATGCATCACGCGTCGGCTTTTTTTATGGCTTTGAAGTTTGAAAGCTTAGTTTAGAGTTTGTCTATTATGGCTGCATATCGCTGGCAGATTTTGCGAGACGGACAAGATTGATGAATTCTGCGCGATAGCCAAATTCATCTTCGCCTTTTGCGCCCTTTGCCAAATCAATCACATCATCATAGCTGTAGCTCGCCGTATATTTTCCACCTTTGAGAATTTGGCCGAAAGCTGCAACTGATGTTGCAAAACGCGTATCTGTATCGGCATTCTCCAGCGCCACTTCGTTCTGCGTCGTGATTGGCGTTGTGATGAGGTTTGAGGTATCTTCGTTGGGTAATTTGTAACGCATCTTAAGGAATGCATATTCGCCGCCGAAATCGGTGTTTGCCTTTTGCTCTTCAACGTCCTTATTTGTATCCACATCACCGTAGCGCAATGGATCAACGCTAGCTGTCTGGCCCACAGGGGTTATTTCATAGAATGCGGTGACTGTATGGCCCGCACCGATATCGCCTGCATCAACTTTATCATTGTTGAAATCTTCGCGTGCCAATGCCCGTGTTTCATACCCAATCAAACGATATTCTGAAACAGCTTTTGGGTTGAACTCCATCTGGATTTTGACGTCTTTAGCGATTGGAAATAACGTGCTTGATGCTTCTTCGACCAAAACTTTTCTGGCTTCGCTGAGGGTGTCGATATATGCCGCGACGCCGTTTCCGTTTTGCGCCAAGGTCTGCATCATCTGGTCGTTGTAATTGCCTTGTCCGAAACCAAGCACAGATAGGAATATGCCGCTGTCACGTTTGCGTTCAACAAAGTCTTTTAGCTCTTCATGGTTTGAAATGCCGACATTGAAATCACCATCGGTTGCCAAAATTACGCGATTTACGGCATCTTTATCGAAATTTTGTTCCGCTAATTGATAGGCGAGGTTTATGCCTGCCGCGCCTGCTGTTCCTCCGCCTGCGTTTAGACGATCTAGCGCCGCGATGATTTTGGCTTTCTCGCTTGCTTTGGTCGGCTCCAAAACTGTTCCGGCGGAACCAGCGTAGACCACGATAGAGATCGTGTCGTTTTCATCCATGTTATCCAGCATCAGCTTTAGTGAATTTTTGACCAGCGGCAATTTATCGGCTGAATTCATTGACCCTGAGGTATCGAGCAAAAAGACCAGATTGCTGCTGGGGCGCGTGCCCTGTATTTCATATCCTTTGATACCAACTTTCATCAATTTTTTTCCCTCGGCCCATGGGCTATCGGTGATCGTGACCGTTGGTTTGAACGGTTGGGATTGGTCATCGGGAACTGCATAATTATAGTCGAAATAATTAATCAGTTCCTCGATACGGATCGCGTCTTTTTGTGGCAATACGCCATTATTGAGTTGACGGCGCATGAAGCTGTAGGAGGCTGTATCCACATCTGCGGAGAAGGTTGATACAGGTTCTTCGCTGACCATTTTGAAGGGGTTGGCTTCGAAGGTTTCGAATTTATCGCGGCCTTGGTCTTGGTATGTATTTTTCGCGATATCATTGATCTGCGGTGGTAAGAATGCGCTATCAGCAAATGGGCTGCTGGCTGTTGCTGTAAATTTTTGGCTAGATGTTGGGTTTTGCAAAGCCCGCTCTAGCTTTTTTTCTGATAATCTGCGCCAGCGTTGTAGAGGCTCTTCATTTTCGGGAACGTTTAGCACGCTAACCGGGGGGTCAATGGGAATCGGCAACGCACTACTACCTTTTTCTTGCGCAATATCCACATCCCTTTCATTGACCTCTTGAATGGCATCTATATATTCTTGACTGGCGGCATCTGTTTCCGGAGCGGCGGTGATATCCGGCGCCGTTGATACTAATGACATTTCATCTTTCAGCATTTCGCTTTCGCTTAGCTGCACATAGCTAATGCCTGTAATAAGAACGACCGCCATTGCCGTTGCCATTCCACCATATATAAAGTTTTTACGTGTTTTGCGTTCCATCGCATTTCTCCCGTTGTTTGAGTTTGTATTACCCATAAGACGAGAGAGAATTGAAATTCCTTGGGATTTTTTTTCTTTTTTATTCTGATATGCCTGAAATTCAGACATAGAAACGTTTACAGCGCGTTTTTTTGCTTCTGTATCAGGCTCGGGAGTCTCTATATTTTGTAATATTTTCTTAAGCTGAGCGTCATCCATAGCTTTGCTCCTTTTCAAATTGCGCATTCAGTTTCTTGCGCGCCTCGTGAATGCGCCATGACACTGTGCTTTCTTTTATGTCTAAAATCTTTGCGGCTTCTTTATGAGAAAGCCCATCACTCATGACTAAAATGAGTGCTTCCCTCTCACCGTCTGGTAATTGTTGTACTGCGCCTAAAACCTGCTTTGCGTATAATTGTTCTACGCTGGTGCTTTTTGTGGTTACGTTTTCTAATTCATCGGCGTTGGATGGGTGGCGGTTATGTTTTTTGTACCAATCTTTGCCCGCATTGATGACCAAACGATAAAGCCAGCTGGTGAAGGCGGCATTCCCTTTAAAGCTGTCGAGGCCGCGCGCCAGTTTGACACAGGCATCTTGCGTGATGTCTTGTGCGTCGCTTTGATTGCCACACCATTTAAACGCCATTTTAAACATAACCGCATAGTATTTATTGACCAAATCCTCGAAGGCTCTGGCATCGCCTTTGCGGGCTTTGGCAATAAGCTGTTTGTCGTCCGGGTCGATCATTGACCATCCTTTTATAATAAGACGAGGCTCAGTCTATATTCCTTGGAAGAAAAAGTCATTTTTTTAACTTTAAGACTGCTTGGCTATTAAAACTTATATCTCAGGTGCTATCTTGTTTTTTAAGCATTTTTGTGCCCCGCGCGATTAGGCGTGAAACGGTCATGATAATCAATGGCGCGGATAAACCGGTTGGCGCTGCAAGATAGCGCGGACGCCATTGCGGTTCAAATTTGGCTTTGTATTCGTATAGCCCTTCAAAATTGTAAAACTCTTCGCCCAATTCATAGACAGCCGTGCCGATTTTGTGCCAAAGCGGCGCAAGCGGGTGATGCTTTAAGCCCGCCAAGGGAGCCATACCAAGGGAGAACCACTGAAACCCCTGCTCGCGTCCCCATAGCATGAGTTCGGCGAATAGGTAATCCATGATGCCGCTGGGGCTTTGTGGGTCGTAGCGCATTAAATCTATGGACATCTCTTCTTTGCTGTCCAACTGCCACAAATTCGCAAAGGCCATGATCTGTCCTTCGGGGTTGTGGATCACGGCAACCGATGTTCTTGCGATGTAATCTTCATCGAAAAATCCTAATGAAAAACCTTTCTCCCGCGCATTCTTTTTCGATGACCAGAGATCGGATATTTCTTTTAGCCGCGCCATATTTGCGACCACTTCGTTGCCTTTAAGGACAGCAAAGCTGTAATCGAGCTTTGTCAATTTGTTTCGGCCACCGCGTAAATCTTGTCGTTTTTTGCCTTCCAATGTGAAATCACTTAGGGGGATAAGCGCTTCCTCACCCATTTTAAGCATGACGAGGCCGATATCCATGTAGAGGGGTAGATGGTGTTGGGAGACTTGATAGAACACAATTTTTGCGCCCGCTTTGTCCGCATTTTCACGAAAGCGCCATAACAATGCCTCAAACTCATCTTTTGATCCGACTGGATCGCCCATCGCAATCCAGTATTTTGGTTCGGCGGCGAACATGATGAAGCTTTGTTTGGTATCGCTCCATAAAATATTCTTGTCGCCTAACACAGATAGGAATCCATGCACATTTGTTCCTTTTTCGGCCAAGATTTGGGCGCTGTCTAATTCTGCTTTATTGGATTGATGAAGCGCGGGGGACTTTCGAATGCTTGTTAGGCGCCATAATGCATAGACGGTGACGGTTGTGACAATAATAACCACGGCTCTCAAAAACCTTGGTGCATCACCTTTATATGAGAATTGCCACCATAAATCGTTGGCATATTCAACATAACGGAAAGAAAAGAACCCAATCCATGCCGCGCCCGCCAGCATTGCACCGGTTAATATAATCCAGCCGGGGGTAAAGCTCATGGTGAGCAAAGATGAATGTCTGCGGAAATAGCTTTTTGTCGGCAACATTAAGACAAGCATGACGATCAATACCGAGGCATCTTGCCAGTCTAAATCTTTCAGCAGAGAAACCAGTACACCTGACGCCAGAAGTAAAATACTGCCATACCACGCCGCATCGATGCGCAGTCGTATTCCGCGTGCGAGGAATAAAAGTAATACGCCAATAAGACTGCCGATCATATGTGATGCCTCAATCACAGGCAGCGGGAACATATCTTTAAGCCATTCCATATTTTCCGGTACAGACGGCGTTGCACCCGACACAAGCAAGACAGCACCAGCGATTAAAAGCAGGACAGAAAAAATATGCGGCACAATGCCCGCTAAAGCCTTTGAGGTATATTGCCCCACAGTGGCAAGCTGTTTTCGCTGTAAAATGGCTTCATAGATTAGAAGCGTGATGCCCGCAATGCCAAGCGGTATAAAATAATATATGATCCGATATAGGATCAATGCGCTTACGATCTGAAGATGCGCCCCTTCCAATACTGGCTCTGCCAACCATAAGAATGCCCCCTCAAAAACGCCGATACCTCCTGGAACCTGGCTAAATAGTCCGGCCACCTGCGCGATGACAAACATCAAAATGAAGGTTTCAAATTGGATGTCTACGCGCCCCGCCAGCAGCACCCAGAGCACGAGCGAAGCCAAAAGCAGGTCAATACATGACACCACCGTTTGCGCCAATGTTACGCGCGCTGTCGGAAGGTTGAGGGATATACCTTTAATTGTTAACGGCTTGCGCCAAAATAACACGGCTAGCCAATAAGCCGCTAGAATGCCACCACATGCGAAGCCTAGCCATTTCACAAATTCAGGGTTTTCGATTGAGTTGCGCAGACCATCGGGCATCAGCACTGTGCCCGCCAATCCCATCGTCAAAACACCAATCACATAGGTCAGCGCCAGAAACAGTGATATTTTCATGATATCCCAGCCGGGGATTTTCCATGCATTGTAGAAACGATAGCGCACCGATCCCCCCGTTGCCCATGCATGCCCCGTGTTATTACTGATTGCATAGCCGACCAGAGAGGCGAGCATGACTTTTATCAATGGTATTTTATGGCCCGTGTATTTGAGGGCGAGCACGTCATACCCTGCGAGGGCGACGTAATTCAGGATGGTTAATATGGCCGCCGAGCCCAAGACAAAAAGCGGGACAGAATGGATCGCACCAGAAATATCAGAAATGTTATGGATCTTGATCTCATGGTTAACAATAAAAATCGCCACGCCAAAAAGGATCAGCGGTAATAAATGTCCGAAACGATGAAGAATAGATTTTAAGACCATGTAGCAAGTTTTATAACGTATATGATGTTTTGGATAGTCCCATCGTTTTATAAATAAACGATTGATCATGACTCCGCGTATCAATAGGTCTTGTCCGCAGTTTGCATATTGGATCGAACTGCTCTATGGTGCTGATGGTTAACGCTTGATACTTGTTGTGTTTTTTAACGATGGTAATTTGCGTATAGATAAAAAGCCTGATCGTTAGGCTTTTTTAATTTCACGATATTATTGAAGGATTTGGGTATGAGCAACACCACTATGGAAGATTTGAAACCTGGGATGTGTCGTTGGCCCATTGGTCACCCTGAGGATAAAGGGTTTCATTTTTGCGGCGGCCCAAGCGATCCATCCCTGCCCTATTGCAATGAACATATGATCAAGGCGCAAGCGCCCGTGCGCAAATCAAAAACATCTTAGTGATCATAGTTGCGGTTTAAAACAGATCAAAAGCTCACTTTAATAGGTGGGCTTTTTATTTATTATATTACAGTGATATATTGTGATGCGTGTAAATGATCTCCTTTCGTCATTATTTATCACTATTGGCTTAACTATAAAAACAAAGTAACCCCTGTATGAAACTATTACCTATTTTCGTTTTCCTAATTTTCTTGTCGAATGCCGCATTCGCGCAAGACAGTTTTGACAGAATGAATGTTAAAGCCAAGTTAGAAACCCATGCGTTGACTATCGATAAAATAGAAGACCAGCTCTTAAACGATGCCATCAGCCAAGACAGCATCATTGAGATCAGGAGAACACTTAAAACAGAGCGCGAGGCGATACTTGATCTGTCAGAAGAGATCAAACCAGCTTTGCAATCAGTTAAAGCGGACATCAATGATCTGGGCCCGGAACCAGAGGGGGAAAATGCAAAGCCCGAGCCTGAGAATATTAAAGCGCAGCGCGCGGCGTTGAATGAACAAGCCATGGCGCGGGAAGGATTGATTAAAGAGGCAGAGGCCTTGGAGTCTAAATCATCCAGATTGCTTGAGCAGATTGTGAGCCTGCGCCGTGGTCAATTTATTAGCAAAATTTTTGAACCTCAGATATCAATGTTCGATAAAAATCTCTGGGGCAATGCATATCAAGCATATGCAACACAAATCTCTCGTTTAACTGCCATTAACACGAACAATCTTCCCTTGAAGATTGCGCCCATTTTTCTTGTGATTGCGGCGCTTTTTGGCGCGATGATGGCTTCTGCTAAATGGCTGAATAGAAAGCTGCGGTCAGAGCAAGCCGATACATTAGCGTCTGTCTCCGGCTCATTGATGTTACCGCTGTTAGGGGCATTTTTATGTACATTTTTTATGCATCATGTCTTGCAGTATCAATTGATATTAACCGATTTGAACGAAGCCTTTATCCATCACATTATGATGCTTTTAGGGTTTTATTTTGTCGGCATTCTTGCCAGCGACAGGCTTTCGGAGGCAGGGCTTATTCGTAAAAACACGAAAAGCCTTATCATCATGAGCGCAACCATCTTTGTCTTTGATGCTTTAATTCTTGAGACTGGACGATTTATAGGCACGCCCGTCGAATTGGCGATCGCGCAGAGCTATATCACAACGTCTCTTTTTGCTGTGGTGCTCGGCATTTGTGCTTTTTTGGCGCTCCACACGCCGAAGAAAGATATAAAATATTTCATTCCTAAGAACTTTTTCTATGTTTTATGTGGCCTCAGCATTTTTATACTTTCAGCCAATATATTCGGATATGCGGCGTTGAGCCGATTTATTTTTGAGCGCTTGGTTTTAATCTTCGCATTGTTTGCGGCAGCTATGCTAATTCGCGGCTTCATTCGTCCCTATTTCTCAAAATTAGACCGGATGTTACAAAGCGAGGAAAACAAAGCACAAAACCAAGAGGAAAACTTGGTGTCATTCTGGCTTTCTCTCTTTTTGGATACGCTCCTGTTCTTAATATTTCTACCGCTTATTGCAAGCCTGTTCGGCGCGGAATGGAGCGATATTCGCGAGTGGGCGCGCGATGCCTTTTTCGGGTTTGAGGTTGGCAACATGACAATTTCAATCGCACATATTGGAACGGCGATTGGTGTGTTTTTAGCTCTGCTGTTTGTGACACGCCTCATACAGAATGTCTTGTCGAGCAAGATTTTACCTAAAACTAAGATGGAAGCCTCCATCAGCCAGTCAATCACGCAGGTGCTTGGCTATATCGGCCTTATTATTGCTTTATTGGCGGGGATATCAGCGATTGGCTTTGATTTGACGAACCTGGCGCTCATTGCCGGTGCTTTATCGGTGGGGATTGGTTTTGGCTTACAGAGTATCGTAAGCAACTTTGTCTCCGGCCTTATTCTTTTGTTTGAACGCCCGATTAAGGTTGATGACTGGGTCATTACAAGCTCTGGTGAGGGCATTGTCAAAAAAATTAGCGTGCGCGCAACCGAGATTGAAACCTTTGACCGCACGTCTATAATTGTTCCCAACGCCGAGCTTATTTCTTCATCCGTCAAGAACTGGACGCATAAGGATAAAGTTGGGCGTGTTGTAATCACGGTTGGGGTTTCTTACGACAGTGATCCCCACAAAGTTTCTGATGTTCTTTTGAAATGCGCTCAAGATTATCCTCAAACGCTTAAATCGCCCGAACCAACGATCCACTTTAAAGATTTCGCCGATAGCGCGCTGATTTTTGATGTGCGTTTCTTTATCCGCAATGTCAAAGATACATATATCGCATCTACAACGATGCGCTTTGATATTTGGGATGCATTAAAGGCGGAAGGCATTGAGATTTCATACCCTCAACGCGATCTTCACATCAGGAGCGCGCCTGGTTTAAAAGAGATCCTTAGAGAAAAATAAAAGCGCTTCTTAGATATTTTTGCTTTATGCGACAACACTGGCATTAAAATACAGCCACGCAATATAAGCAACGTAAGCCAACATAAAGAGTGCTCCGCTCAAACGTCCGAATTTTTTTAATGTAAAGATTACCACGACCGTTATAACGGATATGGCGAGTGTGAAAGGAATATCAAAAGCACCGATTTGCTCGCCTATAGCGACAGGCTTTATGATAGCGGTAATACCAAGAATGCTGAGTATGTTAAACAAATTACTACCCAGCACATTGCCAATCACAACATCAGTTTGCTTTTTTGCAGCGGCAGATATGGCTGTTGCAAGCTCAGGCAATGATGTTCCAATGGCCACGAGGGACAAGCCGATCACTGCCTCTGAAATACCCACCGCTCGCGCCAGATTGCTCGCGCCCTTTACGAGACAGTCCGCACCGAAGACCAGCATAGCAATACCAACTATGCTCAAAAGAATAGACGGCAAAAGTCCCAATTTATCATCAAATTCTTGCGCTTGGTGTTCATGTGCCGTTTCATCATCGTGTGCGGCAATCATGCGCGCCTTGTCTTTGCGCTCGGATTGGTATGCATAAAAGAGATACATCACTAATGTTGAGAGCATTAAAGCCCCTGCTATACGAGGGATAACGCCTAAATATGAAAGTCCCAACAAGGCAATGCTAGAAACAAGCACTGCGCATGCATCCCTGATAATGGCTTTGTCTTTACACATTATGGGGGTCAGAACGGACGCTAATCCTAAAATCAACAGCACATTGGCAATATTGCTGCCGACAACGTTGCCAAGCGCGATGTCGGGCTGATTGTTTAAGGAGGCCTTGATAGAGACAAGTAGCTCTGGTGCGGATGTGCCAAAGCCAACCACCACCACACCAATTAAAATGGCGGATATACCTAAGCGCTTTGATATCACAACACTGCCTCTTACGAGGGCCTCACCGCCCACAAATAAAAGCACCAGCCCAAGCACAACATAAATATAATCCATCTCTTAAGAATCCTTTTTCTTCAATCGCTGCCCATATTGATGAATATATTCGAGATAGTCTATTGTTGTCGCTGATTTCTTTCATAAATAAAAATGAGAGATATCTATTATTTTTTCTCGTGATGACCTGCCTCCCCAATAATTCAGTCCAATTTTTAGTTAGTAGTTTTTAGCTGCGCAGATATTGGAAAGGGTTGAGATATGGGCAAAGGAATACGCCGTATACTGAAGCAGATTATTCGTAAATTAAGACAAGCTGAAGTTCTGTCAGGGCACGGACGGTTATCCAGCTTTATGAGAGGAAAATTAAATAGAAAGTGCAGGCCAGAATGCTAGGCTCTGAAAAAGCCAGGCAAGCTTACACAATGGGTATGAGGGATTTAAAAGAGAAATGGTGGTGGGGGTAGTCAACGCCTAACTATTCTCATACGCTAGTTAAAGTGCCAAAATCGCTATTTAGCTCTAAAATACAGGGTAATTTCAGAAACTTATCCTGCACCTCCTAACAAAATTCACCATCTTGTAATTTTATAACAACGCAACAGCCCCAATATTTGAAGACATTGAGGCTGTTGCATCATTATTTACAAGGCCAACAAGTCGTTAGCCTTAATTATCACTTATGAGTTTGTAGCACTTTTCACGGTGTTAGAGCGGCTTTTTTCCCATTCTTTCATCTGTTTTTCTGCTTCTTCGCTGGCGATGCTATAATTTTTCTGCAGCGCTTGCGCAAGCTTTTCGCGGCTACCATTGATTTGCGCTAGGTTATCATTTGTAAGTTTGCTCCACTGTTTCTGAGCATCCTGCATAAGATGTTTCCAATTGCCTTCAATAGTATCTTCATTCACCGGTTCGCTTGATTTTTTGGGCTTTTCTTTTGGTGTGGCGATGGCGCTGATTTTGAGGCCTCCAGTATCTTTCTCATTGTTTTTATGATCGCCGCAACATTGCTTTTTGGCGCTTTTGAACATTTTTGTCTGCAGATCATGCATATGATCACAATAATCTTCTGACATTTTTAGCCATGAAGAAAATTGATTTTGCATAGTTGCAGTCATGTCTTTCAACGATTTTTCAAACATTTTATTATTGTCTAATTTATTCATTATTACATTCCTTATGTGGGGGCTAATTTTTATAAACGCTTCAACTTTCGCCACATTACAGACGTAAATTTAAAAAGCATTTGACTACAATCAAAGTCGTCAGAGAACGCATATGGTCTATGTAAGGTCTATAATTAGAGAGCTTACATATGACCGCATTATTAGATCTTACGGGGAAAAAGGGCCTGATCCTTGGCATCGCCAATGAACACAGCATTGCCTATGGCTGCGCGCGTGTTTTTAAACAAGCAGGCGCAGATCTGGCCGTTACATACGCCAATGTCAAGGCTGAGCCATATGTAAGACCGTTGGCGGATCAGCTAGACGCGTCAATCATCATGCCGTGCGATGTACGGGACGAGGCGCAAATGACGGCATTATTTAAGGCCGTAGAAAAAGAATGGGGCACGCTCGATTTCCTCCTTCATGCCATCGCCTTTGCCCCGAAAGCTGATTTACAAGGCCGCGTGACCGATTGTTCGAAAGACGGCTTTCTGGAGGCGATGGACATCTCCTGTCATTCCTATATCCGCCTGGCAAAGCTGGCCGAACCCCTCATGCAAAATGGCGGCAGCCTCTTAACGCTAAGCTATATCGGCAGCGTAGAGGTGGTTAAACATTACGGCCTTATGGGGCCAGTCAAAGCCGCGCTAGAATCCACCACCCGTTATTTGGCGGCGGAACTTGGAGAGAACAATATTCGTGTAAACGCACTCTCCCCCAGCGCCATTATGACCCGCGCAGGATCAGGGATTGCGGATTTTGATGAATTGCTCAAATCCACCGCCGTCAAAATGCCGCTTCACCGTATGATCGATATCGAAGATGTCGGCAACATGGCGGCCTTTCTGGTCAGTGACCTCTCCAAAAATATCACCGGCGGCGTGCACATGGTCGATGGTGGGTACGAAATAATTGATTAAAGAATAAGGCATAAAACATGACCCAAACAAAACACTGCATCACCAACAAAACCTACGACGAAATTGAGATCGGAGATTCGGCGAGCCTCACACGTACGCTGACAAAACAAGATATTCAGCTCTTCGCCACCGTAACAGGGGATATGAACCCCGCACATTTGGATGAGGCCTACGCCAAGACAGACATGTTCCACCAAATTATTGGCCACGGCATGTGGACGGCGTCGATGTTTTCAGTGCTGCTGGGTATGCAGCTTCCCGGCCCTGGCACGCTATATCTGGATCAGAGTTTAAAATTCCTGAAACCAGTGCGTCTGGGCGATACAATCACGGCATCGGTTAAGGCCATTAAGAAAGATGATAAGCATAAATTCATCACCTTCGAAACGCTATGTATGAACGATGATGGTGAGCATATCCTCGAGGGAGAAGCGCTCATCCTCGCGCCGAGCGAGAAAATAAGCTGGGACGCTCTGCCACTGCCGCAAGTGCAAATCAAAACGCCCGCGCATAATTATGAGCAATGGTTGCTGGATAAGGCATCGGGGTTGAAGCCTTTGCGGGTGGCGGTTGTGCATCCGGTGGATGTTTACTCTCTCGAAGGGGCGATAGAAGCAGGCAAGGCGGGAATGATTGAGCCTGTACTCATTGGCCCGGAAGATAAAATCCGCGCAGTGGCGGCGGAGCATAATTTAGATCTGGAGGGCTGCGTCATTATCTCCACACCACACAGCCACGCCGCCGCAGCGCTGGCAACAAAAATGGCCAATGATGGCGAAGTTGAAGCCCTGATGAAGGGCAAGCTTCACACCGATGAACTGATGCAGGCCGTCGTTGATAAAGACACGGGGCTTCGCACCGGACGGCGCATGAGTCATGTCTTTGTGTTGGATGTGCCAAGCTATCATAAGCCGCTCTTCCTCACCGACTCCGCCATTAATATCAAACCTGGCTTGATGGAGAAAAAAGACATCGTACAAAATGCGATTGATTTGTTCACGACCTTGGGGCTCGGCACGCCCAAGGTGGCGGTGCTATCGGCGGTTGAGGTGGTGAATGAAAAATTACCCTCCACCATTGATGCGACGGCGCTGTGTAAAATGGCGCAGCGGGGGCAAATCACGGGCGGCATGATTGACGGCCCGCTGGCCTTTGACAACGCGATATCGAAAGAAGCCGCCGAGATTAAAGGCATAATCTCTGACGTGGCAGGCGACGCCGATATTCTCATCGCCCCCGATATTGAATCCGGCAATATGCTGTATAAAGAATTGCGCTATTTTTCGGGCGCACAAGGCGCGGGCATCGTGCTTGGTGCAAAGGTTCCCATCATCCTGACAAGCCGTGCAGGCGACGCCGAAAGCCGCGTCGTCTCATCGGCGCTTGCGCTATTATATGCGCGGAAAGAACTCGTATCATGACAAAGCTTATCCTGACCTGCAACGCCGGATCACATAACACGAAACTCGCCGCCTATGATGCCTCAACATTAGAGCAGTTAGAGCATAAAATCGTCCAAACCACGGATGAAGCCGTGGCGTGGTTTACGGGTGAAAGCGATGTGGTCGCCATCGCGCATCGCGTTGTTCACGGCGGGCGCGAATTTACCCACCCCGCGCGCATCACCGATAACGTACTGGCACGGTTGGCGGCGTTAACGCCGCTTGCCCCGCTGCATCAACCGCATGCCATAACCCTCATTAATGCTGCGCAGAAACACTATCCGCATATCGATCACATTGCCTGTTTCGATACAGCGTTTCACAACACCATGCCAGAGATCGCACGCCGCTTACCATTGCCGCAGAAATACCATGATGAGGGATTAATGCGTTATGGGTTTCATGGCCTGTCATATCAACATACCGCGCAAGTCCTGCCCGAACATGCAAAGGACAAACCCCATGGGCGCGTGATTGCGGCGCATCTGGGCGGTGGGGCGTCGGCATGTGCGATGAAAGACGAGCAAAGCGTGGATTCAACAATGGGCTTTTCGACCCTCGACGGGTTGATGATGGGCACACGATGCGGCGCGATTGATGCGGGCGTGTTGCTCTATCTCTTGGAAACCGATGGCATGCCCGTCCCCGTGCTCAGCGATCTACTCTATCAAAATTCTGGCCTGAAAGGGGTGTCGGCGATCAGCGATGATATGAAAGAACTGCTCCACAGCAAAACACAATCAGCCAGTGACGCAATTGCGCTATATTGCCATCACGCCGCGAAACAAATCGCGGGGCTGATCCCATCAATCGGCGGCATTGACGCGCTTGTCTTTACCGGCGGGATCGGTGAAAACGCCCCCTCCATCCGCGACACCATCACCACGCATCTGCGCTGGCTGGGTGATTTTGATGTCTATGTTATTCCAACCAATGAGGAATTGGTCATGGCAACCGCCTGCAAAGACCATCACAAAAACAAACAAAGGAAAGACCACGACCATGAAACATATCGTCGACACCAAAAAAACAATTGAGCAAGCCGCAACCGACCTGCATGACGCCGTAACCGCCCATAGCTTTGGCGTCCTCCATAGCTATAACCTGAAAGAGACACTCAAATCCAAGGGCATCGACCTGCCGCGTGAATGTCGTATATTCGAAATCTGCAATCCCCACCAAGCCTCCGCGATCCTGTCCGAGGATATGGAGCTAAACATGGCGCTACCGTGCCGCATCTCCGTGTGGGATAATGAGGGCGGCCAAGTCAAAATCGGTATGCTCCTGCCTAAGGATATATTATCCGCGCTGTCCGGCTCCCCCGCCATCCAAAAAATCGCCGAGGACGTCGAAGAGACAATGAAACGGATCATTGCCGCCGCGCAATAAAGAAAGAAGAACGCATACATGTCAGCCGATAAAACCATCACCGCACACGTGGTTGAAACGGGTGCGAGCGATTACGCCGTCTCCATCGATGTATCAGGGCATAAGATCACCGGCGATGAGCCACAGGATGCAGGCGGCAAAGATTTAGGCCCCGCGCCCTATGATCTCCTCACCGCCGCGCTCGGCGAATGCACCGCCATGACCGTGCGCTGGTACGCGCTCCAGCAGAAATGGCCGCTGGAACGGGTGGAGGTCAACATCACCTTTCAGAAGATCGATAAGGTCGGCGTATTTGAAAAAGAGGTCATCGTACACGGCGACAAACTCACCGACGAGCAACGCCAGAAACTAATCGAAATCGCAGCGAAATGCCCTGTGCAACGGACGCTTGAGGGCAAGGTGAAGATTAAGACGGTTTAGATGGGCTTTTAAAATACTCATCATTTGGCTGCAAAATGAATCTCCATAACGGTAAAAATTCACCTATATAATCATTGGGAATAAAAACTTCAAAATCCCGAGGATCGCAGTCCGGAGAAATTTTAATTACCTCACCCTCAGATGTTGTAGAAGAGTCATATTTGCTTGAAATTATACTGCTCAAATTTCCAATTATTTCAAACCCCTGATCGTTAACATCGCCATGCGGTTCATATAAATATTCAATAGCGCTTACTTTTTTATCTTCAATAATAACATTTTCAGATTCTTTCCATTTACCAGATTGGGATAAATACAATACAAGCTGAAACGCAATATCACTTTCTAACTTTTCCGATATAAGAGTTTCATTGCTATATAGCTTTACATTCCCAATAGTGAATTCACATTCTCCTTTGGCATCCAGATTAGATGTCTTTTGCAGATTTGCCATTAATTTCAATTTAAGAGGCGCTTTAGTCCCTATCATACTATCGTTTAATATAGACATCTCACTTATAGCTAACGCCTTATCAATCGCAATAACACATTTTCCATTTTGAAAAACTAGTTTATCTACCGAAATCAAAGTCCAAATCTTTAAAATCCTCCAGTAAATTGCAATTTTTAGTGGTGTTTCATTTATCGAAGCATATTTTATTAGTTTACCTACATAGTTTTCTTTAAAAGTAATTTTTCTCTCGTTGCAATTTTTTACTTCTGTAAAGAAAATATAATTTTCATTAGTTAAAATTCTATAATCAGGAACCTTTATCTCATCATCCGAAGCAAAACAAAGGCCGCAATCTTCTTGTTTAATTAACTTACAGCCGCCTAAGGCTCCCGCTACATAAGCAAACATATTTTCAATACGAAAACCATGAATTCTATGCGCTTCGCTTAATAACGTAGATGCTTGGTCGGAAATAGATTTTATTATTTGATCTGGTTTTTGTGCTGAAATATTTTTACCAGATAACATTTCAACTGCGTTTCCAATTAAGCTTTGTTTTATATTTTTCATTTTTTTTCACCCCTCTTCTGCCACATCATACTAAATCCCCCCCCACACCTGCCAGTTCTTATTGATTATATCTGGGCATCTCGGGGGCTTGATAGTCATCATCATCGCACTGCGACTGCGCGATGTTATAGCAAACCAGCAACATCACGGTGTTTCCAATCGGCTTGATATACGCATTCATGCCAAAGTCTGAGCGTTTAATTTTCCCCGTGACCTTAAAACCATCCGCGAGGTTATGATCCACGCCCGCCTGCTTCACAAAATCGAGTGTCACTGGCTTTGTAATGCCAAGCAGCGTCAGGTCGCCTATAACACGACCTGTATTATCCGTTTTCATTTCTATTTTACGGCTGTGAAAGACCATTGTGGGATAGCGCTCTGCGTTGAACAGGGCGGGGCCACGTATATTCGCATCCCGCGACTTATTGTCGGTATCAACACTGGCTGTTTGTATGGTGATGTCGGCGCGGTTGTTTTCAGGGGCCTGACCGTCAATGACGAAGGAGCCTTCAAAATTATCAAAGTGACCATTGAGCCGCGCGAAAATCAGATAGCTGACATGAAATCCAACAGAGGTCTGATTTTTGTTCAGGCTGATTTTTTCGGCTGCGCCAGATATCTGTGCGCCACCGAATACAATCAGGGCCGCGATGAATAGGACGTTCAAATGTTTCATTATTATTGTCTTTCTAAGGCATAGAGATATCACGCTATATCTAAATATCCGCTTCAATCCGCGCCTGCCAACCACTGCGCAATCTCGCCGTCATTGGGCAGGCCGCCCTTATGGACGAGCTTCCCATCCACCATCACGGCGGGCGTGGTCATGATGCCGCGCGTTGCGATCTCTACGGGATCAAAGATATGGGACAAGTCAATCTCTGCGCCCATCTCCTGCGCCTTGTTTTTAATCATCTCCTCGGTCTGGATGCATTTTTTACATCCCGTGCCGAACACTTCGATTTTTTTCATGGTCTTCTTCCTTTTTAAAACAGCCAGTTAAACCCATAGCCGACAACAATGAAGGCAAGGGCCAGATACGCGACAAAGAATGCCAGCATTTTCAATTTGAGGACTTTGCGCAAGATCACAAGCTCGGGTAGGGAAATCGCCACGGTGCTCATAATAAAGGCCAGCGTTGTGCCAACGGGCAGCCCCTTGGCGATCAACACTTCCGCCACCGGAATAACGCCCGTAACATTGGAGTAAAGAGGCACAGCCATCAAAACAGCAACGGGGACAGCAAATAAATTATCCGCGCCCGCATGCGTAATGAACCATTCTTGTGGGACAAACCCGTGAATGCCCGCGCCAACGCCGACGCCGAGGAGAACATAAATCCAAACCCGTTTCAGGATATCGGCGGTTTCATCCCATGCATGACGCAGGCGTTTTTTGATGGTGAGCTTAGGCTCGTCCAAATCCTGCGTTGGTGCTTTGACTTCAAATACAAACGGCTCCACCCATTTTTCCAGCTTGAGCAGATCAATCAGCATCCCGCCAACCATACCGGTCAGCATGCCCGTAGCGACATAAGCAAAGGTGAAATGCCAGCCGATAGTTTCACCAAAAAGGATCGCCGCGACTTCGTTGACCATGGGTGAGGTAATCAAAAACGCCATCGTCACACCAAGCGGGATGCCAGAACTTAAAAACGCGATAAAGAGCGGGATAGACGAACATGAACAAAACGGCGTAATCGCACCCAGAACCACAGCCAGAAAATAGGCCAGTATCTTTGATTTCCCATCCAACCAATTCCGCACTTTTTCAGGTGAAATCCACGAGCGCAAAAACCCGACAATCAGCATCAGCGCCGTAAGCAGGAAGAAAATCTTGGTCGTGTCTTCAACGAAGAAATGAACAGCCTCGGCCAGATGTGAAACTGGATCAATGTTCAACGCATCATAGGTGACAAAGTCAGCAAGTTTAGTGAATAGCTCAAGCATTAAATATCCGCTTCAATCCGCTTCTGCCATGTCATGCGCAGGGCATTGGCGATGGCGAGAACGTCGATCACCTCCTGCAGCAATGCGCCCGCGACGGGGCTAATATAGCCGCCCGCGGCAAATCCCATCGCAACAACACTCAGCGCCATACCGCCCAACGCGCTTTGCAAGACGATCTTGCGCATATCGGCGGAGATATGGATCAACTCATCCACCTTCACCAATGAATTTTCCATGATGACCGCGCCTGCGGCCTCTGCCGTGACGCTGCTATGCTGACCAAACGCGATACCAACGGTGGCGGATGCAAGGGCGGGCGCGTCATTGATGCCGTCCCCCATATAAAGCGTGGGCGCAAGCAAGGTCTGCGCACGCACAATCTCAACCTTTTGCTCAGGGCTTTGCGAGGCATAGGTTTTTTTGATGCCGAGCATATCCGCCAGATACGTCACTTCGGATTCACGATCCCCCGACACGATCATAATCTCTTTGAATTGGTGATTGGGGCCAAGATGGTCGATAAACGGCTTGCCGTCATCACGCGGCGCATCACGCAAGCGAATGGTCGCGGCATAGTCCCCATCCATCAGGATCAAACATTCCAGCCCCGCCGCCGTATCGGGCAACATCGCCGCATCATCAGGGGCATTGGCGAGGAATTTCTTGCGGCTGGTGACAGAAATTTCGTGCCCGTCCACCGTACCCGTTAACCCTTGGCCGGGTTTTTCCGAAACGGCGTTAGCATCCATCAGCGAGAGGTCTGCGTCTTGCGCGGCGCTCATGATGGCACTGGCGAGCGGATGTTTTGAATAACGCTCCACGCTCGCGGCGTAGCGCAGGACATCATCCTTTGAAACACCATCCGCCGCGATCACATCGCTCACCTCGGGCGCGCCATAGGTCAGCGTGCCTGTCTTGTCGAAAATCGCCGTGCGACAGGTCGGCAAGCGCTCTAGCACTGTTGGGTCTTTGATAATAATCCCGCGCTTGGCCGCCATGGAAATCGCACTAATCAGCGTAATGGGAATCGCAATCAAAAGCGGGCAAGGTGTCGCGACCACAAGCACCGCCAAAAAGCGCAAGGAATCCCCTGTGAAATACCACGCAGCAATGGCAACGATGAGAGCGAGCGGGGCAAAGATTGCACCAATCTGGTCACCAATGCGGCGCATTGTCGGGCGCTTTTGCTCGGCATCTTGCATAACACTCATGATCTGCGCATAGCGGGAATCAATCGCCAACTTTTCTGCGCGGATGGTCATGGCGGCCTCACCGTTAATCGCCCCCGATAAAACGCCCGCGCCAATGGCTTTGGTAATGGTATACGGCTCCCCCGTCAGATACGATTCATCCATCGTGCCATGCCCTTCAATCACACTGCCATCAATGGGGGCCGTCTCATGCGGGTATATGATAATCTCATCACCGATTTTAATCTCATCAAGGGCAATGTCTTTTATCGCGCCCGTGCTGGTTTTAAGATGCGCGGTGGAAGGCATCCGATCCGCCAGCGCCCGAAGAACCGAGGATGCCTTGCGCATCGCATAAAACTCTAACGCTTGCCCGCCGGACAGCATAATAATGATCAAAACACCCGCCAGATATTCGCCCAAAATAGCGGCAGTGATCAGCGCAATAATCGCCATCATATCCGCGCCAAAATCCCCCTTCAGAAGTTTCGCCGCGATCTGGATGAGCAACGGCAAACCACCCGCAACAATCATCACCAACAAGGGGATATTGCTAAACGCCGTGTTGATCAGGGCAAAATGCAGCGCAATCGCAATCAACGACGCAAGTGAAACCCATATTTCCCATTTATTAGCGTTTTTCAGAATGTCTTTCATCAGCCTTTATACCATCAAAACATATTTTCCGGGAGCATCCCTTATGGCGGCGTAATCCTTTTTATCACCCATAGGGGGTGGGGCAACGCTTTGTGTTGAATGCTCGGCCAGCCATGGCTCCCATGCATCCCACCATGATCCCTCTTGGGTTGGTGTTTTGTCTTTCCATTGACCGGGGGGCACGTAATGCGCGGTATTAGGCACGGTGGCCATTTGGTAAGTACGCCCTTTATGCCCCGGCTCGCTGACGATGCCTGCATTATGGCCGCCGCTGGTCAGGACGAAGGTAATCTCACTCTCGCTCAACAGCAGAATTTTATAAACCGATTTCCACGGCGCAATATGGTCATGCGATGTACCAACGCAAAAGAGCGGCGTGCGGATATCCTGTAGCGCGACGGGCGCGCCAGCCACCATAAAGCGTCCCTCGGCAAGATCGTTTTGAAGGAAAAGCTCGCGTAGATATTCGCTATGCATACGATAAGGCATGCGCGTTGCATCGGCGTTCCAAACCAACATGTCATAGGTCGGCGTGCGTTTTCCCTGCATATACTCATTGATCATGCGTGACCAAATAAGGTCATTGGGACGCAGCATTTCAAACGCGCCCGCCATTTGCCCTTTATCAAGATAGCCTTGGTTCCACATGACATCCTCAAGGAATGCAACTTGGCTCTCATCGACAAAAAGCATGATCTCGCCTGCCTCTTCAAAATCAACTTGCGACGCCAGCAGTGTGATGGTTTTGAGCGTTGTATCGCCGTCACGCGCATGCGCCGCCGCCATGATCGAGAGCAACGTCCCACCCAAACAATAACCAACACCATGTACATGCGCAGATGTTGTAATCGCTTTTACAGCCGTGAGCGCCTCACCAATCCCAAGGTTTAGATAATCCTCAAGAGATGTATCACGGTCACATGTATCGGGGTTTTTCCATGAAATCATGAAAACCGTATACCCCTTATCAACCAGATATTTAACCAGCGAGTTTTCGGGCGAGAGATCGAGAATATAATATTTCATGATCCATGCAGGCGTGATGAGAATTGGTTCTGCGTGGACTTTTTCGGTTGTTGGTTCGTATTGAATAAGCTCAATAAGTTTATTGCGATAGACGACTTTTCCCTTTGTCGCGGCGATATCTTTTCCGACGATATAATCCCCCGCGCCCAAAGGCGGCTTGTCATTCTTCTTGCGCTCAACATCATCCATAAAGTTGAGCATGCCTTGCATAAAGTTCTTTCCGCCTTGCTCCTTTGTTGTTTGTAAAATATCGGGGTTGGTGAAGGGGCTGTTGGAGGGCGATGCGATATCAAGAATTTGACGCACAGTATAAGAGGCAACATTCAAATGATGATCCGACACACCCGGCACGCTTGTCGTGGCCTCTGTCCACCATGCTTGCGATAAGAGGAACCCCTGTTGCATCACATTAAACGGCCATTGCTGCCAATTTTCACTGACGAAACGATGATCTTCCGAGGGGGGTGTAACGATAAGCTCTTGCTCAGCATCCGATGATGATGTGATGGCATACTGGCCAAATTGAGTCATTTTCTCAATCATGCTCTGGCGCAGCATCTCCTGTTTGGACGGCGAGAACATCAAATGCGCCCACCAATCAATACCCGCCAAGCTCAGCGCGATGGGTGATATTCCGCCTGTGAGCTTTGCGACATGGCCATGCAGTATGTGATCTAGATGAAACGCATCAGACGGCTTTTCATAGGCTGGCATTTTACACGCCGACAGCAGGCGCTCTGGAACGTCATCTGCATTTTTTTGATGCGGGTGTAGCTTTATAATTTTTGTCATGGTTTTTCCTTTTTTACGTGTGACGTCAAAACAGGCTGCTTACATGTAATGCCCGCCATTGATGGAAAGTGTCTGTCCAGTGATGAAGCCGGATTCCTCGGCGGCTAAAAACACCACAACACGGGCAATTTCTTCGGGCTGCGCCAGTCTGCCCATGGGGACTTGCGCGATCATGGCTTTAAGGACGTCATCGGGCATGGTTTGCACCATCGATGTATCCGTATATCCGGGGGCAACGGCATTGACCGTAATATTTTTTGATGCACTTTCACGCGCCAGAGATTTTGTAAAACCGATCACGCCTGCTTTGGCGGCGCTGTAATTGGTTTGACCAATCTGCCCAAGCTGCGCGTTAATCGAGCTGATGCTGATAATGCGCCCGAATTCATTGTCACGCATTGCCCCAACCACGGCGCGGGACATATTAAAGCACGCGCCAAGATCAATGGAGATCACAGAGCTCCAATCGGCTTGCGTCATTTTATGCATCATTTTATCGCGGGTGATCCCTGCATTATTGACCAGAACATCGATATCGCGCTTAAAATCGGCGCAGACCTGTTTTACCCCCGCATCACATGCTGAAAAATCGCTGGCATCCCATTGATAAACGCAAACACCTGCCTCTTTGGCAAACGCATTTGCTTGGTCTTGATCAGTCACAAAATTTGCGACGACATCATATCCCGCGTCTTTAAGCGCGATGCAAATAGAAGCCCCAATACCAGTTGTTCCGCCCGTGACGAGTGCGAGTTTTTTGGTCATTTTATACTCCTAGATGCGTGTTGCGGCGTAATACGATGAATGGGATGTCTTTTGTGAGTACGCTCATTGTGTCGATCCTTTGCTAAAGCTAAGGAGGACAATAGGTGCGACCAATAAAAAACCGTTTGATTGCAGTCAAATTAAGAAAAACTATTAACAAGCAAATCATTCAAGAGGCCGCTATCAGGCGATTTGTTTTCCCCATAACCACCAAGATTTAACAAACATGAATTGTCGTAACGGTGTCTTGACGACAAGAAGCAGAATTCCTATCGATAACAGGCACCAGATTGCCGCCACTTCATTAGGGTTGCTAGTCAGTAACATGGCCAATTGTGGTCCAAGCAAGAAGTGATAAACAGTAAATCGCCATGAGCCGTAAATAAATGGCAACAAAATCCCCACGATGAAATATGTGGGGTACAGGCTCAAAAACGATGCCCATGAATCGACTGTTATAAAGTTTAACATGCCGTTTACCGGAACATCCCAAGCAATATGCCAATCCCCAGACACTGAGCAGAGTTGCTCCGCACACATTCCACGCCCCAGCACACATGATCCCGCCCATTCAAAAGGATAAAGCTGCAAAAGCATGACAATTGCCGAAATAAAACACAATGCATAAACTGGCCACTGAATTTTCTTCCGTATAGCACTCGGTATAAAATACATTGAAAGAAGATTGATAAAGAATGGCTGAAACGCAATGTGCAAATAGCTGAGGATAGTGGAAATTTGATTAGAAGCGAGTGAGCATTGATCAATGACCGAGTACGTAAAGGCCTGCAAAAGCTCCATTGATGAGAAATAACCGAGGGCTACCCATAATGGTGCTGGTTGTTTCTTATAAGCGGCATAAGCTGTTGTTCCTATACCTATAACTGCCAGAATTGCTGACGCTTCTCCGCTCCAGCACATAAAATTTTTCTTTCCTGACAGGTGAAATGATGAGACTGATATTTTTAAATTCGAGCGGATTATATATGCGCAAATACGGCTTTAATTTGATTGCAGTCAAATCGCGGAAATAATTAGCAAGCTAATCAAGCAGCTATAGTATATGCTTTGGCAATCCTGACATTGGAAAATACTATGACCATAAAATCTGAGACATTGCTGACACTCCCACTGTTCTCTGGCCTTACACCCGAAGAAAATACGCGTCTTCTTGCGAATAGCCGTATGCGTAATTGTGAAGGCGGTGCGTTTTTATTCATGCACGGCGATACGATTGTTAATTTTTATGTGGTTTGTAGAGGGATTGTGCAAATCTTTCGCGCAACACCTGACGGACACGAAGTCACCAGTGATCTTTTAATTGCGGGGGATTCCCTCAACGCCGATGAGATTATCACCAAACAGGACACACATAATAAAAACGCGCGCGCTGTTGATGATGTTCTACTGCTTGAAATCCCTACATCTTGGATGCTGGAGAATTTAAGCAATTTTGACCATATGGCATCGCATTTAATGGCCACCTTATCTGATCGTCTGCATAGCGCGCAAATTGAGGCAGAGCACCAATCCACCATGTCCGCCACACAAATCGTCGCCTGCTATTTGCAAAGGCTATGCATCCTCTATGGCTTTGACCCCGATGGGTTTGAGCTGCCCTACAGCAAAACGCTGATCGCCTCGCGCCTGCGCATTGAGCTGGAAACATTCTCCCGCGCACTTAAAAATTTAAGAGACGAAGGTATTGAGGTTGATGGGACACATGTGTCGTTTACCGACACGCAAAAGACCAGTGATTTTGTATGCGATCAATGTTCACTCTCCGAAGAATGCCCCGCGCATATTGAGTTGCATAAAACATCGCAGAACATCACTAAATATGTGGCCTGATTTAACCTCAAGCCACAGCATTCGCATGTTCGTCTACATCGTCATGATTGATGAGCAGTTCAGAAATAATACTTCTAAATTTAGCAGCGTTAATAATGTAAGGGATCGCAAGCGTACGGCCGCCTGTTCCGTTCACTATAACGGTTGAATAGCCAAGAAGGCGTCCCACCAATGTTATAAAAACCTCAACGCTTTCAATTTTGCTATATCGCATTTGCGCGACATCAAGGTTGAATATACCGGTACGAATTATTATCCGCTTTTCTGTTGCGGCCAATAAAAGATAACAGCGTGTCAAATAAGCAACGCTAAACATGATGAATAGTTTCAACGTTAAAAATACACCAAATAATAGCAAAAGCTTAAACGGAAGACTAACATAGAGCATCAAACTCATAAAAATGATTGAGATAAAGAGCATCATGATGCTCTTCCAATAAATCCCTAAGCTTAGCTGGCCAATCTGAAGAACGCTCTCATCGGGCAAGAGCATCGATTTTAAGATATTCTGTGGCGCCTGATCTCGTTCCGTCCATAGGAAAAATGGCTTAATGAATTTTGCATCTTTCAAATGAAGCTGTTTTTTGTTTGAAAGCTTAGCCATAACGTTAAAATTCCTTGGCATATCATATTGTTATTGGGAACGAATTATTCATGCATTATAGGCATATAAAACAAATATAGCATTTGATTGTAATCAAAGCCTTTAAGCGCGCCGCCACTTAACATGCGCGCATGAACACAGATAAAAATATTGGCACTGTTGTGTCGATACGCGGCAGCGTTGTTGAAGTGGCATTTGATAATGATTTGCCGCCTATCTACAACATCCTGCATGCTGGCGCTAAGCACGAATTTATTCTGGAAGTCCTTTCTCAGCGTGACGATACATGCGTGCGCTGCATTGCTTTAACCGCGACGGGGGGCCTTGCACGCGGCATGCCTGTGAGCGATACACGCGCCCCGCTGAAAGCCCCCGTTGGTAAAGAGATTTTATCGCGCATGTTCGATGTCTTCGGCAATACGATAGATCACGGACAACCGCTTAACCCTACAGACTGGCGCAGCGTTCACCAAGATCCGCCATCGTTGGCGCGGCGCTCCACCAAATCCGAGATTTTTGAAACGGGCATTAAGGTGATTGATATCCTCACCCCCTTAGAGCGCGGCGGAAAAGCGGGGCTATTCGGCGGTGCAGGCGTAGGAAAAACCGTGCTGCTGACCGAGATGATCCACAACATGGTCGGGCGTCAAAAAGGCGTAAGCATTTTCTGCGGCATTGGCGAGCGCTGCCGCGAGGGGCACGAGCTATACCATGAGATGAAAGCGGCGGGCGTGCTGGAAAACATGGTCATGATCTTCGGCCAAATGAACGAACCACCGGGCGCGCGTTTTCGCGTTGGTCATGCGGCGCTGAGCATGGCGGAATATTTCCGTGATGATGAACATAAGGACGTCCTACTGCTGGTCGATAATATCTTCCGCTTCATTCAGGCGGGCGCAGAAATTTCTAGCATGATGGGGCAAATGCCGTCCCGCCTTGGCTATCAACCAACAATGGGCACGGAGCTATCGCGGTTAGAGGAGCGCATCGCAAACACCGATACCGGCGCAATTACCTCCATTCAGGCGGTGTACGTTCCCGCCGATGATTTCACCGATCCAGCGGCGGTTCACACATTTTCGCATTTGTCGGCTTCCATCGTTTTATCACGCAAACGTGCCAGCGAAGGGCTGTTCCCCGCGATTGATCCGCTGGCTTCGAACTCTAAAATGGCAACCCCCACGGTCATCGGCGATCATCATTATAAAATCGCGCAAAGCATTCGCCACACACTGGCCGAATATGAGGGGTTAAAAGACATCATCTCCATGCTCGGCCTCGAGCAGCTCTCCCCCGATGATCGCAAATTGGTCGGGCGGGCGCGGCGCTTAGAGCGCTTCCTAACGCAGCCCTTTTTCACGACCGAACAATTTACTGGCCTGACAGGAAAATCCGTCGCTCTTGAAGACGCTTTAGATGGGTGCGCCCGCATCTTGGACGATGAGTTTAAAGACATCCCCGAAAGTGCCTTCTACATGATTGGCACGATCGATGAGCTTAAACACGCGAAAAAAGGAGAGAGCGATGCCGCAAAATCTCATGCAGCTTAAAATCCTCCTCCCCTTCAAGGTTTTTGCCGATGAGCAAAACATATCGCGCATCGTCGCCAAAACGGCGCAGGGGTTTGTCGGGTTTCTGCCAAACAGGCTCGATTGCGCCGTGGCGCTAGCGCCCGGGATTTTGACATACGAACATGATGGCGGCGGGGAAGTCTTTATCGCCGTCGACGAAGGTGTTTTTGTCAAAAGCGGCACAAATGTCCTGATCTCCGTGCGCAATGCCATCGGCGGCAGTGATCTGAAGACGCTGCACAAGGCCGTCATTGATACCTTTATGAAAGACAACGAAGAGGAACAGGAGATGCGCTTTGCCCTTTCAAAATTAGAGAGCGGCTTCATCCATCGCTATGTAGAGCTACAGCATGGATGAATTCACTGACCAAATTAAAGCACAGACCAAACGCAAACTGCGCGCGAAAAGCCGTGAAAATCATATCTGGTCTGGCTTTGGCATGTTCGGTTTGGTCGGCTGGTCTGTGGCGCTGCCCGCTGTGCTTGGCGCGTTGCTCGGCATCTGGATTGATGAGCGTTACCCGAATTCGCATTCATGGACACTGGTCTTGCTGATTGCTGGACTGTGCATCGGCTGCTGGAATGCGGCGCGATGGGTGATGAAGGAACATAAAAGCATATCGGACGAGGAATCAAAAAATGACTGACATATCTATGATCACTCTGGTGCTCGCGCTTGGCGCAGGAAGTCTATTGGGCTTTATTTTCTATGGCGGTCTGTGGCTAACGGTCAGCAAAGGCCTCACTTCAACGCATGCCCATTGGTGGTTTATGGGCAGTTTCTGGCTGCGCCTTGCTATCGCGCTTGGTGGGTTTTATCTTGTGGCGCAGGGCGATTGGAAAAACCTGCTCGCCTGCTTCATTGGCTTTGTGCTCGCGCGCGTCTCGGTCAGAGTGCTGACAAAGGAGCCGCCCGATGCAGCTTAGCCCCGATGAGATTATCTTTTGGCAATATGGGTTTGTAAAACTCAATTCGACCATTATCACCTCTTGGGCGTTGATGGCCATCCTTACCATCGGCGCGATGCTAATCACACGCGGCTTGGCGCATGAGGCCAAGGTCTCGCGCTGGCAAAGCTTTCTCGAAATTATCGTTACCAACATAAACAAACAAATCAAAGAAGCCGGATTGGACAATCCCGAAAAATACATCAGCTTTCTGGGCACGCTCTTCTTATTCATTGCCGCGTCTAGCCTCTGCACGCTTTTGCCATTTTATACCCCGCCAACAGCTTCACTCTCAACCACCGTGGCGCTGGCGCTATGTGTGTTCGTAGCCGTACCGTTTTTCGGCATAACCTCGCGAGGGATTGGGGGTTACCTAGATTCCTATATTCAACCAACCATCATCATGCTGCCCTTTAATATCATCAGCGAGTTTTCGCGCACGCTGGCGATGGCTATCCGCCTGTTCGGCAATATGATGAGCGGCGGCATGATTGTCGGCATTTTGCTATCTATCACGCCGTTTCTTTTCCCCATCGTCATGACGGTGCTCGGCCTGCTGACCGGCATGGTGCAGGCCTATATTTTCAGCATTCTGGCCACCGTGTATATCGCGGCAGCCATTCGTTCCCCTACAGAAAAACCCGTAACCAACGAAAAGGATTTACAACATGGATAGCATGACATTAATTGCGGTGGCCTCCATCGTCACAGCAGGCATAACAACAGGCTTTGGCTGTTTAGGGCCCGCGCTGGGCGAGGGATACTCCGTCGCGACCGCGCTCAAATCTCTGGCGCAACAACCCGACGCCGCCAGCACCATCACGCGGACATTATTCGTCGGGCTGGCGATGATTGAATCCGCGGCGATTTATTGTTTCGTTGTGTCGATGATTTTGATTTTCGCCAATCCGTTTTGGAATCATGTCATCGCGCTCGGAACAGGACAATAATCCATGCATATTGATTGGTTCACCGCCCTCGCGCAGGCGCTTAACTTCCTCGTCCTGATGTGGCTTATGAAACGCTTTTTATATAAGCCAATTTTAAACGCCATCGCCGCGCGCGAAAAACATATCTCAGACCAGCTTGCTAACGCTGCGGACAAGGAATCTAAAGCCCAGAAAGAGCAGGGCGCGTTCAAGCAAAAAAATGACACGTTTGAAAAAGAAAAAACAAAGCTGATGAATGAGGCCCAAGCAGAAGCCGATGCGATACATACAAAGCTTTTGAAAAAAGCGGAAGCTGAGGCCGAAGAGTTACGTTCCAAAAAGAAAGAGGCTTTGAAAACAGAGCTTGATGATTTAAGTGCCGATATTCTCAAACAAACGAAAGAACAGGTGTTTGCTCTCAGCTCAAAGGTGCTGGGCGAACTTGCCGATGCTACACTTGAAGAGCGTATGGTTGCGGTATTTATCAAACGTCTGCACGCCTTAAACGATAAGGAGAAGGCGGCTTTCGCTTCAGACAGCGCGATCATTACAAGCGCTTTTGCCCTACCATCCGCGCAGCAAAAAGCCCTCAAAGCCGAAATCAAATCAGACACATTGAAATTCAAAATCACACCTGAATTGGTGAGCGGCATTGAGTTATCGGCAAACGGGCACAAACTCGCATGGAGTGTTTCTGATTATCTTGAGACACTCGAAAAGGAGGCCGCCCGTGCTGCATAAGAAGCTGGATAAAGGCTTTGCGGATATTAGCCAAGCGCTGGCGGGTGCAGCGCCGCAACTAACCGCGCGCGAAATCGGCACAGTGGTGAATATCTCAACAGGGATTGCCACCGTCATCGGCCTTCCCAATGTCGGCTCTGAGGAACTGCTGAGTTTTCCTGGTGGCGTTGAGGGCATTGCCTTCAATATCGATGAGGACGAAATCGGCGTTGTGCTTCTGGGCAATTACTGGCACTTGGGCACAGGCGATGAAGTCCAACGCACAGGCCGCGTTGTCGATGTGCCTGTTGGCGATGCGCTCATCGGGCGCGTTATCAATCCGCTCGGTCTGTCGCTGGATGGCAAAGACCCCGTGAAATCCTCCAAGCGCTTAGCCATTGAGCGTCCTGCGCCTGCCATCATGGATCGCGCCGCCGTCGCCGTGCCGCTACAAACGGGCATTATAGCCATTGACGCGCTAATCCCCATCGGGCGCGGCCAGCGGGAGCTTATCCTCGGCGATCGGCAAACCGGCAAGACCGCAATTGCGATTGATACGATTTTAAATCAGAAAGGCCGCGATGTGCTGTGCGTGTACTGCGCCATCGGTCAGCGCGCTTCGTCCGTGGCTAAGGTTATTGCCCGTCTGCACGAACATGGCGCGATGGATTATACGACAGTTGTGGTCAGTGAGGGCAACGACCCACCAGGCCTCACCTATATCGCCCCCTATGCCGCAACCAGCATTGCAGAACATTTTATGGAGCAAGGCCGCGATGTGCTGATCGTCTATGACGATCTCACCCACCATGCGCGTGCGTACCGTGAAATTTCCCTGCTGCTGCGCCGTCCGCCGGGGCGTGAAGCCTTCCCCGGTGATATCTTTTATATCCACTCCCGCCTGCTGGAACGCGCCACGCATTTATCCGAGGAGAACGGCGGCGGATCGCTCACTGCGCTCCCCATCATCGAAACCGAGGCACAGGATATCTCCGCCTATATCCCAACCAATTTGATTTCGATCACAGACGGGCAGATATACCTCTCCCCAACCTTGTTCGAACTAGGCATTCTGCCCGCCATTGATGTCGGTAAATCGGTATCCCGCGTCGGCAGCAAGGCGCAATTCGCCTCTTATCGATCCGTCACGGGCGACCTCAAACTCGCCTACGCACAGTTCCTAGAGCTGGAAACCTTCGCGCGCTTCGGCACACGCCTCGATGAACATACATCAAAAATTCTCGCCCACGGCAAGCGTATCCGCAGCTGTCTGGTGCAGGGGGAATCGCAGGCGCTCTCGCTCTCCGCGCAAATCACCTTGCTCCTCGCGCTCTCCCAAGGTTTGCTCGATGATATCGCCGAAGACAAAATATCCGATGCAAAAACCGCGCTTTGCGATGGGGTTTTCGATCTTCCCGCAGACGATGAAAAGCTCAACGATGAGACACGAAAAACTATTCTGGATACGGCCCGCACTGCGCTGGACAATATCAAATGACCAACAGCCTAGAACAAATGCGCCATAAAATCGCAGGCGCGGAGCAGCTTGAATCAGTGGTGCGCACCATGAAGGCACAGGCTGCCTCCAGCATCACCCAATACGAAAACGCCGTCCTCGCGCTCGGTGATTATACCCGCACCGTCGAGCTTGGCCTAATCGCGTGTTTTCACCAAAACAAACCGCTAATTTCAAAAACGCCCGATCCACAAAACATAACGGCGATTGTCTTTGGCTCTGATCAAGGGCTGGTCGGAAAATTCAACGACCAACTGGCCGGAATGGTAAAAACAGCCCTGCATGAGGAATCGGGCACAAAAACGCTCTGGAGCGTGGGCGCACGCATTGGCGGCCATTTAAATGACGCTGGGCTAAGCACAGAAAAAACCTTCGACGTTCCAGCCTCTATTGCGGCCATCACACCGCTTATCGGACAAATCTTAAATGAATGCGTCAGGAACGCAGCTGAGGATGATCATACAAAAACCCTGATATTCTATAACCGCCTTCAGGTAGGCAGTATTTATGAACCCACAAACCAACAATTACTTCCCTTGGACACGGCGTGGCAAAGCGGCTTGCGCCAGAGCTTGTGGACTGGAAACGCCTTACCGGAAATACTGGAGGATAAAGATACACCGCTTTTAAGCGCCCTAATGCGTGAACATCTTTTCATCTCACTCTATCGCGCCTGCGCCCAATCCCTCGCCAGCGAAAACGCCAGCCGCCTCGCCGCCATGCAACGCGCAGAAAAAAACATAGAAACGCTATTAGGTGACCTAAAACAAACCACCCGCACCCTGCGCCAAAACGCCATCGATGAAGAACTCTTCGACGTCATCGCCAGCTATGACGGTGCCAGCCGTTCTTATAGATAAAGATTTATTATATGGTATATCATCACTTTACAGATGGCTTTTTATCACGGGTTAAAAACTCGACTGGACTTGCTACCGAAAGGAAGCGTGTATGGATCTCAATAATAAGGAGCCATATATGCCTGAAAACCTCAAAAAATTGCCTTTAAGTGAACTACGCCAAATGTGGGCTGAAGCTTGGAATTTGCAGCCACCCCCACGTATTGGTCGAAGTATGCTTGAAAAAAGCCTAATCTTTAAAAGGCAAAATGCCCTGACACGAGAACAAGAGGCTCGGCTTGGGCTACTCATCAAACAATATAAACGCAATCCCAAATACTTCGATGACAGTGGCCTGTTGAAGCCTGGCACACGTCTAATCCGAAACTGGCAAGGCTTGCGCCATAGCGTTCTCGTCAAATCCGATGGCTTTGAATATCAAGAACGCATATACACCAGCCTTTCCCAGCTTGCCAATGACATCACTGGATCACGTTGGAACGGCCACCTCTTCTTTGGATTGAGAAAAACATCATGAAACCGGAAACAAAAAATTGCGCAATATATACAAGAAAATCTACGGATGAGGGTTTGGATACGGATTTCAATACGCTGGATGCACAAAGGGAGGCATGCGAGGCTTATATCACCAGCCAGAAGGCCGAGGGATGGAAGGCAGTCCAAACACAGTACAATGATGGCGGCTATTCAGGCGGCAACCTTCAACGACCTGGATTACAAAATCTATTGGCCGACATAAAAGAGGGGAAGGTTCAAACCGTTGTTGTTTATAAGATAGACCGTCTTACGCGATCCCTCATGGACTTTTCTAAGCTGGTTGAGATATTTGATGAACACGACGTAACCTTTGTGTCCGTCACGCAAAGCTTTAACACCACAACCTCCATGGGCCGCCTTACACTAAACGTGCTCCTCTCCTTCGCACAGTTCGAACGTGAGGTTTCAGCGGAACGCATTCGAGACAAAATAGCTGCTAGTAAAAAGAAAGGCATGTGGATGGGTGGCAACCCACCAATTGGTTACGAAGCCGTCGATAAAAAGCTGATCGTTAATAAACAAGATGCCAAAGTCACCCGTTATATTTTCGAGAGCTATCTTGCTTTAGGCTGCGTTGCCAAGCTTAAACGCGAACTTGATAATCAAGGCATAACTAGCAAAACGCGCATATCCAAGCGCGAAAGAAAAACTGGCGGCAAGGCGTATAGCCGCGGTGCGCTTTATAGCATGTTACAAAATCCAATCTACATTGGGAAAATTAGGCACAAAGAACAAACCTATGATGGTCAACATGAGGCCATTATCTCACAGAATATTTGGAATGCCGTACAAGAAAACCTAAAAAATCAAGCTGCAGCTAAACGAGGACATACCAAAGCTGATGAAGCTAATTTACTAAAAAGTCTTTTATTTGATTGTGAAGGTACACCTTATAGCCCCGATCATACCAAAAAGAGCGGAAAGATATATCGTTACTATATTAGTCAAAACTTGCTACAATATCGCGACCATCCCAAAGGTACTATGTCTCGTATCCCTGCGCACGAAATCGAAAAGGTTACAGTTAATACGATAGGCAATCATCTCATTGGTATTTTGATGCTAGATCAAATAACTGACCATCAGGTTATTCAACATATTAAGAAACAAACTTTACCAATAGAAATGTTTATCAGAACTTGCGTGAACAAAATTGTTGTTCATCAAAATGAATTGCAGATCGATATAAATGCCGAGAGTTTGAAAGAATCTATACAGGATAACCTCGATCTGAACATTCCCACCAAAACCAAAAATCATAACCATGTAATATCAGTACCATTTACAATACGAAGAGCCCACAAGGGCACTATTATTTTGAAGCCTGAAAACGATGAATATGATCCATTCGATCTTCCACCCAAACAACTCAAAAATCTGATCAGGGGTATTATCTGGCGTGATGAACATTTTGCTGGAATGTCTATGAAGGCGATAGCTGATCGTGAAGGCCTATCCAAAGCGGGTGTTCAGAAAATTGTTATGGGGAGTTTTGATACCCTGATGTCCCTATAAATTTCCCTGTTAATTTCGTGCTGGTTACAGCAAACGTAGATATCCTCTACGTTTTATCGTTCTGAACACTTTAAAAAATAAAAAGTTCCCTGTTAATTCCCTGTTTAACAGGGAATTTCAATCTCGAGACACTCGGAATAGCGATCAAGAGAATATTGGTGGTTTTAGGCTCAAAAAAGGAATTCTCTGCGTTGACCGACAAACCCAGATACGCAAAACCCCGCTATGTGCGGGGCTTGTGGCGTTGAATTCTCTAAGTGTCTCAAATAGCAGACTAAATGGTGGTGGGGGTAGGATTCGAACCTACGTAGACTAACGTCGTCGGAGTTACAATCCGATGCCTTTAACCACTCGACCACCCCACCACATAGTATTTATCGGGAAGTCGAAATTAACAGGTGCGATAAAAAGCCTTTTGAACTTTAATGTCAAGTATGCGATAGCATTGCACATGAAAAAAAATACAAAACAGCCGAAAAATTATGGCCGCGGTAAAGCGACGGGCAAAGCATCGGGCAAACCAAATCATAAATCGCAAGAGCGTCAAGGCGGGAAAGAGCCGCGCGGTAGCGGCCCGAAACTGCCCCGTGCGAGCCTTTATGGGTTTCACGCGGTGTCTGAGGCGTGGATGAATGAGGGGCGCTCTATCGAGGCGCTATACGCCACAGAGGCGGGATTAAAAACTTTTGAAGAGAGTGTTGATAAAGCACGCCGCGCAGGACTGGATCGCCCTGCCCCGCAGGTTGTTGATAAATTTGCGCTGGAAAAGGCATTGCCGCAGGGAGTGGTGCATCAGGGCTTAGCGCTTGTATGTCCGTTGATTGAGGAATCCAGTCTTCAGGATTTTGTGATTTCGGCGGCGCATAAAAAATCGTTGATCGTGATGCTTGATCAGGTGACCGATCCGCATAATGTTGGCGCAATATTGCGCAGTGCGTGCGTTTTCGGCCTTGATGGGATGATTATGCAGCGCAAACATGCGCCGTTTCTGGATGGGGTTTTGGCGAAAACCGCATGCGGCGCGGTGGAACATGTGCCGGTTGCGTATGAAACCAATTTGAGCCGTAGCATCGAAGAGCTGCAAGCGGCGGGGTTCTTCGTTTATGGTCTTGATGAGCGCGGCGATGATTTATCCGCGCTTTCTGATTTACCCGATAAAGTTGTTTTGGTGATGGGCGCGGAAGGGCCGGGATTACGACGGCTCATTAAGGAGCATTGTGACTCGTTGTTGCGTCTGCCCACGGCTGGCCCTATTTCTAGCTTGAATGTGTCCAATGCGGCGGCTGTGTCATTTTATGCATTGAAATCATTATAAAATATCAAAAATAGCTAAAATTTTAAGTATTTTATTGACAATGTGTCAGTGAGACCCTATATTTGAAACATAGGTTGAGTTTACAAAAAGTGTTCATAAGAACCGATCAACCCACCATAATAAAAAGATCCGCATAACGGACAAACGGTGTTAATAAAGCATTTTAGAGGGTGCAAGCAATGAATAGAATTCGCAAGTGTGTTGCGACCTGTGTGAGCAGTTGCCGCCAATATTTTTCAAAGATTTTTAGTGCCTTTCTTTTAGAAAGTTTTTCCGATGGATACTATGCGCGTCAATACGCGCTTGTGCCCATCACTTACAGATCCCCACAGAAACCCGTTTCTGTTTATCGCTCATTCCCCTATGGGCATAAATAAGACAGGTTTCACCCTACGACTTGCCCCCCTCTTTTGGGGGGTTTTTTTTTAGCGGTTATGGACTCTGCGCGTGGAATGCTCCATGTTTCGAATATGAATCAGACAGCGACTTCCAACGATCCCTATCCCTCAACAGAGCCATGCGAAGACGAGCTTTATCTCGTTGACGGATAGGGCTTTATTTTCCGTGCATATTTTGCCATGGCCTATTCGGGACGTGGGGATATGACGAATCCTGATGGGGTGCCTGTTTCTGCGGTGTTCGGGTTTACGCAAATGTTGCTGAAGCTGATTAAGGATTATGACGCGCCTTATATGGCGGTGGTGTTTGATCCGCCCGGCGGGTCGTTTCGTAATGATATCTACCCCGAATATAAGGCCAACCGCGACGCACCGCCCGATGACCTTATCCCGCAATTCCCACTTGTGCGGGATGCGACGCGTGCGTTTGATATTCCAGCGGTTGAGGCCAAGGGATATGAGGCGGATGATTTGATTGCGGCTTACGCCAAGCGCGCGACGGAGATGGGCAAGAAGGTTGTGATTGTGTCGTCGGATAAGGATTTAATGCAATTGGTTAGCGACAATGTCCGCATGTTAGACCCGATGAAGAATAAATGGATTGGTGTTGACGAGGTTATTGAAAAGTTTGGTGTGCCACCCAATAAGGTCACGGATGTGCAGGCGCTTGCGGGCGATAGCACCGACAACATTCCGGGTGTTCCGGGAATTGGGATCAAGACAGCGGCGCAATTGATCGAGGAATATGGTGACCTCCATACGCTCCTTGAACGCGCCAGTGAGATCAAACAACCCAAGCGCCGTGAGAAGCTCATGACTCACGCCGATGACGCACGCATTTCTGAAAAACTTGTGACTCTTGATTGCGACGCGCCGATCCCAATGCCGATTGAGGATATGAAGACGCATGATCCCGATAAACCCGAATTGATGGCGTTTCTTAAGGCGCATGCTTTTAATTCGATTATCAAACGTTTGGGCGGTCAAAGCGTGGCAAGCCCGCAAAAAGCATCGGGCGCAGAAGCCAAACCTGCCACCGAAGAAACGCCCATGCCGGCCATTGAGAAGAATGTGTATACGCTCATTAATGATGAGGCCACATTGCAGGATTGGATTGATGAAGCATATAAAAACGGTACGGTTTGTATTGATACTGAAACAACCGCTCTAACCCCCGCTAAGGCTAAGCTTGTTGGAATCTCTCTCACCAGTGAAATCGGTAAGGCAGCGTATATTCCGCTAGGGCACATTGCCGAACAAGCCGATCTTTTGGGCGAATCACAAGGCAGCGATATTGCCCAGCTCGATATGCAAAAAACCCTCGATATGCTCAAACCCATGTTAGAGGATCCCAGTGTGATGAAGGTTGCACATAACATGAAATATGATTGGCAGATTTTTGCAAAGCACGGCATTCACATCCATCCATGCGATGACACGATGTTGATTTCATATGTGCTGGATGGGTCATCACATAAGCACGGGATGGACGCATTATCTGAGCAGTATCTGGGTCACACCCCCATCCCATTTAAAGAGGTCGCAGGCACAGGCAAGGCGCAAGTGACATTCGACCGCGTTGATATCGAGAAGGCTTTGGACTATGCCGCAGAAGATGCAGAGGTGACTCTGCGCTTGTATCATATTCTTAAACCCCGCCTTGTTGCGGAACGCATGGTGAGCGTTTATGAAAATCTCGAACGCCCGTTAATTCCGATCATCGCGCAGATGGAAATGGATGGGGTCAAGGTTGATCCTGCCATTTTGAAAACCATGAGCGCGGATTTTGGCAAGCGCATTGCGGATTTAGAAGGACAGATCCACGACATTGCAGGGACACAGTTTAATATCGGCTCTCCCAAACAAATTGGCGAGATTCTGTTTGATCAAATGGGCCTAGAAGGCTCGAAGAAAACCAAGACCGGACAGTATTCTACAGATGTTAAAACACTTGAAGAATTGGCGTTGCAGGGGCATGAAATTGTTCAAAAAATCCTTGATTGGCGCGGGTTGTCGAAGCTTAAATCAACATACACAGACGCGCTGCAGGAACAGATCGTTGCCGAGACAGGGCGCGTGCACACCTCTTATCATATGACGGGTACGAGTACGGGGCGTTTGGCCTCGTCTGATCCTAATTTGCAAAACATTCCGATCCGCACCGAAGACGGGCGCGCGATCCGCAATGCCTTTATAGCCGAGGAAGGGCATACCTTGCTCTCGGTTGACTATTCTCAGGTCGAGCTTCGTTTGGCCGCGGAAATGGCAGGGGTTGAAGCCCTGAAGCAAGCGTTTCGGGACAATGTCGATATTCACACCCTGACCGCGTCACAAGTTTTTGATGTGCCGCTCGATGAGGTTGACGGAGAAACACGCCGCCGCGCAAAGGCCGTTAATTTCGGGATTATCTATGGTATTTCGGGATGGGGCCTCGCCAAGCAATTGGGCTGCGGCCCTGCGGATGCGAATGATTTTATTAAACGTTACCTTGCGCGCTTTCCAGAGATTAAAGATTATATGGAAGCGAAAAAGGAAGAAGCGCGGGCGCATGGCTATGTGAGCACGCTATACGGGCGCAAATGTTTTACTCCCAATATCAACGCGAAAATCCCCGCGCAGCGTAGCGGATCGGAACGTGCGGCGATTAATGCGCCCTTGCAGGGCACCGCCGCCGATATCATGAAAATTGCGATGACCAAAATGCCAGCGGCGCTTGATGCGGCAAAGCTTAAAGCGAGGATGCTTTTGCAGGTGCATGATGAATTGATATTTGAAGTGCCCGATGACGAGCTAGAGCAAACATCGGCGTTGGTGAAAGAGGTGATGGAAAATGCGTTTCATATTATGGGCGTGAACATATCCGTACCCTTGGAAGCCGAGGCCGGACATGGCCTGAACTGGGGCGAGGCACATTAACTTAATGCCCACCGAAAAGCTCAAGTAAAGTCTCTGGCTGGATCGCAGCAAGCATGGTAAAATATCATTTATAATAATGATTTAGGTACTATGTCCGATCCCATTACAATCGCCCTCGATGATGATAAAATAATTTCCGCGTTTCACGGACAGCCGCGTGAAGATGCCGTGCTTAAACGCAAGCAAACATTGGTGCTGATGATGCACGGCTTTCCCGGTGATAAATCATCACATAATAATATCTATGGCGAGCTTGAATTTATTCTTAACCATAAAGGCTTTCATACGCTTCGCTTTGATTTTTATGGCTGTGGCAAAAGCAGCGGCAGCGAAGAAGATTTCTCGCTCAATCGCGCGCGGGTCACGCTCGATATCGTAAAAGAATGGGCGGAAAGTAGTGGATATAAGAGACTTATATTCATCTCCGAGGGATTGGGCTGCGCGGTTGCTCTTATGAATATGGAGATCAATCTGGCTTGTCAGGTCATGTTATGGCCTGCGTTAGATGCACAGCACGTCGCAAAAACGCTTTTTGGGGCGGATAATATCTCGCTCGAAGCCAAACAAAATGGCTATGTTTCGTTGGGCGATCATAAAGCGGGGTTAGGTTTTATTAGCGAACTTTCTAAAACCAACCTCAAGCCGCTTTTCCAAGATACCACTATGCCTGTTCTTATCATGCATGGTGTTGACGATAACCTTTACCCTGTTGAACAATTGGATTTAGCGCGTCAATATATGACATCCAAACGCATTGAAATTATGACCTTCCAAGACGGCGCGCATGGCCTCCCCGCGCTTAACCATCGCAAATCGATGTTTTTTCACATCACGCAGTTTATCGAAAAATATGCATAATGATTTCATCGACGCTGTATGATCAGCGCACACCTCTTCGCAGCCTTTACGGCGCTTGCATATTTTGCTTGATTTGTGTGTCGCTATGCTTGTATAAAGCCGCATACGAAGTGATGGCTTGGCGAGTACGGCTGCCTCAGCCATCAAATAACAACCCTATTTTAGGAGACATGAAATGCCGAAAATGAAAACCAAATCTAGCGCGAAGAAGCGATTTCGCGTGACGAGCAGTGGTAAGGTTAAGGTCAAACAGGCCAAAATGCGCCACATGCAAATGAACAAACCAAAATCCATGAAACGCAAAGCAAAAGGTACGACCACATTGGCCGAGCCAGATGCACGTAAAGTATTGGGCTTTTATCTTCCTTATTCACGTAAGAAAAAGAAGAATTCAATTGAAAAAGAAGCAGCTAAAAGCGGAGGTACTGAATAATGGCACGCGTTAAAGGTGGTCCTCGCGCCCATGCGAGACATAGAAAAGTTATCAAAGCAGCGAAGGGCTATTATGGCCGTCGCAAGAGCTGTTTCCGTACTGCCGTTCAGGCGGTTGAGAAAGCAGGTCAATATGCTTATCGTGACCGTCGCACGAAGAAACGTAATTTCCGCGCATTGTGGATTCAGCGTATCAACGCAGCGGCTCGTCTTCACGATCTTAAATACTCAACATTGATGTATGGCCTTAAGCTTTCAGGTATTGAGCTTGACCGTAAATCACTTTCCGAGATTGCGATCCACGACGAAGCAGGCTTTGCAGCGATTGCGAAAACTGCGCAGACAGCATTGGATAAGCAAGCGAAAGCAGCTTAGTTTATAAGCTAAAGAATTTTAAAAACGGCCTCCGATGTGGGGCCGTTTTTTTTATGGTTGTAATGTTAGGGGCTGTAATCTTCTGCCAACCAGCGAATGTTATCAAGCATTGCCGATTGAGGCCGCCGGGGCATTTTTCTTGCCCTATTAGCAACGTCTTTTACGTTAGTGTATATGCAACGCGCATTTGCGCTCTGAGCCGCTTCTAATAAGCCCGCCCCTCTAATACGTTCCTGTCTTTTTTGAACCCTAGCTTGCCTGGCTTTTGAACGGCCACCCACAGCGTTGATATTTTCAACAGCACGCCAAAAATCGGGCGTTAGCCTACCCCCAACTCCCGCCATTTCTGACAGCTCATGCAATGTCGCCGTTGTTAGTGCGCGCTCGGAAAGCCCTGATTTCTTTTGCATTGCCTGATACTTTTCGTTTTTCAATATATAAACCGTTATATGACAATGTAATTTATACGTAAAGTGAATAAAAATTCTTGGTCTATTAGTATCTTCCTGTTAAAAATTCTTATGACTGATATTGCACATTTAAAAACTGAACTTTCTGCCGAGATTACGGCGGCGAATGATTTGAAATCTCTTGATGATATCCGTGTAACCGTGCTCGGGAAAAAGGGTCGGATTACGGCGTTGATGAAGACGCTTGGGAAGATGGATCCTGAGGAGCGCAAAACCACAGGGCAAGCACTTAACGTGCTTAAGGACGAGATTGCGGATTTGATTAAATCCCAAGAACGCGCGCTGAAAAAACAAGAGATGGATGCGCGGCTTACAACAGAAGTCGCCGATATCACGCTTGATACGCGCCCTGCGCCGAAAGGCAGCATTCACCCGATTTCACAGACGATCGAAGAATTGGTTTCAATTTTTGGCGCGATGGGGTTTCAGGTTGCCGAAGGGCCGGATATTGAAGATGACTGGCATAATTTCACGGCGCTAAACTTTCCGCCCGGTCATCCGGCGCGTGAAATGCAGGATACATTCTTCCTTCCCACCGACCCCGAAGAGAGCGATCCGGAACGTGCGAAGAAGCTTTTGCGGACACACACGTCGTCGGTGCAAATCCGTCACATGGTGGAAACCATGAAGACCAGCACGCCACCGATTAAAACAATCTGTTTCGGGCGCACCTATCGCTCTGATTTTGATATGACCCATACGCCGATGTTCCACCAGATGGAATGTCTTTACGTGGATAAAGGCGTCACGATGGCGCATCTTAAGGGATGCCTGACTGATTTCGTGCGTGCCTTCTTTAAGCTTGATGATCTGCCTGTGCGTTTTCGCCCTTCCTTCTTCCCGTTCGTTGAACCGGGCGCCGAAGTTGATATTGGCTACACCAAAGACGCGAAAGGCGGTATTAAGCTTGGCGCGGCGAAAGATCCGGCAGACCAGAAATGGATGGAGATTCTTGGCTCTGGCATGGTGCATCCCAATGTTCTTAAAAATTGCGGCATTGATCCCGATGAGTATCAAGGCTTTGCGTTTGGCATGGGAATTGAGCGCGCGACCATGTTGAAATACGGCATTCCTGACCTTCGGACATTCTTCGAAAGCGATGTAAGATGGCTTGAGCATTATGGATTTGATCCGCTGAAACGCCCCAATTCCGCGCAAAGATAAGCGAGCGGATTTGATGAATATCCGCCCCATACAGCCCCATGATTTCCCGCAATGGCTTGCCCTTTGGAATGCCAATAATTTGGGACATAAAGATGAAGCGGTAACGACAGAGACTTGGGCACGGCTTAATGATGAGCATATGCCCGTTCATGCTCTGGTTGCCGAGGATCAAGGCGCGTTGGTCGGGTTGGTTCAATATGTTGTTCACCCGACAACGGGCAGCATTGCGCATATTTGTTATATGCAGGATGTTTTTGTTGATCCCGACCATCGTGGAAAAGGCATTGCGCGGGCGATGATCAAACATTTGGAGCGGATCGCCAAAGCCGAGAAATGGGCGCGGCTTTATTGGATCGCCGAGGAGACGAATGTGGCGGCGCAGGCGCTATACAAAACTCTTGGCCAACGCGTTAATTTTACGATACATATGATACCAACCAACACTTAGAGATTTTGATATGAAATTTACATTGAGCTGGCTTTCGCGGCATTTGGATACAAACGCATCTTTGGAAGAGATTTCCGAAACCTTGACGGCAATTGGCCTTGAGGTTGAGGAGATCATTGATAACGCCGCGACGTATGCTCCGTTTACCGTGGCTTGTGTTGAAAAAGCGGAAAAGCATCCTGATGCGGACAAGCTGCAGATTTGTACCGTGAAAACCGCCAGCGGTACGCAGCAGATTGTCTGCGGCGCGCCGAATGCTCGCGCAGGGATGAAAGGGATTTTTGCCCCCGAAGGTACGTATATTCCTGGTCTTGATGTGACATTGAAGAAAGCCAGTATTCGCGGCGTCGAGAGCTGCGGGATGCTTGTTTCCGAAAAGGAAATGGAGCTTTCGGATGAACATAAAGGCATTATCGAAGTCGATGATAAATATGAGATCGGCACGCCGATGGCAGAGGTTTTTGGCCTTGATGATCCGGTGATTGATATCGCGCTCACCCCTAACCGCGCCGATTGTGCCGGGGTTTACGGGATTGCTCGGGATTTGGCGGCGGCCGGGCTTGGTAGCCTTAAAGAATTGGATATCCCAAATGTTGGTGGCTCTTTCGCATCCAGCATTGATGTTGCGATCGAAGATGACGGATGCGCGCAGTTTTTGGGACGTGAGATCAAGGGCATTAAAAACTGTGCTTCGCCAGCGTGGCTTCAACATTTGCTGAAAGCCGTTGGCCTGCGCCCTATTTCTGCGTTGGTTGATATTACGAATTTCATCAATCTTGATCATGCGCGTCCGCTTCATGTTTATGACGTTGATAAAGTGAGCGGCAATCTCGTTGTTCGCGCGACCAAAAACGGGGAAAGCTTTGACGCGCTGAACGATAAATCTTACACGGTGAATGATGGCGCGATTGGGATTTATGATGATTCTGGTCTCCTTGGCCTTGGCGGAATTGTTGGCGGCGTGTCGAGCGGATGCACAGACGCAACAACCAGCGTATTTTTGGAGGCGGCGTATTTTGATCCTGCGCGCATTGCACGTACGGGTCGTGATTTGGGTGTTACGTCGGATGCGCGGTATCGTTTTGAACGCGGTGTTGACCCTGAATTTACGGTGCAAGGGTTGGAATTGGCGACGCATCTTATTCTCGAGATTTGCGGCGGCGAGGCCAGCCAGATTGTTAGCGCAGGCGCTGCGCCAAAATGGCAGCGCGAGATTGATTATGATCCTGCTTACCTGAAACAGCTTATTGGGCTTGATGTGTCTGCGGATCGACAGAAGCAGATTTTGGAAGACCTTGGGTTTCATGTGAATTGCGATGATGGTTTTACGATCCATCCGCCAAGCTGGCGCGGTGATGTGTTCGGTAAAGCGGATATTGCGGAAGAAGTGATCCGCATTGTTGGGTTTGATGATATTCCTGGCGTGTCTGTGACATCGGGCATTTCCAATCCATTACCAGCGGAAACACCGCTTTTGGCGAAATCGCGCGCGGCGCGTGCGGCGATGGCGGCGCGTGGTTTGCAGGAATGTGTGACCTGGTCTTTCCTGTCCAAGGATGAGGCGATTGCGTTTGGCGCGAATGACAATGCGATTAAGGCGCTCACGCTGCAAAATGCGATCTCTAGCGAGATGGATGTGATGCGCCCCAGTATATTGCCGAATTTGATTGCAGCAGCGCGTCGTAATGCGGCGCGTGGATTTGCCGATGTTGCGCTGTGTGAAGTTGGACCAGTGTTCAATTCTCCGCGTCCCGATGGGCAAGCGAGCGTTGCGGCAGGCATTCGCAGCGGCGCATATTCAGCGCGCAATTGGAGCGATAGCAATGCATCGCGAGATGTTGATTTATTTGATGCGAAGGCCGATTGTCTGGCTGCGCTAGAGGCAGCGGGCGCGCCAGCGGCGACGGCGCAGGTTACACGCGATGCGGCGGAATATTTCCATCCCGGTCGTTCGGGCGCTATTCGTTTGGGCAAGAATATCCTTGCGCAATTTGGTGAGATCCACCCCTCGATCCTTGAGGAGTTTGATGTGAAAGGCCCAGTTGTCGGGTTTGAGATCTTCCTTGAAAACATTCCAGAGCCGAAACGCAAAGGCACAGAAAAGCCGTTTCTTGCCCTGCCTCCACTTCAGGCGCTTTCGCGTGATTTTGCGTTCCTCGTTGATGACAGTGTTGATGCTAAGGATATCGTGAAATCGGCAATGGCCGCGGATAAGAAATTGATTTCCGGCGCGTCTGTGTTTGATGTGTATACCGGCAAAGGTGTTGAGGATGGTCAGAAATCCGTCGCGCTAAACGTAACCATACAGCCGATTGATGAGAGCCTTAAGGATGAGCAGATTGAGGCGATCATGCAGGCCGTGATCGATTTGGTTGGCAAGAAAACCGGAGGCATTTTGCGTGGTTGATTTTGCGCATAAGAAACATGAAACACATAAGGAAAGCCTTTGGAAATTCCTCGCTTTGCTAGGCGTTTTGGCTGCATATTTTGGCTATATGAGCTGGAAATTTGATGCGGCGACGGGGGCTTGGCTTTCGGTTTTGAGTTGGAGTTTCTTTGTGCTTTGCACGCCTGTTGCCGATGGTGGGTTTATTGTTGCGTTTCCGATCCGGCTTTTGTTCGGGGCGCGGATGTTAATTACACAGGCCGTGATTTGGGTTGTGGCGATTGTGGTTAATCTGGCGGCGCTTTATTTCTCTCCTGATAGCTATGATGATATTGCGCTGACGCGTTTGCTGCATTCAATTTTGACGACGCCGTGGCCATATTGGGGCATTTTGGCGATTGCGGCTACGGGCACGGCGCTGTCTATCTGGTTTGGCGACGAGATGATGGATGTGACCAAGCATAAGGATCGCGACAAGCATCATAAGCACGGGTTTAAATATAAGATCGTGCTGATTGTCGGGCTTGGCGTTTTGACGGTGGTTGCGTATTACCATCTGTTGAGTGATCTGGGCATCTCGATCCCCGAGATTTAACATTATACCCCATCGCAAATAGCCTTCACTTTGTTTTTGGGGGATTTGGGACTATGCCCCCTATACGGCTTTGTTTTTCCATGGCTTTTATCAGTTTGATTTCCTCCAATTCGACCGCATGTTTTACAAATTCGCGGTTGTGATGGAGCATCTCGGTGATGAGTTTTTTGTATAATCCATCGCCGCCATATTTATAGGCATTCATTGCAACGCGGGCTTTGCCAGCGGATGTTTTGGGGCCGGTTGATTGCGCCCATGGTTTGTTTTTTAAGCAGCGTTGGCGCTGTGCCTCGCGTCGTTCGGGTGTCCAGTTTTTGCTCATTTTTGCGGTCCTTTCGTTTGGGGTGAAAGGCGATAGTATAGGATATTATTCCTAATTTGGCAAGGTTTATGGTTATACTACAGGAGTATTTAAATTTAAATACTGAGTGTGAGGGAGCCTTTATACATGGAAATATGAAATAGGATTCATATAAAGTAAACCTTCCCCAACAAATGCCTGTATGTGCTCTTTTTTTCCGAAGCGGGCTAACAAAATCGGTGAAATATTTTTCACATTAACCCTTATCTCCCAATTCCTCGGCCAGAATATCCTTTCTGCTCAATTTCCCGATCATTGTTTTTGGCAGTGGTTTGTCGCGGAATTCGAAGCGTTTGGGCATTTCTATTCGGGAGATTTTGTCTGTCATGAAATCTTTGAGGTCTTCGACCGTGAGTTCGCGCCCTTCTTTTAGCTTGATCCATGCTTTGACGATTTCGCCGCGTTGGGCATCCGGAATCCCCGCGACGATGCATTCTTCGACATTGGGATGTTGGTAGATGGCTTCTTCGACATGTCTTGGGTAGACGTTATAGCCGTTGGTGATGATCAGGTCTTTGATGCGGTCAACAATGTAGATGTAGCCTTGTTCGTCCATGATTGCGACATCGCCCGTATGCAGGCGCAGGCCGCCATCGGGTGTTTTGCGCAAGACATCGGCGGTGGCTTTTTCGTTGTTGTAATAGCCTTTCATCACCTGTGGCCCGCGGATGCATAGCTCACCGCGCTCGCCTAATTCCATGGGGGTTTCTTTGTCTTCGCGGTCGATGATTTCGATCACAGTTTGGGGCACGGGCAGGCCGATTGATCCCGCGACATTTTCGCCAAAGGGCGGGTTGACGGTTGCGACGGGTGTGGATTCGGTGAGGCCGTATCCTTCGAATACTTTACATCCCGTTTTGGCTTCGAATTTCTTTTTGACCTCAACGGGGAGCGGCGCACCGCCAGAGATGCAATAATTGAGGGAGGAGAGGTCGAACTCTTGTACCTTTGAGTAGTTATTTATCGCATTGTAAATGGCGGGAACGCCGGCCATATATTGCGGTTTGCATTTTTGGATGAGCTTTAGCGTGTCTTTCAGTTCGAAACGGGGGATGGTGACGATTTCCATCCCTGCGAGGACAGCCATATTCATGCAGACGGTCATGGCGAAGACGTGGAAAAACGGCAAGACGGCAAGCATCTTTTCGTGTCCCTCAGGATCGGGGAAATTGGAATAGCATTGCACCGCGTTGGCGTGGATATTTTCGTGGGTGAGCATGGCGCCTTTTGGTACGCCGGTTGTACCGCCGGTATATTGCAAAACAGCGACATCATTGCTGAGGTCGATATCAACCTTCGTCGTTACGCCATCATTATTGATGATATCAGCATACGATAAGATGCGCTGATTGAATTTTACTTTGCCGCGATCTTTGGCTTTGAAAATTGGAAAGAGGATGTTTTTCGGGAATGGGAGGATATCGATAAACGGGCAGATGATGAGTTTTTTCAGGCGCGTTTCCGAGAGCATTTTGACCGCTTTGTCGGTCATTAATGCAAGATCAAGAGTGACGAAAATATCGGTGTCACTGTCTTCGATTTGGTGGCGAAGTTCGGCCTCGGCATAGAGCGGATTATAATTGACGACGGTCGCGCCGATTTTAAGGGTGGCGTAATAGGCGATGGGAACATAGATGCAATTTGGCAGAAAAAGCCCGATTTTGTCGCCTTTTTGGACGCCCATCCCTTGCAGGCCTTTTGCAAATTTATTGACAAGATCGAGGAGTTCAGACCAAGTATGGGTGGTTCCATTGCCCATGAAATCGAAGGCGTTTTCGTTTGGTTTTGCTGCGGCGGTGTCTTCAAGAATGTCGAACATGCTGCAGGGTTTTATCTCCATATTCCAATCAGGTTTCGGAGGGTAATTTTTTAACCATACATAGCTTTGTGTGTTGTCGATATCCGTCATAATGAATGAGACTCCTTTCCATTCGCAATACTATACGCGGTGTGAATTCTTATTCTTTTTAGTATACCATATTTTTGTCTTAATCCTTTAGTTGGATTTGTTCTGGATTTTTTAGGCAAATTCCTGCAGAATCAAATTATGGGTTCGCGGTAATGCATCATGCAGTCCTCCCCAGCGTTGAATAAAAGGAATTTATCTTGTCTTCTTACGATCAATCCCTCTCTGAGGGCGCCCAGACTTCGGGTGATATCAAACCAATTAAGTTACATTTGAAATGGTTCAACGGCACGAAAGGCTTTGGGTTTTTGGTGCCCGAGGATGAAAGTTTCGATGCGTTTTTGCACATCACCACGCTTCAGGAATGCGGGATGCATTTTCTTGGTGAGGGTGCAGTTTTGCTTTGCACGATATTTGACGGGCAAAAAGGCAAGCAGGTTAAAGAAGTGATTGAAGTGATTGAGCAAGGCAGCGTGAATATGATGCCGGAAATCAACGAAGAAGACGGCACATTCACCATGAGTGGTTTGGTGAAGTGGTATAAGCCTGAAAAAGGGTTTGGGTTTATTATTCCAGATGACGGAATGAAGGATGTTTTCATTCATAAAAGCTTGCTTGATAAGCTTGAGATTGAAGAGCTTGAAGCGGGGCAGCGTGTGCGCGTTACGCTTAAGAGCGTTGATAAAGGCCGCGAGGCGGTTGATATTCAGGTTGTGCGCTAAGCGATCTTATTTACACATACAGATTAAAATCAGCATAAAAAAAGCTGAGCTTTTGAGGGCTCAGCTTTTTAGCAGGAAGGTCTATTAGGCTTACTTGCTTGCGACGGCTTTTTTGGCTGCCTCAAGTTCTTCGGCGCTGACTGTTTGTATTGTTCCTTGGTCTTTCATGATGCGGTTACGGGTTGCGGGTTGATACGCGACCTGTGAATGCTCAAGACAGTATGGAAGGCTTGGGAGGGATTTACATCCGCAAAAGCCGAAATCTTTTTCGCGTGGGTCGCCCATCGGCCAACGGCATCCGCCTGCCTGGAGGTCAGTGAGGGGAATACGCTCGCGCCCGTCATCGACGAATTCTTTTGCGCGCTTGCGGGGCTGAATGGCCTCGACCGGTTTTTTGTTTTGATTTTGTGGTTTGGGAGCGGCCACTTTTTTGTTTTGTTGGATCGGAGATACGCGGTTGGATAGTTTAAGGCGATGCGCCTTTCCGATCACAGCGTTGCGTGTCACGCCGCCTAATTCTTTAGCGATTTCTGCCGCTGTTTTGCCTTCACCCCAAAGCTTTTTAAGCGTAGCTACGCGATCATCAGTCCAACTCATTTTAGTATCTCCCACACAATTTCATGGGCATTAACCCTTTGAAATATAATAAAAACGTTTAACAATGTATTTAATAAAGAGAGAGTAACAGGAAGGGATTAGCTCTGCCAAGACAGGTTTGTGAAAAACGATTCGTTATACACATTTTTAAAGTTTTTTAATTGCCTCGTGGTGCTTTTTAATTAGCTTCGGCGGAGCGGGCTATGAAGCCCGTCAACGCAGTCGTGACCTTTTGATGCAATAATTACAATCCCATGAGACCAAAATTTTCGGGATTATCTGGCCAGTTTTCTTTTACTTTTACGAAGAGTTTTATATGCACTTTACAGCCGAGCATTTCTTCGAGTTCTAGGCGGGCGGCCTTGCCGATTTTTTGAATTTGCGCGCCGCCTTTGCCAAGGACGATTGCCTTTTGGCTGTCGCGTTGGATATAGACGGCCTGGGTGATTTTGATGTCGCCGTTATCAAATTGTTCCCATTCTTCGGTTTCAACCAACGCAGCATAAGGCAGTTCGCGGTAGAGTTGGTTGAAGATTTTTTCACGCGTGATTTCGGCCGCGAGCATGCGCATGGGCATGGTTGTGACCTCGTCTTCTTCGAAATGCCAGACGCTTTTTGGCATTTCCTCGGCGAGTTTATCGAGCATACGATCAAGGCCTTTATTCTTAAGCGCGGAGATCATGAAGGTGGCTTTATAGTCGAAATTTGCGTTTAGCTCTTGAGTGAGGGTGAGCAGTTTTTCTTTTTGGATGGCGTCGATTTTATTGAGTGCGAGGAAAACGGGTTTATCCCTTGGCAAGCGTTGTTCGATGAGCTTGGCTTTTTCGATCGCCTTTGGTTCATTCGCGCTGACGAGATGGAGGATACAATCGCCCTCATCAAGGGAGTCAAACGCCGCGCCGACCATGGCGTGTTCCATTGTTTTTTGCGCGTCGAAAACACCGGGCGTATCAATGAAGATCATTTGGTCTTTGTCTTCATGGATCATGATGCCGAGAACGCGGCAACGTGTTGTTTGTTTCTTGGGTGAAACGATGGAGACTTTTTGCCCCACAATTTGATTGATGAGTGTTGATTTTCCGGCGTTCGGCAGGCCGATAACAGCAACGAAGCCGCAGGTTGTTTCAATTGGGTTTTGGGGTGTGTCGGTCATGTCATGTCTTTCGCATGTTTTTCGATGAACGCGGTAGCTACGCGTTTTTCGGCTTCTTGGCGGGATGGCCCTTGGACGGTGATGTTATCGAAGCCTTCGATTGTGAGTTTAATGTCAAAAATGGGCGCGTGATCCGGCCCTGATTGTGCAGCAATTTCGTAGCGCGGGAGGGGCAGGTTTTTGCTTTGCGCCCATTCCTGTAATTTTGTTTTTGGATGTTGGGGTGGTTTTTTCATCGTATCGAAACGATCCGCCCAAAGTTTACGAATGAGGGCGCGGCAGGTTTCATAATCGCTATCGAGATAGAGCGCGCCAATCATGGATTCAAAAACATCGGCGAGGATGTTGTCGTTTTCTGCCCCGCCGCATGCACTTTCCGCGTCAGAGAAAATGATATATTGGCCGAGCTGCATTTCACGCGCGATGATGGCGAGGAAGCTGCCCTGTACGAGGGCGGAGAGACGCTTGGCGAGATGCCCTTCGGGTTCATTGGGGAATTTTTCGTACAGTGTTTCAGACACAGCAAGGCCAAGCACACGATCGCCCAAAAATTCGAGGCGTTCATAATTATGCTTTGCGCCTGTGCTGGAATGTGTGAAGGCGACTTCCAACAAATTTATATTTGTGAATGTGTGGCCAATTTTTTCTTGTAGGGCGAGGAGTTTGGACATGATTATTCTTTTGGTCTTACGGGGTCGATATCTTTTAGGACGCGATCATAGCGGATTGTCCATGGCCATTTCCAGACTTCGTAAATGCGTGCGAAGCTGTTGGTGGAAAAGAAGATGAAGTCAGCGCGGCCAACGAGGTTTTCAAACGGGACATATCCGACAGCATGGCTAACGCGGCTGTCCTGGGAATTGTCGCGGTTATCACCCATCATGAAATAATGCCCTTCGGGGACGGTGTAGATTTGAGTGTTATCGAGGGGCTCGTTATCGCTTTCCTCATAAATGGAGAACATCGTGCCATTTGGCAATGTCTGGATGTATTCATGCATTGTGACTTCACCGAGATATTCATCGTCGATTTTTTTCAGGCCCACAGATTCACGCGGCACTTCTTCGCCGTTTAAAAAGAGGCGGCCTCTTTTGACCTGAATGGTGTCGCCGGGCATGCCGATGATGCGTTTGATGTAATCAATGCTTGGGTTGGTTGGTAATTTGAAGACGATCACGTCACCGCGTGTTGGTTGCTTTTCCCAGATGCGCCCTTCGATGGGGGCGATGCCGAAGGGGAAGGAATAGCGCGAATATCCGTAGGCTGATTTTTGAACGAAGAGATAATCACCGACCTGAAGCGTTGGCTTCATGGAGCCAGACGGGATGTTGAAGGGTTCGAATAAGAACGAGCGAATAATGATTGCGAGCAAGACCGCTATCACCGCGGTTTTAAAGAATTCTTTGGCTTCTTCTTTGGCGTTTAAAGGTGCCTCTTTAGTTTTTACATCTTTGTTATCATCTTCGTTTGCGCTGTCTGGCGCGTCCTTGACGTCTATATTATCTGTTTCAGGTTTCAATGTCTGATCACTCGCTTGTTATGGTTTGTTTGTTTTATAGGATTGTCGCGTATCTTGCTAGGGGTTTATGTAAGGCGGCTTATAGGGGGATGGCCTCAATGATGATTTGTGCCTGCACGATGGGTGGTTCATCGGTCAAAGTGAGGTGGATAACTGCCTTATGCCCTTTGGGGGTTAGCGCGTCTAAGCGCGTTTTTGCACCGCCCGTTAGATGCATGGTGGGCGCGCCCGAGGACAGGTTTACAACGCCCATGTCCTTCATGAACACCCCTTGATTAAAACCCGTGCCGAGCGCCTTTGAGCAGGCTTCTTTTGCGGCGAAGCGTTTGGCAAGGGTTGCGATATGCGTGCCGCCGGGACGGCGCTTTTCGGCTTTTGCGCGCTCCACCTCTGTAAAGCTGCGTGCGAGGAAGCGGCTTTCGAAGCGGGTCATGACTTTTTCGAAGCGGCGAATGTCGAGCAGATCTGAACCAATGCCGATGATCATTTTTTTTGTCCTGTTACTTGCTTGGCGTTTTTATGCGCGGCGCGCTGCATCACTTTTGCGCGGGCAGATTGGGCGGCCTTTATCAGCCATAAATATAGCGGATATGTCAGGGCGATCACAATGGCGCAGAGGATATATCCGCCCAGCATCCACGGCATCAACAAGCGCATAGGATCATGCCAGAGCATGTCCCAAAGGATGGATGTTGTGACAACATCGGGGATGTTGTGATCGGCAGGAAAGCCAAAGGTTGAAAACATAATGGAGCCGAGCGTGATTGACGCCCACCAGATGACCGGGAATGTCCATGGATTGCCGATAATCGTGCCGATCAGGGCGGCGGGTATATTGGCGCGCAGGACAAAGGCGATGATTGCCCCTTGAATAAAATGTGTGAACATGAGGGGTGAAAACGAGACCCCTGCCCCGATGGCGAGGCCGAGTGCGATGTTTCGCGGGGTATCGGAGAGGCGCAATACGCGATGCTTAAGATAGGTCGCAAGGCGCACCCATCCCATTGATGGCCATACGGTTTCGCGGGTTTTTTCAGCAATTGATCGTGGCTCGCGGCGTTTAAACATAGAGTCTTATATACCAATAAATTCTCATAAAGATATAGATTAAGGGCTTCAAGATGAGAGAAAAATGGTATGATGGGTTATGAATTTAGAAGATTATGTCCGTGTTGTTCCTGATTTCCCCAAAGCGGGGATCAATTTTTATGATATTGCGACCTTGCTTGGGCATCCCGCGGCATGGCGTGAGGCGATTGCGCAGCTTTATGATCAGGTTGAGAGTTATCAACCGGATATGGTGATGGGCATTGAAAGCCGTGGATTTTTGATTGCCGGGCCGCTCGCCATGGCATTGGGGTGCGGGTTTGGCATGGTGCGCAAAGCGGGAAAATTGCCGGGTGAGGTTTTGTCCTATACGTATGATTTAGAATACGGGAGCGACACGATCGAGATTCAGCCCGATTTGATCGCAGCGGGCACGAAGGTTTTGCTGGTTGATGATTTATTGGCCACGGGCGGGACGATGGCCGCGGCAGAGGCGTTATTAACCGAAGCGCAGGCGATTGTCGTGGCGAATGCGGTTTTGATCGAGCTGGAAGGGCTTGGTGGGCGCGATAAATTGGTCGCGCCGTTTGAAGCGTTGTTGGAATTGCCTGCTTAGCCTTAAATTCTAACGCCCCTTTGCCCTTTCCACGTTGGCGACGGCGGGGGTGGCGCGGAGGGCGGCGACGATGTTGTTGAGGTGTTTGGTATCGTTGACGTAGATATCGATGAGGAGTTCCCAGAAATCTTCGGATCGGCTTGTGATTTTTAGGTTGGTGATGTTGCCGCCATTGATGCCGATCACGGTGGAGAGCGTGCCGAGCGCGCCGGCTTCGTTTTGGATGATCATGTTAATACGTCCGACATGGCTTTCGGGGGAATCGTCGCCATTGCCCCATGACACATCAATCCAGCGTTCCGGCGTGTCGGCGAAGGTCTCTAGAGTGTCACAATCAATGGTGTGAATGGTGACGCCTTTTCCTGTTGTTACAATGCCGACAATGCGATCACCCGGCAATGGGTGACAGCAACGCGCCATGTGCACGGCCATGCCGGGGATGAGTCCCTTAATGGGCATTGGGGTGTCGCCATCAACGGGGCGGCGCACCATGGTGGCGGCGTCCATATCGGCGGAGGGGCGTTTGGCGATTGCGGTTTTATGGGCGGGGAAGATGGATTTGAACACTTCACGCGCCACCAAAAGGCCGGAGCCGATTTTCGCGTAGATATCATCATTTTCGTCGGCGCTGTATTCTTTGGTAATGCCCGTGACTGCTTTTTCAGTGAAGTCATATCCTTCCTGGCGGAAGATTTTTTGGAGCATTGCTTTGCCCAAGGTCACATATTCGCCGCGCTGTTGATTGCGGATGAATTTGCGGATGTGGCTGCGTGCCTTACCGGTGACCACGAAACGCTCCCATGTGGGGGAAGGTTGTTGGGTTTTGGCGGTGACGATGTCGACCTGATCCCCGTTTTGTAATTTGGTGTTGAGCGGCGCGATGCGGCCATTGATTTTTGCGCCCACACATTTGTCACCGATATCGGAGTGAATGGCATAGGCAAAATCAATTGGTGTTGCGCCCGAAGGTAGCTCGATGAGGTCGCCTTTGGGCGTGAAGGCGAAGACTTGGTCTTGGAAGAGTTCAAGCTTGGTGTTTTCCCAGAAATCTTCGGGGCGCTGTTCTTGTTCGAGAATTTCGAGCAATTCGCGCAGCCAGCGGTATTTTTTAACGTCTTTGAGCGAGGGCATATTGCCGCCCTTATACGCCCAATGCGCGGCGACCCCCATATCGGCCTGATGATGCATGTCATAGGTGCGGATTTGCACTTCAATGCGTTGGCGGGCGGGGCCCATCACGGTGGTGTGAATCGATTGATAGCCGTTTGGCTTCGGGGTCGAGATATAATCTTTGAAGCGCCCAGGCACAGAGTGATAGCGGCTATGGATGAGGCCGAGCACGCCGTAGCATTGTTCGATGTCTTTGACCACGATGCGAAACGCCATGATGTCGGAAAGCTGTTCGAAGGCCACGTTTTTGCGCTGCATCTTTTTCCAGATGGAATAGCGAGTTTTTTCGCGCCCTGTGATTTCGGCGTGGATGTCAGAATCGCTGAGGAGTTTATCAAGTTCGGTGATGATTTTATCGACGACGATTGTGCCTTCTTTGCGTAGGAAAGAAAGGCGGTTTGTGATGCTGTCGCGGGCTTCGGGGTTGAGGACGCCGAAAGCGAGGTCTTCTAGCTCTGATTTGATGGCGTTTACGCCTACGCGCTCCGCTAAGGGGGCATAAATTTCCAATGTTTCCAGCGCGATGCGGCGCTGTTTTTCCGGTTTTTTGATGCCGTCGATGGTGCGCATATTATGCAGGCGATCGGCGAGCTTTACCAATAACACGCGGATATCTTCGGACATTGCGAGGAGGAGTTTGCGGAAGTTTTCGGCCTGTTTGCCTTCGACGGTTTTGCTTTCGATGCGGTTGAGTTTGCTGACGCCATCGACCAGTTCGGCAACGACATGGCCGAATTTCTTTTCCAGTTCTTGGAAGGTGGCGTCGGTATCTTCGAGGGTGTCGTGGAGGATGGCGGTCAAGATGGTGCCGATATCCATTTTCATGTCGGCGAGGATTCCTGCGACCTCTACGGGGTGGGTGTAATATGGCTCTCCGCTTGAGCGGGTTTGACCCTCATGCATCTTTTTGGCGAACTCAATCGCGTCTTCAACCACGCTGATATCCGCATCAGGGTTGTAGGATTTGACTTGGTCGATCAGGGTTTGCGTGTTTGGCATTGTTTACTTTGGTTATTTTACGGGTGATTAAGCTAGCACGAAAATGTATAAATACATAAAAAAAAGCCGCATTTCAGCGGCTTTGGTTGTTTTTTCACAATATTGTGTAGAGGTTTATTCTTTTGGTGCGCCGCCAGCGAGATCTTCAAGAGATGGCTCGCCTTTTTCATCGTCAACAACGTCATCGCTATACATGCCTTCGGCAGCTTGCTGTTGACCCGCGATTGAGCCCCACTCTTCTTCGCCGTCCATGAGGTCGATTGAATCGTCTTCTTCTTCGTAGGCGACCATGCGTTGGTGGGATTTGATCAATTCTTCTTTAAGCTCGTCTTTGTCCACTGTCTCTTCCGCGATTTCACGCAAGGCAACAACGGGGTTTTTGTCATCGTCACGATCAACGGTTAAAGCCGCACCAGAGCCGATTTTGCGCGCACGTTGTGCAGCCGCCATTACGAGTTGGAAACGGTTTGGAATCTTTTCGACACAATCTTCGACGGTTACGCGAGCCATAAATCTAATCCTTTTTTAATCTTGAGTGTTGGTTTATAACGGCTAGATGAACGATTTGCAAGCCCAATATCCTATTCCACCGCGAGATTGTGATCTCTGCCCGCGGCTTAAGGAATTTCGCGATATGAACCGTGAGAAATTTCCCGATAAGCATAATGCGCCCGTTGAAGGGTTTGGCCCGATGGATGCGCAGATGGTGATTGTTGGCCTTGCGCCAGGCCTCAAAGGGGCGAATTTTTCTTCGCGTCCGTTTACCGGTGATTATGCGGGTGATTTGCTATATCAAAAGCTGGGCAAATACGGGTTTGCGCGGGGAAGCTATGCCAAGCATAAGAATGACGGGTTGGAGATGGTCAATTGCCGGATCACCAACGCCGTTAAATGCGTGCCACCGGAGAACAAACCGACGACGCAAGAAACGCGCACATGTATGGAAACATATTTGAAAGTTGAGCTTGCGGCGATGAAAAACCTGAAGGTGATTTTAAGCCTTGGTTTGATCTCGCATAATGCGGTTTTGAAGTGTTTCGGATTGACCCTGTCGCGGTTTAAATTTGCGCATGGGGCGCAGCATGATTTGGGCAATGGGTATCTCTTGCAAGATTCCTATCATTGCTCGCGCTATAATACACAAACAGGGCGACTGACGACGCCCATGTTTGAAGATATTTTTGAAAAGATTGAAGACCTTCTCTAGTTTTGGGCCGCCGTTTGCGGGTTCATGCTTTGGCGTTTATTCAAAAGCTTGTTGAGAGCGTGCATGTAGGCGCGGGCGCTGGCGACGAGGGTGTCGGCATCGGCGCTTTGGCCGTTTACGGTTTTGCCATTTTCCTCAAGACGTACGCTGACGGTGGCTTGCGCGTCTGTTCCGCCAGTCACTGCGTGTACCTGATAGAGTTGAAGATGCGCATCCGGGTGCGGGTAAATGTCGCGGATGGCCTTGAAGATTGCATCGACGGGGCCGTTGCCTTCGACTTTTGCGCTGTGGCGTTCGCCGTCAATTGTCACGGTGAGGTCTGCGGTTTGCGGGCCTTTTGATCCGGCGTTTACCTGAAGCGAGATGAATTTCATTGTTTCATTTTCACGGACGACTTCGTCCTCGATCAAGGCTTTCAAATCATCTTCGAAGATTTCTTTTTTGCGGTCGGCCAAATCCTTGAAGCGGGTGAAGGCATCTTGGAAGGCGTTATCGCCAAGCTCGTAGCCCATTTCGGCGAGTTTGGATTTGAACGCGGCGCGGCCCGAATGTTTGGCCATGACCAATTTGGATTCGGTAAGGCCGACGCTGGCGGGGGTCATGATTTCGTATGTTTCCGCGTGTTTCAACATGCCGTCCTGATGGATACCGCTGGCGTGGGCGAAAGCATTTGCGCCGACGATCGCCTTGTTGGGTTGCACAGAAAAGCCCGTCACCGTTGAGAGCGTTTTCGAGGCTTTGGTGATTTTGGTGGTATCAACGCCCGTGTGGAATTTAAGCGCATCGTTGCGGGTTTTGATCGCCATGACGATTTCCTCAAGGGCGGCGTTGCCTGCGCGCTCACCGATCCCATTGATGGTACATTCGATCTGACGCGCGCCGTTTTGGATGCCCGCCAAAGAATTGGCGACTGCCAAGCCAAGGTCGTTGTGACAATGGGTAGAGATGATGGCTTTGTCGATATTGGGCACACGAGCGAAAAGCATGGCGATTTGCGCGCCATATTCATCGGGAACCGCATATCCCACAGTATCGGGGATGTTGATGGTGGTTGCGCCCGCGCGGATGGCGGCTTCAACGCATTGGCATAAAAAGTCGGCTTCGGTGCGCGATGCATCTTCGGCGCTCCACTCGACATCATCGGTGTAGTTGCGCGCGGCTGTCACGCTTTCGGTGACGGCGTTCAAGACATCCTCGGGCGGCATTTGAAGTTTGTATTTCATATGCAAGGGCGAGGTTGAGATGAAGGTATGGATGCGGCGGCTTTCGGCGGGTTTGATTGCTTCGCCTGAGGCTTCTATGTCTGATTTTTTGGCGCGGGAAAGGCCGCAGACCGTTGCGTTTTTAACCGTTTTTGCGATTTGGTTAACCGCTTCCCAGTCCCCTGCGGAGGCGATAGGAAAGCCAGCTTCGATCACGTCGACGCCAAGCTCATCCAAAATGGCGGCCATTTTCAATTTTTCTTCGAGGTTCATGGAACAGCCCGGTGATTGCTCACCATCGCGTAAGGTTGTATCGAATATAATGATACGGTTCGGGTCGTTTTTTACTTTGTCGTATGCTCGGCTCATAATGTTATCTTTCTTCTCTGCCTTGCTTTTATACGAAATGCTCGCGCATTTCTAGTTTTTCGCACTGTATGCGCCTCGCAGTCGCTCGGTACAATTTAAATCCTCATGATTTAAAAATTACTGATGTGCTGTTAAAGCAAAGCTTTGGTTGCTGGTCAATATCTGGGGGGATCGTCCTTTAAGCGTAGATGCGTCTTTTAGTCAAAAAGGGGCATCCCATACTCGCTTAAAGGCGGGTAAGGAGGAGAAGCAGGTTGAGAATCTGTGTCGGCTTCTTAGTCATAAGAGTATATAAACTTATTTTTCGGCTCTTTGTCAAGCTACGCCTTCAATTCGCGCGCTTCGTCGACGAGCATGACGGGGATGCCGTCGCGGATGGGGTAGGCGAGTTTGGCTTGGTCGGAGATTAGCTCGCCTGCGTCCTTGTCGTAGCGGAGTGTTGTTTTGGTGAGGGGGCAGACGAGGATTTCTAATAGTTTTGGATCGATTTGTGTCATAAGAATTCCTTTATTGAAAAAATGCTAAAGCATTTTTCTAGTTATTTCCGTCCTTCGGACGCCTTGCACTTGCTCGGTAGGAATTTAAGAATAAAGAGAGTTTGGGCGAAAATCAATGGTGTTTGGGGGTGTCGTCATCGTTGCTGCCGCCAGTTTTTGTGGCCATTTCCAGCATGGTCATGAAGGTCTCCACGCGTTGGACATGGCACATTTTTTCGAGCAAGGCTTGTTTTTCCGAAGGTTCGAACGGGCAAATCATGGCGAGGGTTGTGATGAGTTTGTTATCGGGGATGTCTTCGAATTTGTCGTAGTTGCATGACATGCCGTTTTGTTTGAAATATCCGCAGAGCAAGCTCATCAGTTTTTCACGATCCACGCCCAGCGCCTTCGGTATTTTTACATCATGTTCAAATTCTTTCCAATCGGGTTGAACGATGCGATATGGGCGGGGGGTGTCTAATTCTTCTTTGATATGAAAGCGGCAGATGCCCGTGAGATTGACGATATAGCGGCCATCGGGTGTTTCGGCATATTCGGTGATTTTCCCTGCACAACCGATTTTATAGGTTGCGTTTGTTCCATCGCCATTGGGTTTTTGTGGCTGTAGCATGCCGATCATTTTCGACGAGGACAGCGCGTCATCAATCATCGCGGTGTATCGCGGTTCGAATATATTCAGCGGCAAATTGCCGTGGGGCAAAAGCAAAACGCCCGTGAGCGGGAAAACCGCGAGGGTGTCCGGCAAAGTATCGAATTTTGGTGCGTACGGGTTGTTATCCATAGGATACCATATAGTGCGCTTTATTTAGGAAAACAGTATCGTGCGTAATTTTTTACGCCCCTGCACGCTTAACGGATCGCTGTGGCCGAGTGCTTCGAAGAATTTGAGCAAAGCGGTGCGCGCGGCGGCCTCGTTCCAATCTTGATCGATTGTGATGGAAGCGATGAGCGTATCAATCGCATCTTCCTTATATCCCGCGGCGAATTGCGCCTGAGCGTAGTCGATTTGTGCCTGATGATCTTCTGGTTTATCGGCTGCCGCTTTTTTCAGGGCTTCTAGCTCGTCTGGTTTGGGCGCGTTTTTCGCGAGGGCTAAAGCGGTTCTGACCTCATCCAATGCGGGGTCTTTTGCGATGTCATCGGGGGCGTTGTTGAGCAACTCTTCAGCTTGTTCGGTTTCATAGGCGGCGAGGAATACACGGACTAGCCCTGCGAAGGCTTTGGCATTTTTCTCATCTTGTTCGAGGATTTGCATGTAGAGCGCGTTGGCCTTAGAGAGGTCGTTCTCGATGATGGCATCGGCGGCGTCTTTGAGCGCCTGAGGGATATCAATCGCGCCGGGTTTGCCTGCGCGGGCTGCTTGGACGAGTTTATCGATGAACGCTTTGATCTGGCTTTCGGGGACAACGCCTTGGAAGGCATCAACGGGTTGACCGTTCATGAAAGCGAAGACGGTTGGAACCGATTGCACGCGTAGCGCTTGTGCAAGTTCGGGGTTTTCGTCGAGATTGACTTTGGCCAGTAAGACTTCACCGCCTGCCGCGTTCACTGCTTTTTCGAGCATCGGCATGAGCTGTTTACACGGTGCGCACCATGGCGCCCAGAAATCAACGATGACGGGGGTTTGCATGGAGGCGCGCATCACTGTGGTTTCGAAATCATCGGTGGTCGCGTCGAATATGAAATTTGCGGATGGTTGGGCTGTTTCTTCTAAAAGCATGTTTTACTCGCTGCGTTCGTGTTCTGCGCGGGGCGTTCCGCGAGCGTGTCGTCGCACGCTTGATGTTTGTTATATGACACAATTTCTACACTCTTCGATGCCTAAAAAGCAAGGGTTAGCGGTTCATGTCCCGTATAGTTAAAGAATTTGAGCAAATCGGCGGGGGTGAGGCCGATTGTCATGGCGTTATCAAGTGGATGCACATTTATGATTTCGGCCTCCATCATGCTTTGATCGAGGATGATGGTGATGGCGTTGGATGTGTCATTGATGGCGGCGAAGGGCGTGACCGCACCCGGATATATTCCAAGATAATCCATCAGGCGTTCTTTAGAGGCGAAAGACAAGCGCCCGCAGTTTAAGCGCTCCGGCAGGGATTTTAGATCGATTTGTGTTTCATTGGCGGCGGTGATGAGGAACATTGCGCCTTTTTTATCTTTCAGGAACAAATTGCGGCAATGGGTGCCGGGAATTTCAGATTTAAGGTGCAGCCCCTCCTCTACCGTGAAAATAGGTGTGTGGTGGTGGAGGGTGTAGGGGATTGTGTGGGCTTCCAATGTGGTGAGCAGTTTTTGTGAAGATGTGGGGATTTCAGGCGTTTCAGACATTTTGTGCGTATTTCTTAACTTTTTATGTGAATTTTAAACTTTGTTAATCATTTAAGATTATCATTAGCGTGTGAACAGTGGGAGAAAAAGTAAGAATCATGTCAAATGATCCTAACATTGATATAACAGACGCAACAAACCCTGCGGCGCTTATGGCGGCGGTTATTCCCGTTGATAATGCTGTTATTGCGGCGCGCTTCGGTGATCCACCTGATGGTATGGTTGCGGGTGTTTCTCCTGTCGGTATTTCTACAGCGGATCAAGTATGTGGCCCTGCGGGTTCTGTTTTAGGGGCTGATTTGATTGAAGGGCTTGGCCCTGCGGCGCATCTTCCCGATTTCAAGGCCGCGTTTGCTTCATCATTTGGTGGCGGTATTGCTCCAGAGCCTGCGCCTGATACGCCCAAATATGACGTGCAATATGACACACCGGAGTTTACATGATGAATATCGAGTTGATGGTTCTTAATGACGGTGGTGTTATTTTAGCGGGGAGTGAGCCGTTTCCACATATCGTTAAACGTGTTGAATATTATAGCGAGCAACGCATGATCATGGTCGTTTATAAGCCGCAAGATGTTGATGACGATATGATGCAATATGAAGTGCCGATGGAAATGGTTGATGGGGTTGTAAAAAGTCCAAATATTATTATTTATTCAATGTTCCCCGATCATCCGCCTATCGGCTATAAAGCGCCGCTTGTTAAGGTTGGCGAGCTTTATTAATTTTTCATCCATTTTTTCCTTGAATTCTTTTTTAAATTCTCTATAAATCATCTTCATTAAATGGCGTGCGAGTGTAGCTCAGGGGTAGAGCGAAACGTTGCCAACGTTTAGGTCGAGAGTTCGAATCTCTTCACTCGCTCCATTTAACCTTTTTTCCAACATTTGTAATTAGTATATTCCGCCTGTGCCGCTTGTTGCGTCTGGTGGTGTGGGTTCGTCTGTGATGCCCATATTATTGTAATCGAAACCATCGTTTTGGTTTGCGTTGTATGCATCAATGTCGAACTCGTCTTCGGGGGTGTAATTGTTCATGATTGAAATGCCGTTGCTGTCGAGGATGTAGACATCTTCGGTGGGTTCGGTTCCCGTAACAAATGATTCCCAGATTGTGTTTTTGGTGTCGAATGACGCGCTTGCGCCTGTTTCGGCGTTGATTTGAACATTGCGAATGCCGGGCGGCACGCGAAATGGTGTGAGAGGTTTGTCTTCCAAGGCTTGTTGCATGAAATCTTTGAAGATTGGCACGGCGGCGGAAGAGCCGGTTTCTCTGCGTCCCATTGAGCGGGGATCATCAAAGCCAACGAAAACACCCACCACCAAATCAGGTGAGAAGCCAACAAACCATGCGTCTTTTGATGCGTTTGTGGTTCCCGTTTTCCCGGCCAATGGGCGGTTTAGTGATTTGATGCGTACACCTGTTCCGCGTTGAACGACCCCTTCGAGGATTGAAACCATTTGATATGCGGTGCGTGGATCGGCAATTTGTTCGCGATCATCGGGCAAGGCTGGTGTTTCTTGGCCTTTCCATCGAATGAGGCTGCCGCAATTTTGGCAATTGCGATCATCGTGGCGGAAGATGGTTTTTCCGCGGCGATCCTGAATGCGGTCGATGAATGTGGGTGTGACCTTTTTTCCGCCATTGACCAACATGCCATAGGCTGCGGTGAGTTTGAGAGGGGTTGTTTCCCCCGCGCCGAGCGCGTTGGCAAGATGGGTTGGCATGTTTTCGGTGATGCCGAATTTCTCGGCGTATTGCGAAATGATATCCATACCAAGATAATCAGCGAGACGCACCGTCATCAGGTTTTTAGATTTTTCGACCCCCACACGCATGGTGGTCGGGCCGTAATAGACGTTTGAATAGTTTGTCGGGCTCCAGAAATGGCCGGGGCGGTCTTCGATCACGAAGGGTGCATCGAGGATCAGGGTCGCAGGTGTAAAACCGTTATCAAGCCCTGCAAGATAGACAAATGGTTTGAAGGCGGAGCCGGGCTGGCGCTTGGCTTGGGTGGCGCGGTTAAATTCGGATGAGGGGCCGTATTTCCAGCCGCCTTGCATGGCGAGGATACGTCCAGTGTGTGGATCAAGAGCGATCAGCGCGCCTTCGATATCGGGAATTTGGCGCAGGGCGTGTTTGTTGCCTTTTAGCTTTTCAACCATCACGATGTCACCGCGTGAGAGCACTTGTGATGCGCCCGTGATTTCGGGGCCTTGGGCGTATCCTTCGTTGAGATATTTGCGCGCCCATTTGAGATCCTCAAGATGGATCAGGCCTTCTTCGCCATTTGTGAGGCCGATACGGGCGGCTTCGTTATTGACCGATTGTACGACGGCGAGTGACCAATTGTCGGGCATTGCTTGTGGTGCGTCGTATGCTCCAAGCTTTTCGCGCCATTCATCCATGTTTTTGATGGTGGTCAATGGGCCGCGATAGCCGTGACGTTGATCATAGGCTTGGAGGCCATCGCGCAGGGTTTGTTGCGCGATTTTCTGTAGTTTTGGATCAATGGTTGAGCGTACGGCAAGGCCGCCGCCATACAGGCTTTCTTTGCCGTATTTTTCGACCAACTCGCGGCGGACTTCTTCAGCGAAGAATGGAGCGTTGACTGTTTTATTTTCATCGCGGCTGTAAATCTCCAGCGGGGAGATTTCGGCGAGATCGGCTTGGGCTTGGGTGATATAGCCGTCTTCCAGCATGCGGCCAATGACCCAGTTACGGCGTTCAATTGCACGATCATGATTGCGAACGGGGTGGTAGTTATTCGGCGCTTTTGGCAGGGCGGCGAGATATGCGACCTCCGCGACGGTTAGCTCGTCGAGGGGTTTGTTGAAATATTGCAGGGCGGCGGCGGCGATGCCGTATGCGCGGCTGCCGAGGAAAATTTCGTTGAGGTATAGCTCGAGGATGCGATCTTTGCTCATCGCTTTTTCGAGGCGGTATGACAAAATCGCTTCTTTGATTTTACGTTTGAATTTTCTTTCATTGGTCAGCAGCATGTTTTTTACAACTTGCTGTGTGATGGTCGAGCCACCGATAACGGGGACATCCTTGCCGATTAAATGTTGTGCATATACGAATACCGCGCGCATGAGCGCTGTATAATCAAGGCCAGGATGAGTGTAGAAATTTTTATCTTCTGCGGCGATGAAGCCCTGTTTGACCAAATCGGGGATCGATTCGATGGGCATGAATACGCGTTTTTCCTGCGCAAATTCGGCCATGAGGCGGCCATCCCCCGCGTAGAGGCGCGAGACGATTGGCGGTTCGTAGGTTTTTAGCTGTTCATAATCGGGGAGGTCGGAGCCGTAATAATTGATAACACCAAACACGCCGATAACCGATGCAATTGCGCCGAGAAAGCCGAGAGAGAATAATCCAAGAAAGCCGTACCAAAGATATTTCATTTAATGTCTCCGGTTACGCCACTCTGCGTGTGATTGGGCCATCGGCGCGGCCATGGATGAATTGTTCGACATATTCATTGCCGCTGTTATCAAGCTTGTCGATCGGGCCGTGCCAGACGATTTTGCCCTCATGGAGCATGGCGATGTGGTCGGCGATTTTGCGGGCAGAGGCCATATCATGGGTGATGGAAAGCGCAGTTGCGCCAAGGCCTTTTACCGAATCAACGATCAGGTCATTGATGACATCGGCCATGATCGGGTCGAGGCCGGTTGTTGGTTCATCGAAAAAGATGATTTCGGGGGATGCGGCAACGGCGCGGGCAAGGCCGACGCGTTTTTGCATGCCGCCAGATAGCTCAGCGGGGTAGAGATCAGCGACTTCGGCGCGTAGGCCGACAGCTTTGATTTTTTCTTGTGCGATTTCGCGAGCTTTTTTACGGTCGATATTGCGACCATGGATCAGGCCGAATGCCACATTTTCCCACACTTTGAGCGAGTCAAACAGGGCCGCGCCTTGGAAGAGCATGCCGAATTTGTGCATGAAGATGTCGCGTTCTTTCGCGCTTGTGCCAATTGTTTCCTTGCCGTCGATCAGGATAGAGCCCTCATCGGGATGGATGAGGCCGAGAATGCATTTCAACATCACAGATTTTCCCGTTCCAGAGCCGCCAATGATGACGAGGGATTTTCCCTTTGGGATTGAAAGATCAAGGCCACGAAGGATGTGCTTATTGCCGAAAGACTTTTTGAGGCCTTTTAATTCTAATTTCGGGATATCAGTATCTGTGTTTTTTGGCGTCATGAGAAAAAGACCTGCGTCAGGAGGTAATTGAAGATCAGGATCAAAATTGAGGATGACACAACCGCGTTGGTTGTGGCCGCGCCAACGCCTTGTGCGCCGCGGGCGGAGTTATATCCGTGGTAACATCCCATGATCGTCACGATAAAGCCGAATACGCCAGCCTTAATCAGGCCGGAAATTACGTCGATAGGCTGGATTGTATCCCATGTCTGCGTGATGTAAGAGCCGACGGAGAAATCGAGGCTGTAAATTGCGACCACATAGCCGCCGTAAATGCCGATGATGTCGGCGATGAGTACAAGGATAGGCAGCATTAATGTGCCCGCAAGGATACGTGGGGCGACGAGGTATTTGAACGGATTGACGGATAATGTTGTAAGCGCGTCGATTTGTTCGGTCACGCGCATTGTTCCGATTTCGGCGGCGATTGACGCGCCAACGCGTCCGGCAACCATCAGGCCGGCAAGGACAGGCGCTAATTCGCGGGTCACGGAAAGGGCAACAACGCCGGCGATTGCGCCCTCCGCATTAAAACGTGTGAACCCTGTATAGCTTTGCAGTGCAAGCACCATCCCCGTAAACAGAGCCGTCATTCCCACGACCGGCAGAGAGTAATAGCCGATGTTAAGGATTTGACGGCCCAATTGAGACGGGAAGAATGGCGGGGTGAAGCAGTGATAAATGCTCTTGCCGATGAAGTTTGCAATACGCCCGACCAGCGCGAAAAATGATAGTATTGTGCGCCCTGTTGCTTCGCAGGTTTCCAAAGCTGTTTCTACAATCGCGTTTTGCGGTTTATCACTCTTTGGTTTTGAAATTGATGTGCTGGACATATTCTTTATTTTTATCGCGCTTTAATTAATGTACAATAGGTATGAAAACATAGTGCATCAACAACATTCAGTCCAGCAATGAATCATCTATCGCAGCCATTAAAGACAATCCAACCAGACGATCTGTTATGCATGAATGATTATGCGTGGGAACATCCGATGGCGGTTGAATTGGCGTATATGCGTGATAGTAATCTCTTATTTGGTGAGCAAATATATCGCACAGGGGCGAAGCTTTGGCTGCATAAGGATTTGGCGAAGATTGTGATTGCGGCGTCGCGGCATGTGTTCAAGGCGACCGGTGGGGTTTTGGTTTTGTATGATGGATTGCGCGTTCGTGATGCGCAAAAAGCGATGCTAGAGACGCGGCGGGTTCGTAGTAATCCGCAATGGCTTGAGGAGCCTCGGCTTTTATCGCCGCCCGGCGCGGGTGGCCATCCGCGTGGTATGGCGGTGGATGTTAGCATTCGGAATAGCGCGGGTGAATTACTGGATATGGGCACGCCGTTTGATTTTTTGAGCAATGATCCCTCACCTCAGACCAATCCAGCGCATCGTGATTATGCGCATTCGCAGCAGGTACAGGATAATCGCAAGATTTTGGACGATGCGATGATGAGCGCCGCGAGGGAAAAAGGCAGCACGCTGCATCCGTTGCCACAAGAATGGTGGGATTATCGTCTTCCGAAAGATGTTTATGAACAATATGCGCCGTTATCCGATTCCGATTTGCCGGCGCATATGCGGTTGATGGATTAGGTATAATTGCGTTCGAAGCGACGGCTTAAGGATGTCAGGATTTCATAGCCGATTGTTTGCGCGTCACGGGCAAGATCATCAGCGCTTTGGTTGGGGCCGATCACTTCGACCATATCACCCGTTTTAGGCATTTGGCTTTCGGGGATATTGGCCAGATCGATGATGGTTAAATCCATTGATACATTGCCGCGGATCGGGCATGCGATGCCATTATAGGATAAATTTGCCGTATTTGATGTCTTTCGAAACAGGCCGTCTGCATATCCAATATCAACAATTGCAACTGCGCTGTCTTTTTCAAAACGATATGTTGCGTTATATCCTGCTGTTTCGTTTTTACGCACCGAATGGATTTGCAAAATTTTGGCATCGAGAGTGACAACATCATGCATCGGGTTGGCGGCATAAGGCGTTGGGTTTAATCCATAGAGTGCCATTCCGGGACGCACCATATCGTAATGATAATCGTCAGACAGGAATATCCCTGCGGAATTACACAGGGATTTTGGCATGGCGGGAAAAGCAGAAACGATAGTTTGGAAAGCTTTATTTTGCTTGGGATTGAGTGGGGATTCTTTTTCTTCGCTTGAGATGAAATGTGACATGAGAGCGCGGATGTTTAGGCCGTCGAACATGTCCGCGCTCATGTCACCGGGATGGATGCCGAGGCGGTTCATGCCCGTATCGATATGTGCAATTGCGGGCATATGGGTGTTTTGCGCGCTCGAAAAGCGCTGATAGGCGTTTACTTGCTCGATATCGTTTAAAACAGGGGTGATTGTGTTTTCATGGTAGAGCTCGGCGTCTTGTGGGGCGAAGCCATTGAGCATGGCGATTGTGGGTGAAGCACCTAATAGCATGCGCAATTCAATGGATTCCGGCAGCGTCGCGGCGAAAAATGTCGTGCATCCCGCGTCCCTCAATGCGCCCGCCACGCGCGATACGCCGAGCCCGTAGGCATTTGCCTTGACCACGCCCGCCACGTCGCAGGCGTTTCCTACTCTTGCTTTCAAGAGGTCGTAATTGGCCTTGATTGCCGATAAATGTATGGATAGTTGCGCCATAGGGTAAGAGTATTAACCAATTCTTAAACTTTTGTCTTCATAATTTGCAGGTGACCAATCCAAAGTAAGAAGATTGGCATATGATGAAGTGGTATTTGTAATAAGCGGCATATAAGCAATAATAAAACGCCGTGACGAGAAAAGAAGGGTGTAATATTATGGCACATAGCTGGGATACAGTAGCGGTTAAAGAGATTCAGCGTTTCGCGCAACTTGCACAAGATGGCGGATACGCGCCGTTGCAAGGCATGACAATGAGTGCCATCGATGGGCAAGGCGGCAGACGCACCGGTAATTCCATGGTTGCCATGACAGGCCACTCTATTTCACAGCTGAACGCGATGACCGAGCGTCAATATGCGGATGCTCTTGATGTTAAAATGCAAAATGATCCAACATTTCGCAACGCGATAATTGCGGGTATGGAAAATAATCCTGCATTGGCACAAGATTTTTTAAGAGAACAAGGCGTTGCGTCGCTTGATGCATATAAAGCGCAGCTTGGCATGACCGTGACGCCAGCGCCGACACAGGTCGCGCCAGAGCAGACACCACAGGCCACGCCAGCCGATTCGACACCGGATGATACAACAACCCCTACCCCCAATAATGATCTTCGTTATCAGCAAGGTTTGCTTGCGATCACTGGCGCACCAGGTGTATCGCAGAACGATGTTACTGGCCTTGTTAATGACGACACTGCGCCTTATGCGGATGAAGATTTTGCTCAATTGGGAACAGTGGCTCAAGAGCTTGCTAATCGTGATTTAATAACGTCTCTTGATGCGCTTTCACAAGAGCAAGGTGGCGGATTTACCGCTATGCTTCAAACACTTTTGAAAGCTTTGGGCTTTGATGTAGAGGTGACAGGTGAGCGTGATCAACAGACGTTGGATGCGATCCCCGATGCGACGAAATTGCTTAGCAATCGTGATGCGATTATTGAGGACGTTTTAGAGTTGAACGATCCCACCATTGCTGTGCGCCCCCATGAAGCTGGCGTGATGATCGGTGTTGGTGAGCATGTGGCGATCTTTGATCGTGACGCGGTTCTTGCCAGTGATGGGACGCTTAGCAACCTTATTACAAACTCACCCGAGGCGCTGGCCACATTATCACCAGACGAACGAGCTCAAATTTTTGAGGCGACCGGCATTGACCCAGATACGATTACAATTCCAGATCCTGCGGCGACGGATGCGACGGCGGATCCTGCCGCGACGGCCAGTGATAATGATGATGGTATAGGTTTGGATGATCTTGGCGTAGCTGCTGCTGGAGGTGCTGCAGGTTATGGTTTTTATAGATGGAGCAGCCGCAACAATGCGCCTGGATCAGGTGATCCTGTCTTTAATTTTGATAATGATGAGAATGTTTTTGATGGCAGAGAGGGTGATTACGCCGAATATAACGAGCATAATAACGGTCAAAACCCTGCTCAAGATAGAGATGCTCCCGATTTGAGGGATGAGCGCCCTGATATGCAAGATGCAAAACCAGATGATGCGCCTCGTTTTGCAGACGAAGATGTAGAATATTGGGAAGGTGATAAACCTAGAGACACTGCTACGGGTGCTTTTGATGATGATGGCGTCGATTATTACACGCATCAAAATAATGCTGCTGATGCGCCGGATGTAGACACCCCCGCCGCGGATGCGCCTGAGCCGGATGCACCAAATGCGGATGCACCGCGTGCTGACGCTGCGCCCGATGCAGGGACACCTGATGTCAACACGCCTAGGGCAGGTGCAGATGGAGCGGGTCACTCTAGATTTGGACGTTTGGGGAAATTTGGAAAAATTGGTGCGGCCGCTTTAGCAGCTATTGGTTTGAGTACTCTTGCGGTTAGAGCTGATGAACTTCCTGCGGATGTTCTTGAACTTGCTGAAAACGGACAAATTGGAGAGGCAGCGGCGCTTTATGTAGAACAAGGTGGCGGTCAGCATGCTGAAGAGCTTCAAAACCTTATGACAGACCATCCTGAAATGGTAGAAAACCTTATGAGCGCAGTTGTTGCGCGTGCTGTGGGTGATAACGCACAAATGGCTGTATTCTTAGGTAATATGGGCCTTGGCGAGGCGGTTGTTCAGGACTTCGTTGATGGAAATTACGGTAGTGTTGCCGCAGAGATTAGCGGTGTGGCCGAAGCAGCCAGAAATTTTGAAGCCGCAGAAACAAATGGCGAGCGTGCAGGTGTTGTTATCGGAGAAACTGCAGGTGCTTATGTCAGCTACCTTACACCATTGGGATGGGGCATTGAAGGAATTGGCGCAGCGCGTGCAGGTTTAATCACGCTTGCAGATGCAAAAGGAATTGAGCTTCCCACCATGGAAGATGCGTATCGCGAAGGTGTTTGGGATTATCTTACAACATCTGATGCAGAAGTTGTATTCGAAGCTTTTGCCAATGAGGCGCATGAATTTCTCAATGGTGCTGACCTTAATGCAGAAGGCGTACCGCAGGCCGTTTCAGATGTTATGAATCTTCATGCACAATGGGTTTTGGCCGAAAATGCTTTGCAAACAGAAAAAGATAATTTGCCAGCATGGTATGCGAATGACCGTATTATTGGTCAAATGGAAATTACAGCAGCGCGTGAGACTGCAGTGGCTGCCAAAGAATTATATGAGACACAAGTGGCCGCCTTGGCAGAGACAGGTGAGTTGGACGCTATTCGCGAGTACATGCAAAATCTGGTTGAGCCAGAGCCTGCTGATGAGGCTCCTAGTGTTTCACCGACAGAAATCGGTTCAGCGTTTATAGCAAGTGCGGGCGATCCGCAAAGCTCAGTTGGGGCAGGTTATAAGATTGTAATGAGCAGCCAAACTATCATTGAAGCAGGGTTATCGCCCATTGATATTGAGGCGTCTGGCCTTAGTATTGGTGATGCAATTTCTGCATTTGACCGTGATGTTCTTGATAACTCAGAAGGTGTTTTCTCAGCGATTACAGAGCTGACAGCCTCATTGCCCGAAGATGAGCAGAAGGCGTTTTTAGAATCTGCTATGGCATATTATGAAGAGCAGCCTGTTTTTGGAAGCAATACAGACTATGGCCAAGTTGTTAATGGGCTGTACGAAATCGTCAAAGACGTTTTAGAAAACGTCGGTGTTTCTGATGATGTCGCGCCAGATGTTGTGGCGCAGCCAGCAGTTAGATTAAGCACAGGGCTCACATCTTAATATTCATCGTCTTGATTTTGATCGCCGAAATAGCTGGGGTCTAGATCTGAGAATCTTGTGATATTGGGATCGAAATACATTTTCACGTTCCCGATGGGGCCGTGTCTTTGTTTTGCGACGATACATTCACCGATATTATGGGCGCGTTCCATGCTTTCTTGCCACTTCATGTGGTTTTCTGTGCCTGGCTCGGGTTCGGTTCTTGATAGGTAATATTCCTCACGATACACAAACATAACGGCGTCCGCGTCTTGTTCGATTGATCCGGATTCGCGTAGATCAGAGAGTTGCGGGCGCTTGTCTTCGCGTTGTTCGACTTGACGCGATAGCTGTGACAGGGCGATCACGGGGATTTGAAGTTCTTTGGCGATGGCCTTGAGGCCCATTGTGATTTCGGAGACTTCCTGCACGCGGTTTTCTTGGCCGCGTTTGGAACCGTTTCCGCGCAGAAGCTGAAGATAGTCGACCACGAGCATATCGAGGCCATGTTGGCGTTTAAGACGGCGGGCGCGGGTGCGCACAGCGGCGATAGACAGCGCGGGCGTGTCGTCGATATAAAGCGGCACTTGGCTCATGCGCTGCGAGGCTTCGACGAAGGCTTTGAAGTCTTCTTGTTTGATATTTCCTTTACGAATGGCATCGCCAGAGATGCCTGATTGTTCGGACAGGATACGTCCAGCGAGCTGGTCTGCGGACATCTCGAGGGAGAAGAACGCCACGCGCCCGCCCTCTTCGCCGCCCGAATCCGCGTATGCTTTGGCGGCGTTGAATGCCCAGTTCACAGCGAGCGCGGTTTTACCCATGGATGGTCGTCCCGCAAGGATGAGCAAGTCAGAGGGTTGGAAGCCGCCGAGCTTTTTATCGACATCGCGGATCCCAGAGGTAATGCCCGTGACGGAGCCTTTTGTTTTATATGCTTTTTCTGCGTGTTCGATGGCGACGAGGACAGAATCACGCAAAGTTACAAAGCCGCCTTTGACCTCGCCACTTTCCGCGAGGGAGAAGAGCTTGCTCTCTGCGCGTTCAATCGCGCCGACAGCGTCGGATTCAAGGTTGTGGTCATAGGCCTCATTAACAACATCCTCACCGAGGGTGATCAATTCGCGGCGCAAATGCAGGTCATAGATTGCGCGGGCGTAATCGTCGATATTGATAACATTTACGACGGAGCCAGCAAGATCAGCAAGATATTCCGCGCCGCCCACATCTTTGAGATCATCATCTTGTTCGAAGTAATTTTTTAATGTGACGGGGCTGGCGTTTTGGCCGCGGTCGATCATGGTGCGGATGGCGGCGAAAATGCGTTGATGCGCGGGCATGAAGAAATGATCCGCGTGGAGGTGGTCGCCCAGCTTTTCAACGGCGCGGTTATCGACCAAGAGCACGCCAAGCAAGCCCTGCTCCGCCTCCATGTTATGGGGGAGGATGCGGTAGCTTGGCGTATCGCTTTCGTCGCGGCTCATATTTTGGAATGCTAGGTCTGTACTCATGAAAGTGACTATATAATGAGAAGAGGGAAAGTTCCAGATAATGCGCGAGCAGCCCTGTGAATAGCGGGGATACCTTTTTGGCGAAACGTTCTACGTTTGTTGGTTTTACGCACTTTGTGCGCCTCGCCCTTGTTCGGTGCAATGACGAAGCAATAAAAAAGCCTGTATCGTGTGATACAGGCTTTTTTGAATGAGATCCTGCGATCAAGTCGCAGGATGGCAATCTCTTTTTAGTCTTCTTTTGACTCTTCGGCTGGTGCGTCGGCTGTGAGTTCGGCGATTTCGTCTTCGCCTTCTTCTTCAGCTTTTGCCGCTTTTTTCTCAGCACGTTTTGCAGATTTCACTTCAGTCTTAGCGGCTTCTTCTGCGGCTTTGGCTGCTTCTTCTGCTGTGCGTTCTTTGTTTGCTTCAAGCGCGTCATCTTCAAGAGCGCCAGCCAATGCATCTTCATCGACTGCTTCTTCTTGTGGTTCATCGTCGCGTGAATCATCAGCCATCAATGCTCTGCCAGTTTCTGCCTGAATTTGGGCTTCTTCTTTAGAGCGAGCGATGTTCACAGTGATTTCAACGATCACTTCAGGGTGCAATTGAATGTTCACGGGGAACAAGCCAACTGTTTTGAAGTTTGTGTTGATCTTCACCATTGGGCGTGTAAGTGCCTCGCCTGATGTTTCCGCGGCTGCTTGTGCGATGTCGCGTGTGTTTACTGAACCGTAGAGCTGGCCGCTTTCGCTGGCTGCGCGGATAAGAGGTACTTTGATACCAGCGACTTTTTTCGCCAATTTCTCTGCGTCTTTTTTCTGCTCATTGCTTTGTGATTCAATTGCTTTCTTTTGCGCTTCGAAATAAGCAACATTGTCTTTGCTTGCACGAAGGGCTTTCTTTTGAGGAAGCAAGTAGTTACGTGCATAACCAGGTTTAACAGAGACGACATCGCCCATGTTACCAAGCTTTTCAACACGCTCTAGTAGGATTAATTGTGTAGCCATTTTATATCTCCTTGGTTAGCGCTTATGAACGCTTGTCGCCGTATGATTTGTTACCATCATAAGGCTTGCGTGGTGGGCGTGAGGCTTCTGTATCAACGTTCACATATGGCATAAGAGCCATGAAACGCGCGCGCTTGATATTTTTTGAGAGCTCGCGTTGCTTCTTTTGTGACACTGCTGTGATACGGCTAGGAATCATTTTACCGCGTTCGGACACGTAACGGCTCAATGTTTTTGTATCTTTCCAGTCAATCGCCGGTGCTTTTGGCCCAGTGAAGGGACATGTTTTTTTGCGGCGGAAAAATGGACGTTTTACTGTTGGTGCGTCTGCTGCTGACATTATGCTGCTTCCTTCTCTGATCTTTTATCGTCTTTTTTGTCGTATTTGCCAGAGTCCATCATGATGGATGGGCCGTCAGTGGCTTCGTCAAGGCGAATGGTAAGCGCGCGCATTACATCTTCGTCTAGGCGCATAACACGCTCAAGCTCGATGATTGCAGGGCCGGCTACTTCGCACTCGATGAGTGTGTAGTGGCCTTTGCGGCTTTTGTTGATTTTGTATGCAAGGGTGCGAAGGCCCCATTGCTCGGTTTTGTTGATTTTGCCTTTTGCATCTGTAATCACTTTGCAGAAGCGGTCGGTCAGGTCTTTTACTTGGTTTTCAGTCAAGTCTTGGCGTGCAATAAACACGGTTTCGTAAACAGGCATAGCTGTCCTTTCCTCTTGGTTTGTGCCTTCGATATTTCCGCTTTTACTGCGTTGCTCGGTCGCTACCGTACTTGTTGTACGCTACGCTCCTCGCGCCTTGTAAAACCAAAAATCTCTTCGGCGGTTAGCTGACACACCATGCGCCAGCGAGGTACATTGTTAGTAATGTGGGGGTTTTATGGCGTATGCGGCAAGGAAATGCAAGGGTTTTATTCACTCTATTTACGTCGTTGGCGGAGCGCGATAAGCGCTTGCCAGACATGCGCTGCTTATTTTGAAAAAAGAAACGTAAGACGAGGCTTACGTTTCTTGGGCAGGGAAGGTTATGTGGGACGTAAAATTTAAACTGTTTGTAGGTTGCCGTTGGCTTTTTTATTGATATAAGCCGCGGTAAAGGCAGACCAGCTAATTGGTGTTTTGTCTTTGCAGTAACGCTGGCTTGCGATACGGATGAGGCGTTTTAATTGGCGATCCGTGATTTCAGTGTTGCCCAACAATGCTTTAAAATCAGACAAAGCGATGGTCGCGGCGAAATCTGCATAATCGGTGTTCACACCGCCACAATTTTCAAAAACATCGTTTGTTTGTTGAATGAGCATTTTAATTCGGTTTTGTGTTTGATGTGCCATGTGTCTTTTATCCCTTAATTATTTTAGCTTCATTGAAATGATGCTTTCCTCTTTTTATAAATCTCGTTAAAAAAGGAGCGGTATCGTGCAATGCGCTTTTGTATGTAGATACAGATCTTACACAAGATTTTATTAAAATGCAAAATTTTGAGAAAGAAATTGTGCTGCAAAGCGAAATAAATACGCATGTATACACATTGTTTTTAAAATAATATTTCACTTATTTTTTTGGTGAAACAATAGATTGGAGTAAAAAATGACGCGTGCTTTTGTATTTCCGGGACAAGGATCCCAAGTTGTGGGTATGGGCCAAGAATTAGCGGCGAGTTTCGTAGAAGCGCGTGAAGTTTTTGAAGAAGTGGACGAATCACTGGGGCAAAAATTGTCTCAATTGATGTTTGAGGGGCCAGTTGAAGAATTGAATTTAACCGCCAATACACAGCCCGCATTGATGGCGGTATCGGTTGCGGTGGCGCGTATTTTGGAAAAACAGGGCGGGATTGATATCGCTTCAAACTGTTCATATGTTGCGGGGCATTCTTTAGGAGAGTATTCGGCGTTGACGGCGGCGGGTGCGTTTAGCCTTTCGGATGCGGCAAAATTGCTTAAGCTGCGCGGGGAAGCGATGCAGCGCGCGGTTCCCGTTGGCATTGGCGCGATGGCGGCAATTTTGGGGCTATCCTTTGAAGAGGTTGAGCAAATAGCACAAGACGCCACGCAAAATGGCGAAGATGTTGAGGCGGCCAATGATAATTCCGTCGGACAAGTTGTGATTAGCGGCCATAAAGGCGCGGTGTTGCGGGCGATTGATTTGGCGAGCGAGAAAGGCGCGAAACGCGCAGTGATGCTTCCTGTATCTGCGCCGTTTCATTCGAAATTGATGGCGCCAGCGGCGGCGGAAATGGCTGAAGCGCTTGGCGCGGCGACCATTAATGCGCCGATTGTTCCCGTTGTTACCAATGTGACCGCCAACGCGGTCAGCGAGCCAGATACGATCCGTAAATTATTGGTCGATCAGGTCACGGGCATGGTGAGGTGGCGCGAATCTGTTTTATGGATGGGTGAAAACGGCGTCCAAGAGATGGTCGAGCTTGGCACGGGTAAAGTGCTATGCGGGCTTATTCGCCGTATTGATAAAGAGATCAAGACAAGCAATGCAGGCCTACCTGCGGAGATTGAAGCGTTGATTGAAGCTTTGCGCTAGCACTTTGTGTGCCAGCATTTAAGCCTGAGCGATGATTTTTCTGAGGGCGGTTTTTGACCAGAGCAAAGCTTTGGCGACATCGTGATGCGCCAATTCTGTTTGGTGCATTCTGATGGCGTCACCGAGGCTTTTTAGGTTTGTCACAACATGCTCCAAATCCTGACTTTCCACGAAATATCCGTCCGCATCGGGCATAATTTTTTCTTGATCGAGCAATGTTTCATGCAGGTTTTGCAGAGAATTGATGAGATTATTTGCATCTTTGCGCGCGTCATCGGTCAGATCAATACGCGTGAAAGCCTCACAGACAGCGTCATGTAGCTCTCGAAAGCCTTCCGCAGGCGATAGCTCATGATGCTTCACAAAAGAAAACCCCTTGTGAAATTCCTTGAACATGCCGCGTGGCAGCATGATTTGTTGTGATTTGCTTTTACTCATTATTATTCACTTCATTGACACCCGATTAACAGCGATATAAGCCTTTTATGAATGGATTTAAAGTAAAGAATATTAGAAAAGGTAAAACTATGTTTGATCTCACAGGAAAATGCGCATTGGTTACTGGCGCGACAGGCGGTATTGGCGGAGCGATTGCGAAGGCATTGCACGCACAGGGCGCACATGTCGGTATTTCAGGGCGCAACACTGAAAAGCTTGAAGCCCTTGCCGCGGAGCTTGGTGATCGCGTGAGTGTTTTAACAGCGGATTTATCGACAGCAGAAGCGGCGCAGGAATTGGCGAAACGTGCGGAAGAACAGCTTGGGCAGGTTGATATCTTAATTAACAATGCCGGCCTAACACGCGATGGTCTTTCCATGCGCATGAGCGATGAAGATTGGCAGAGCGTGATTGATGTCAATATGACAGCGACTTTCAAACTCGCCAAAGCCGTGCAGCGCGGTATGATGAAGCGTCGTCATGGGCGCATTATTAACATTGCGTCTGTTGTGGGTGTGACAGGTAATCCCGGGCAGTGTAACTATGTTGCCTCCAAAGCAGGCATGATTGGATGGAGCAAGGCCATGGCGGCGGAGGTTGCATCGCGGGGCATTACCATCAATTGCGTTGCACCCGGCTTTATTGCAACGGCGATGACAGATGCGCTCAATGATGATCAAAAAGCGAAGATTAACAGCACGATCCCCGCGGGTAAGATGGGCGCGAGCGAAGATATCTCTAGCGCTTGTATTTATTTGGCATCAGACGAAGCAGGATATGTGACGGGTCAGACTGTTCACGTCAATGGCGGCATGGCCATGATTTGAGCGACGATTATTTCATCATGGACTGCGTCAAACCGCACCTTGCATAGCGTTGCTATGCGGCGGTTTGTTTTCCTAGCCATGCTAAAATGCTCTTGCTCAAAAGATTTAATCGAAAGACTATAAACCATGAATAAACTTCCGCTTTATTTTGGCTATGCTGGGGCGTTGCCGTTTGTGCTTTTCATGCTTTTGAGTTTTGGCATGGATGAGGCACGGCATTTTCAGGCGCTTAGCTTTATACAGCTTTCTTATGGTGCGATGATATTGTCGTTTTTGGGCGGCGTGCATTGGGGACAAGCGATCCCTTCCAATAATGCAAAGCAAATGGGGTTTGCCATGGTTCCGACAATTGCGTGCTTGGCGTTGATGGTTTGGACATTGGTCGCTGATCCCGCTATGCCATTATTTGCGATGGCGGGGTTATTTTGGATTGTATTTTTAGCCGATAAACGCCTGATGCCACTCGGTTTCATCCCCGAGGGGTATTTCACATTTCGTCGCAACCTTACGATGATAGTGAGCGGCACGCTTATTGTATCTGGTTTGGTGTCTTTGTAATTTCAACACAATAATTTAAGCAGATCTGCCCATCGTTACGGCAGGGCTTGTTGGCGCTATGGACGCGATTTGCTGGCTTAGCTGCAAGGCCTCCATATCCCTGATTGATTGTAGCTGCGGCTCAACACGCTTGTCATATTCGCCGTGCCATGTTTCCATTTCATCTTGATATCGATTGAGCGCGCCTTGTCCAGTCACGCCGCCTCAGAAAAAATACGGGTTGTTCCTCGCTGGGTCAGGATCATATTTTCGATCCAGCACTGCACCAACATTAGAGGTATTTAAATTAGCCTTTAACGTTCTTAAACCGCCGCCGCCGATATTATGCGCGGCATATGCCTCGCCCCAATTGTCTTGGTCTAATGTGTTAACCCCATTTTGGCGGGTTAGATAGGCAGCGGCGTATGTTGAAATATACGGATCGTATCTGAGGGTTCGGTCAACATTTCCCGCTTGTGATTGAAGAACCTCATCGGCCAGGTCATCTTGGCCTAGCCCTCTTAAATTATCAGCAATTTGCTCGCCGTATCGATTTATGATTTCGGTGAATGTTCCGCCGGTAAATTGATATGGCCCTTTTGAGCCAGTGCCGCTTGACATGTCAGTGCCGAAATGTGTTTCCATTCCACGTAGGGATTTTAAAAATCCAGATGAGACACGGGTATCAGACTGCATCTGGCCAGCGATATCTTCCATGATTCTGTGCTGCTCGACGATGGTGTACATTTTCGGGTTGTCCTGCGCCGCGACCGTGAATTGCGTCTCTGGCAAGGATGCCAGAGTTTTCAGCGTTTCAAAATCTGCTTGGCCTGTTATAGGTAGGTCATTATCTTTTTGAAATTGCCTTACTGCGCCAGCTGTGCCGCCGCCGTAATCGCCATCTACGGCAATATCCGCGCCAGCGCGATTGAGTAAAACTTGTAGGTTCCATACTTGTGGGTCGCGTTTTTGGCTCCAATTCTTCTCACCGCCATCGCCGATTTTCAGGCCGCGCTCATCGAAATCCAATGCTTTCATATAGAGCGCCGTTATGGATTCTTGGATGTCTTGGGTGTTTGATACAGAGGTTTCTTGCTCCGCGTCTGCTTCAACCACTGCCTCTTCAGGTTCAGGCTCGGCGGCACGTGTTTGCGCTGATGTTGGTTCATCTCGCGTAGGCTCTAAAGCGTCAGCGTCTTGTGTTGCTGCCTCTAAATCAGGGCGCTTCACAGGGCGCGTTGTTTGTTGTGGTGCAAATTGTTCGTTCAATCCATCTGCTGCTTCGCGGGATTTGGATCCAGTAAAACCGTCAATACGGGCGCTATAGCTGCCAAGCAAGGCTGCTTTTGTTTGAAACTCTTTTAATTCAGGCGTGCCATGCAGCCTGTCGACATTCTGGCCGTCTAAAATCGTTTTTGCTTGCTGGGCTAATGCGTTTTGAATTGAAGGGTTTTCATCGACGATGTTTTGTAATTCATCACCTAAACCCTTATCACGCAGGGTTTGAACCATTGTGGGGCTTATTGTCAAAAGTGCTTCTGGGTTTTGCGCGATGAAATCAATGATATCGGATTGCGTTAGTGAGCCCATAACGCCGTCGGGGTTTGGATAGCGATCAGCATTATTGACATGCCCCTGATCCGACAAATCTGCTTGTAAGTCTTTGATCTGATCGCTGCTTAACGGTTTATCATCGCTAAGCAGTGCAATGATTGCGTCTATCTTATCTGGCACGTGCACACTCTTCTAATGATTAGCTCTATTATTATTTTTTCTTATAATTTACACTGCTCATCTATAAATTACAATGTTATTTTGCATAAACATCGGCCAGCTATACTTTATGAAAAAAGATCTGATTATTTTTGATTGTGACGGGACTCTTGTGAATAGCGAGATGCTTTATAACACGATTACCTCCGAATTGCTGACCGAGATGGGGTTTAGCGAATATACGCCTTTGCGCTGTGTTGAATTGTTTGGCGGGCAAAGTTGGAGTACGATTAAGACGATATTGGAAGACAAGCATGGCGCGGCAATTCCGCGTGATTTGGTGGATCGGTATATTCAAATTGCTAGCGTGCGCATGGACAAAGATTTGATCGCCGCAGACGGTGCGGAGGATGTTATTTGCACCCTTAAGGACAGCCATAGCATCTGTGTGGCGTCCAATGGTGAGCGCGGGAATGTTCTTAAATCGCTGAACATGACGGGGTTAATGCCGTATTTTCATGAAGACCATGTTTTTACCAAAATACAGGTACCACGGCCAAAGCCCGCACCGGATTTATTTTTATTCACCGCCGAGCAAATGGGGTTTGAACCCGAGCAATGTTTGATTATCGAAGATAGCCCTACGGGCGTGCGCGCGGCGGTTGCGGCGGGGATCACGGTGATTGGGTATACGGGATGCGCGCATGACCGCGCCGTACAGGCCGATATGCTGGATAATGCCGGCGCCAATATCATCACGGATAATCTTATCCACATTCTGCAGCATGTTTAATTGTGCAAAGCCTTCATTCACAGCGCAGCCCGTGTTACCACAATAAAGCACTTGCAATTGTTTTGGACACTGTTAGAGTCCCCCGCAAGTTTGAGTTCAATTAATAAACAAAGAATAGGAATTTACGATGAGTGACATTGCTGATCGCGTGAAAAAAATAGTTGTTGAGCACCTTGGTGTTGAAGAAGACAAAGTCGTTGAAAGCGCAAGCTTTATCGATGATTTGGGTGCAGACTCGCTTGATACAGTTGAGCTTGTTATGGCGTTTGAAGAAGAATTCAGCGTTGAGATCCCTGATGATGCCGCAGAAAAAATTCAAACTTTCGGCGATGCTGTTTCATTCATCAAAGAAAATGCATAATAACTTTTTAGTTGTTAGCTTTTAAATTTACTACTTTCCCCGCCCCCCGCGGGGATTCTAGTATGTGGGTATTGGTTTTTTATTTTTATTAATAGAATAAGTGAGTAAGGCATATGAGACGCGTTGTTGTAACAGGTTTAGGGATGGTTTCACCGCTCGGTTTTGGTGTGGACCACAACTGGGATGCGATTACCAATGGCAAATCAGGGATTAAGCCAATTACCGAGTTTGATGTGTCTGATATTCCATCAAAGATCGCAGGAATTGTTCCTCGTACAACGGATGAAAATCCGACGAATGGCGAATTCAATGCCGATTTGTTTATGCACCCAAAAGAACAGCGCAAGGTTGATACATTTATCGTCTTTGGCATGGCGGCTGCGCAAGAAGCGATTGAAGATTCAGGCTGGACACCAGAAGATGAGGAATCATTGAACCGTACGGGTGTTTTGATTGGTTCGGGCATTGGCGGGCTTGACGAGATTGACCGCACATCACAATTGATGGCGGAAAAAGGGCCGCGCCGTGTGTCTCCGTTCTTCGTGCCTGCGGCTTTGATTAACCTTATTTCAGGACAAGTTTCGATTAAATATGGCTATCGCGGGCCAAATCATGCGGTTGTAACCGCGTGTGCAACGGGTACGCATGCGATTGGTGATGCGGCACGTTTGATTGCGTTTGATGATGCGGATGTGATGATTGCGGGCGGCGGTGAAGCCGCAGTATGTCGCATTGGTGTTGCAGGGTTTGCGGCGGCGCGTGCGCTCTCGACGGGTTACAATGATCGCCCAACCGAAGCATCGCGCCCATGGGATCAAGATCGTGATGGATTTGTGATCGGCGAAGGTGCAGGCATTGTTGTATTGGAAGAATATGAGCATGCGAAAGCACGCGGCGCAAAGATTTACGGCGAGATTATCGGCTATGGCCTCTCAGGTGACGCGCATCACATCACATCTCCAGCGGAAGATGGAAATGGCGGGTATCGCGCGATGGAAGCGGCGATTAAACGCGCGAAAATTAACCCCGAAGATATTGATTATATCAACGCGCATGGCACATCGACTCCGATGGGCGATGGTATTGAGTTTGGCGCAGTTAAGCGGATGTTTAGTAACGCGCTTGATACGGTTTCCATGTCATCGACCAAATCGGCGATCGGACATTTGCTTGGTGCGGCGGGCGCGGTTGAGGCGATTTATTCGATTAAGGCGATACAAACGGGCGTTTTGCCGCCCACGCTTAATTTGGATAACCCTTCCGAAACCTGTCAGGGCATGGATTTAGTGCCGAAAGTTGCCAAAGAGAAAAAGGTGACGACTGTTTTGTCGAACTCATTCGGGTTTGGCGGGACGAATGCTTCATTGGTGATGAAAGCGGTTTAACATGACAGAGCAGCCCGCCCCAGCAGAGAACACGCCCCAAAAACGCGGCGGGCGATTTGTTTTAGGGTTTTTGGTCTATCTCATTACAACAGCAATTGTTGTAGCGGCGGTTGGGTTTTTCTGGGCGGCGCAGCATTTTACTGGTGCTGGCCCTTTAAAAGAAGACACGCTTATTGCTGTTGAACGCGGCATGGGGCTTAACCAGATTGCCACGCATTTAGAAGCCGAAAATGCGATCGACAGCAAATATATTTTTATTTTGGGCGCGCGTTTCCTCGGGGCGGCGGCGGATTTGAAGGCTGGTGAATATCAGCTAGAGCCGGGCATTAGCGCGAAAGACATTGTTGCGAAGATGCGCAATCATGACGTTTTCGGGCGGTTTGTAACTGTGCGCGAGGGGCTTACCAGTTATGAGGTTGTGGTCCTTCTTAATGGTTATGAAGAGTTAATACCCCGGCGCGCAAAATCACTTCCAGAAGAAGGGTCTTTATTGCCGCAAACATATAGCTATCAATTGGGTGAAGAGGTTTTTTCCGTACTGGATAGAATGCAGAATATGATGCGCGATGAAGTCGGTGCATTATGTGCAATAGAAAACCCGCGTGAGCTTGATTGGCAGAGCTTTATTAGCAAACCCTGCGGCAGTGAACCGCTCAAAAATGTTGGCGATGTTTTGACGCTGGCCTCAATCATCGAAAAAGAAACTGGCGTCGCGGGTGAGCGTGCCCAAGTAGCAGGCGTTTTTATTAATCGTTTAAATCGCGGTATTCCGCTGCAGACTGATCCTACCGTTATTTACGCGATTACCAAGGGCGTGCATAAAAATGACGGCAAAGGGCCATTGGGTCGACGGTTGTTGCGCAAGGATCTGGATTACGATTCGCCTTATAATACGTATAAATATGCGGGCTTGCCGCCCGGGCCGATTGCCAATCCCGGTAAGGCATCGATTGAGGCGGCGCTTAATCCAGAAGCGCATGATTATATTTACTTTGTTGCCGATGGCAGCGGCGGACATAGTTTTGCAAAGACGCTGCGTGAGCATAATAATAATGTGGCAAAATGGCGCAAAATACGTCGCGAACAAGCACAATAGTTCTTTATGCAGTATCCTGATTTTATCACCCTGCCCTATATCCAAGAATACGCCGCGCAGCATGGCGAAGATGCATCGGATCAATATCCGAGCGCTTTGCCGCGCCACTTTATTGAAGCCTATACCAAGCCAAAACAGCGCGTGTTTGATCCCTTTATGGGATTTGGTACAAGCGCCTTTGTCGCCGAGGATTTAGGGCGCGTGCCCTATGGCGTTGAAGCGGATGGCGAACGGTTTGAGTGGAGCGCGGGTCAGCTTGAGGGCTGGCAGAATATTATTTGCGGCGATGCGGCGGAGATTGGCACGTATGATTTTCCGATGATGGATTTTTGTATCACCTCGCCGCCCTTTATTCCGATGCATGAGAATTGGAACCCCTTATATGGCGGTGACCCTGAATATGCAGGGTATGATGCGTATCTGGCGCGGATGGCGGAGATTTTTGCGGCGGTGAAGGGCGTGATGAAGCACAATGCTTTGATTGTGGTACATGTCGATAATATCGCGCACAAAAAGAGCTTTACGCCGCTTGTGCGGGATATGAGCCTTGCGGTGTCACGCAGTTTTAAACCGCAGGCAGATGTCATTATAAAATGGGAGGACGCACCCGATGGATACGCCCTCACACATTGTCTGGTTTTTAAAAATGCTTAATGCCTGTTTAGGCTGCTTTTGAGCTTTCTAGCATCCATGCAAATTGTTCATGGATTTGAATGCGCTCAATCAACATATCCTCGGTCGCGTCATCATCATTTTTGCTGGCAACATCAATACCGTTTTTCAATGTCTTTACGATCTCGCGATTGTCATTGGCGAGCATTTCGATCATCTCCTCGCTGTCGGGTGTTTGGCCGACATGGCTGAGGCTCGCGTTTTTCATGAGGTCATTTGGATTATCGGCGGCAAATTCGCCTAGTGCGCGAATACGTTCGGCCAAGACATCCATTGATTCCCACATATTTGTGTATTGCTCTTCGAACAACACGTGAAGCGAGTGGAATCTTGCGCCCGTTACGTTCCAATGGAATGAATGGGTTTTAAAGTATAAGACGAATGTGTCGGCCAATACTTTGTTTAATTCTTTAGCAACATCTTGCTTGCTCATTTTAAGTTTCCTCCTGTGTTTGTGCCCGTGCCTACGCATGGGCGAGGAAAAAGTTCCGAATATTTTTTAAGTATCGTCGCGTTTTTTGGGTGGGGTTGTGTTGCCTGTGCCGCGCGGGATTTGGCCGCCCCCTCCTCCACCGCCGAGGCCTGGCGCGGATGGGCCAAGATTGAGCGATGGCATCGCTTTTGGTCCTGCTTCCATTTGAACGCGGCGGGCGAGATGGGGTGCAAATTGCAGACTTGATGGGACAGCATCGCCGAGCACACAGCCCATCGCGTCTTCATCGCCAAGATCGTCACGATGAACGGGCTGTCCGGCGACGCAGGATTTTACAAAGAATTGGAAGGCCTGTAGCGGGTTAGGGAGTTGTTGAACATTTTGCATGTTTTGCGTGCGATATGGATCATCAAGGAACATGAATGGCACCTGATAGGCTTGGGAGATATTACCCTCTTTGATTGCGCCGATATGGATCTGTTGATTACGATCTAGGGCGTCGAAGAAATCCATCTCGACGGGGATGTTAAGCTCAAGGAAATCCATATCGGCATATTCAGTGGTCAGAGTGCCGGTTTGCGCATCGAAGGTCATGCCGATGGCTTTTTTAACTGGGTTTTCATTGCAGATGAGCCCTGCTTCGCCGTTTTGTGTAAATAAGAGATCGATATTCATATCGTAGTCAGATACCCTTGCGGTTGGTGCTGATTTATTTTATCAGAAGTTAGCTTAGTAAAGATATAGTTTTTCCATGTGCGGTTTTACAGGTTTTTTTGCATTCAATACAGAACGATCGCGTAGCGACGATCACGGCATTGTGCGTGCCATGTGTGATGCGATTGCGCATCGCGGCCCTGATTATGGTGATGTTTGGCAGGACCCTGATGTTGCCCTAAATTTCGGGCATCGCAGGCTCTCTATTCTTGATCTATCCGAACATGGGCATCAACCGATGGCATCACAAAGCCAGCGATATATGATCGTCTTTAACGGCGAGATCTATAATCATCTTGAATTACGCGCCATGTATTTGTCAGAGCATCAATTCAGAGGGCATAGCGATACCGAAACTTTATTGGCCTTGATTGAGCGTATTGGCCTTGACCAGACATTAGAGGCGATTAACGGGATGTTTGCATTTGCGCTGTGGGATCGTGAGGCGCGGGTTTTGCATGTTGCGCGTGATCGCTTTGGCAAAAAGCCACTATATATCGGATGGGCGGGCAAAGCGCTTGTTTTCGGGTCGGAGTTAAAAGCGTTAAAGGCGCATCCGGATTTTAAGGCGGAGATCGATCCGCACGCGCTTTCGCTATACACACAGTATAATTGCGTTCCTGCGCCGCATTCGATTTATAAGAGCGTTTGGCAGATCAAACCCGGGTGTTTGCTTTCGATTGCTATAGAGGGGCTGGATACAGGGTGTGATCTTTTAGATAAGATGACGCAGTATTGGTCTGCAGCAAAAATTGTGCAAGAGCGCAACATAAGAGATTTGCCCCACACCGACTCACATAGCGACATTGTTGATGAATTTCAATTTCTGCTCAAGCAATGCGTGAGAGAGCGGATGCTATCCGATGTGCCGATTGGTGCGTTTTTATCTGGAGGGATTGATAGCTCGGCGATTGTTGCCTTGATGCAGTCGCAATCGGCGCGCCCTGTTCATACCTATACGATCGGTTTTGAAGAGGCGGGATTTAATGAAGCGCTTTATGCACGTGACGTCGCCAAGCATCTGGGGACGGATCATCACGAGCACATGTGCAGCGCGGCGGATGCGCGCAATGTGATTGAAAAATTGCCGGATATGTTTGACGAGCCATTTGCCGATCAATCCGCAATTCCAACCTATTTGGTGGCACAATTTGCGCGCCGCGATGTTACGGTTGCGCTTTCGGGGGATGGCGGCGATGAAATGTTGGGTGGTTATTCGCGGCATATTTCTACGCCTAAGATTGCTGCGCTGCCTGCTTTTACGCGACATCTTATTAACGCAATTCCTAAGGGAGCGTTAAAGACTCTTATACCGACAAAGCCGCTTATGGCGAAACATTTGGATAAAACAGCGCGTTTGTTATCAGCGGATACGCGCAATGACATATATGATATTTTGCTGCGCAATTGGGATGATAATCCGGCTTTACTACATCAAAATGCGCGGCTTGATGTAGACGAAAATGCTGCGCTTGGTTTGTCTGAACAATTGATGCTTTGGGATACACAGTTTTATTTGCCCAATGATATCTTGACCAAGGTTGATCGCAGTACGATGGCGGTGAGCTTAGAGGCGCGCGCGCCTTTATTGGATCGACGGATTTTTGAATTTGTGTGGAATTTGCCGATGGATGTGAAAATTCGTGAGGGCAAGGGCAAGTGGTTGTTGCGCGAGCTGTTGGCGCGGCATGTCCCGCGTGAGATGTTCGAGCGCCCGAAGCAGGGTTTTGGTATTCCGCTTGCTGATTGGTTATGTGGGGATTTACGCGATTGGGCGGAGGATTTACTTGATCCCCGTGCGCTTAAAGAACAAGGCTTGTTTGATAGCGCGGCTATTCGTGATCTGTGGGATGCGCATTTGCGTGATAAGCCACGCCATTGTGATGCGTTGTGGAATGTTTTGATGTTTCAGGCTTGGCATCGACGATGGATGGGGTAGATTGAAGATATGAGCAAATCACTACTCTTTATCGTCAATCATATGGATTGTTTTTGGACACGACGTTTTCCAATCGCGAAACAAGCCATCACACCCGAAGAGGGGTGGGATGTGAGCGTCTGTGCGAGTGGCGCGGATAGCGATGATCGATTATCCGACTATGGATTTAAGGGGCTTGGTTTGCCCGAGCCAAGCCGCGCGCATGTGATTGTTTCAAATGTGAAAATTATGTTGGTTATGCTGCGGGTTATTCGGGCGCAAAAGCCTGATTTGATTCATGCGATGACGTTGAAATATGCGTTTATGACGGGGCTTGTTTGTCTTTTTGTGCCCCGCGTTAAGGTCGTTCATACGATTGCGGGATTGGGGTATTTGTTTTCTGGCGAGGGGTTTAAGCCAAAATTGCTGCGGTTTTTGATTGGACCATTTTTGACTTTGGCATTGCGCAATAAGCGTAGTTTTTTAACGTTTCAAAACCCCGATGATATGCGGGTGATGATTGAGGGTGGTTATGTTCACGCCGATCAATCGACCTTGATTAAAGGATCAGGAATTGATTTGGATGAATATGCGTTCACACCAGAGCCACAAAGCGATAAGCCATTGGTTGTTATGCCCACGCGCCTTATTCACGAAAAAGGGATTAAAGTTTTTATTGATGCGTGCAACATATTAACCCAGCGCGGCATTGATGCAGACTTTCAGATCGCAGGCGGCGGCGCGCCTTATAACCCGCGTGAGATTTCAACGGATGCGATGCATGCGATGCTTGAGGGTAGCAATGTGACATGGTTGGGGCATGTCTCTGATATTGTGGGGCTATATCGCAAATGTAATCTTGTTGTGTACCCCTCTTATTATGGCGAGGGTGTGCCGAAGGTTTTATTGGAGGCGGCAGCAACGGGACGCGCGATTATCACGACTGACCATGCGGGGTGTCGGGAAGCAATCATTGACGCAGAGAGCGGTATATTGGTGCCGATCAAAGATAGCGAGGCAACAGCAGATGCAATGGCGACATTGATTCAAAACGCAACATTGCGCAATACAATGGGGCATGCTGCACGTGAATTTGCAGCGGCGGAATATGATGTGAATAGCGTTGTTGAACGCACGCTGCGTGTTTATGATGTTGCGATGAAAGCGCAATAAAACCTAGTGTCAGGGTTTAATATTGCACAGATTTTACGATTGTTGTGTCGCCTTGTGTTAATGTCACTGTGAGGGTTTTACCCTGTAGCGCTCCCGCTATATTTTCAAAATCAGAGCCATTATCAACGCGAATCATTGCTTTTTCAGGATCATATTCGGATATCTCAATCACGGCAGGCAGGGTAAGCGCGATTTTGTCTTCTTCAATCACGGGGAAGACGTCGATTCCTTCGAAGCCTGTTTTGCTTGTGATGGCCACGACGAGCGCGTCTTTTGCTGCGATAATGCTGTCGATTGTCAGGTCTTGGTTAGGGTCTTCACTCGGCAGTTTTGTTTTTGCTGCGGCGATCTTCGCGTCTTCTTTTGTGTGATCAGCGTCTTTATTGGTGTCGAGCGTAAGCTTGAAAGCTTGCGGGATGCAAATATCGTTACAGATCATGATCTGCGCGTTAAGGGCGAGCTTTGTGTCTTTGGATGGGTCGATGGGAAGAACGGTCAGCGGGAAAGTAACATTACCATCATAGCCAAATGTGTTGAACTCATATTCTTTTTTACGTTTGGGGGCGGGCCAATCGATTTCGATTGCTTCCAAATTCGTGCTATCTGCCCATGATAGCATCGGTGGAAGGCCGCTATCGCCGGGAATGCGCCAATATGTGTGCCATCCAGCGGCGAGGTCGATTTCAAGCGCGGCTTGGTTATCTGATCCCGCGACAAGCCTAGCGTTGACGTTTTTCGATTTAAACCAATCACTTGTTTGAGCATGCGCGGATATAGGCGCAATGAGGGATAGGATGATCGTATAAATTGATAATTTCTTCATAAGGACTATTATATCTCTCATGAGCAATAATCACAATAAAATGGATGTATCATATGGGTAGTTCAGAGGGTTATTTTGCGGGAAAGCTATTGCTAGCGATGCCTGGCATGCTTGATCCGCGTTTTGAAAATGCAGTTATTTACCTGTGTAGCCATGATCAAAACGGCGCGATGGGACTGGTGATTAATAATCAATTGCCGGGGATGGCGTTTAAACATTTGCTCAATGAATTGGATATGGCGTCGGATATTGTTGTAGATCCCGTAGTTTTGAAAACGCCGTTGATGAATGGCGGGCCGGTTGATACAGGGCGCGGTTTTTTACTGCATAGCCCCGATTTTCAGCATAAAGAGACGATTTCGATTGATGGCGATATCTCGATTAGCGGGACATTGGATGTCTTGCGTGAGGTGGCAGAAGGCAAGGGGCCAGCCGATAAGCTGATTATTTTTGGCTATGCGGGGTGGAGCGCGGGACAATTGGATGAGGAAATTCAGGCCAATTCATGGTTGGTGGCTGAGCCTGCAGCGTCGCTCATTTTCAAAACAGCGGATGATATGAAATGGCAGGCAGCGGTTGAGACGCTTGGTTTTGATCCGGCGTTGTTGGTTGCGGATGGCGGCAATGCTTAAGGTTTAAGCGGCTAAGCGCTCTTGAATTGCGTTGAATGACGGTAATTTGTCAAGAGGGCCGAGCGCGGCTAGGTTTGGCTTTGTGCTAAAGATACGTTTGGCCACATTATGGATTGCGTTTTCATCAATGGCTTCGATCTGCGCCAATGTTTTTTCGATATCAAACTCAGCGTTTCTAAATAATGCGTATTTTGCGTACTGATCGGCGCGGGTCATCATGGATTCGCGTCCAATGAGGAGGCTGGATTTTAGCTGTGCTTTGGCGCGGATGACTTCTTCTTCGGTCACATCTTGGGTCACTTTCAAGATTTCATCGGAGATAACGGGAATAATCTCGGCTAGGCTGTCTGGCCCTGTTCCCGCATAAATGCCGAATTGGCCATCATCTTGGTAGGCGGAATTGAAAGAGAAGATGGAATAGACGAGGCCGCGTTTTTCACGCACCTCCTGGAAGAGGCGCGAAGACATGCCGCCGCCGAGCAATGTTGAGAGTGCCTGAGCGGTATAATGGTCATCGTCGAGGCGGCTAAAGCTTTGGAAGCCGAGAATGAAATGTGCCTGTTCAAGGTCTTTTTGCACGCGGTTTTCATTGCCGTTATAGGCTGCGGGTTTTGGCTCAAAATCTATATCTTTCGGTAGATCGGCAAAAACGGTGGAGGCTTTTTCTACCAATGCGTCATGGTCGACATTGCCTGCGGCAGAAATAACGGTGCGTGAAGGGGTGTAGAAGTTTTTGATGAAGTCGGTGAGCGCCTGGCGGGACATGTTGGTCACGTGATTGCTGCTGCCGAGGATTGGCGCGCCGAGGGTTTGCCCCGGATAGGCAGTTTCGTAATAATTATCGAAGACAAGATCATCGGGGGTATCATGGCACATGCCGATTTCCTGAAGGATGACTTGGCGTTCGCGTTCGATTTCATCATCGGGGAGTGTGGAGTTTTTATACATATCTCCGAGAACTTCGAGGCCTAGCCCCATGTCATTTTCAAGCATATGTGCGTGATAGCTTGTGACTTCGCGGCTGGTATAGGCGTTCATGTGGCCGCCGACATTTTCAATGCTTTGTGCAATATCAAGCGCGTCGCGGGTTTTTGTGCCCTTGAACATCATATGTTCAACCATATGCGCCGCGCCGTTATTGGCCATGTCTTCGTAACGTGTGCCGACGCCGCTCCATATGCCCAATGCGACAGAGTGCATGGAAGGAACATGATCGGATACAACCCGCAGGCCGCTCGGCAATGTGGTGAGGCGTGGTTTGGTCATTTTATGCCGCGTCTTTCTTTGTGGAGCGTGCGTTTTTTCTAACGAAGGATTGGATTGTGGCAAGATCATTCGGAAGCTCGGTCACAAACTCTTCGCGATCAAACAGATCACTCATTTTCGCGGGAAGTGGTGGACGGATGCCGATGGCTTTTTCTACCGCGTCGGGGAATTTTGCAGCATGGGCGCAGGCCAATGCGACGATAGGGCCTTCGATTTCGTCTTGATAATCTTTTGCGGCGGATACGCCAACGGCGGTGTGTGGGTCGAGGATTTCACCCGTGTCATGATACACTTCACGGATGATGTTCAACGTGCCTTCATCGTCGCAGCGATGTGCGGAAAAGTCGCCTTTTGCAATTTCGAGAAGGTTATCACCGACAGACATGCTGCCCGTGGTTTTAAATTCTTCCATTGCTGCGGTTAAGGTTGCCGCGTCACGGTCAAAAAGCTCGAACAGATAGCGTTCGAAATTGCTGGAGATTTGGATATCCATGGAGGGGGATAATGTTGCATCCACGCCATCCATTTTCATGTCACCGGTTTCGAAAAATCGTGTGAGGATGTCGTTTTTATTGGTTGAGATCAAAAGGCGATCAATTGGCAATCCCATTTTGCGGGCGCAATGGGCGGCGAAAACATTGCCGAAATTTCCCGTTGGCACGCTGAATGATACTTTACGTTCTGGTGCGCCGAGCGCGAGGGCGGTGGTAAAATAATATACGATTTGCGCCATGATGCGCGCCCAGTTGATTGAGTTAATCGCAGAGAGCGACATATCGGCGCGGAATGTCGGGTCATTGAACATATCTTTAACCGCGTTTTGACAATCATCGAATGTGCCTTCAACTGCGAGGTTATAGACATTGGCAGCGTTGATGGTTGTCATTTGCTTGCGCTGGACGTCGCTGACGCGGCCTTTTGGGTGGAGGATGAAGACATCGACATTGTCGCATGATTTGCATCCTTCGATGGCGGCAGATCCCGTATCACCCGATGTTGCGCCAACAATTGTCACACGCTCACCGCGTTTTTTCAGGACGTGATCAAAAAGACGACCAAGCATTTGCAGGGCGACATCTTTGAACGCGATTGTCGGGCCGCGGTGCAATTCCATGAGCCAAAGTTTTGAATCAAGTTGGACGAGCGGTGTCACGCTTTCATGGTCAAACACTTCGCGGGCGTAAGTTTCGCTGACGATTTTATCGAAATCTTCGCGCTCAATTGAGCCTTCGACGAATGGCCACATGACGGCGCTTGCGACTTCGATATAAGATTTTCCGCGCAAATCTTCCAATTCGTCCTTATCGAAGAATGGGAATTTTTCGGGGACGTATAATCCACCATCAGGCGCGAGGCCGGTTAGGAGAACATCTTCGAAGCTTCTGGCTCCGTCTGTATTTGTGTGACCGCGGGTCGAAATGTATTTCATCATAAGCTTAGTATTTAGGGGGTTTGGGGTTTTAAGTCAATCTTAGGCTAATCCAGATAGCGCTTGCGCAGGTGCTTTTCCAGATATTCGGCGCGTAATTCTTTGCCTGTCGCTTTTTTCAGCATCTCTTTTGTGCTCATCAGGCGGCCATGGCGATAAATATTTTCATTGAGCCAGCCTTGTATTTGTGAGAAATCGCCTTCGCTGATTTGTTCGCTCATATCGGGAATTTCTTTTTTCATGGTGTTGTGGAATTGCGCGGCCATCATATGCCCCAGTGCATAAGCAGGGAAATAGCCGAATTTACCGACAAACCAATGGACGTCCTGAAGGCAGCCATCGAGGTGGTTTTCGGGGAGGACGCCGAGAGAGGCATGCATTCCTTCAACCCATGCCTCTGGAAGGTCATTGATGCTGAGGCTGCCGTCAATCAGGTCGCGTTCGAGTTTGAAGCGTAAGTTCACATGGAAGAAATAGGTGACCTCATCAGCTTTTTTACGGTCAACGCCCGGCTTGATGCGGGTTTTGCGTTTATAGAGATTTTCCGGGCTTAAAGCCTGATTGTTCATACCGTGGAAGAGCCCTTCGAGGCGGGGGGAGAGGAATTCGAAAAACTCAGGGGTGCGCCCTAAAATCATCTCAATGAGGAGCGCTTGGGATTCATGCACTGCCGCGCCGAGATCCATGGCGACGGGTTGATAGCGCCAGCTTTGGCGCGGAAGCCCTTGGATATAAATGCCATGGCCGCCCTCGTGAAGGGCGCTTTTCATGGAATTGAGGAAGTTGGTTTCGTCCACGTTGCTGATAACGAGACGTGTGTCATCAACAGTTCCGCCCTCAACGGGGTTATGGCCTGTCTCATAAAGACCGCCGCGCTCAAAATCAAAGCCGATCACCTCTAGTAGCGAGCGGTTGAGCCACATCTGGCTTTCGGAATCGTATTTGGCGTCAATTTCGATCGGCGGTGACTCGCTTGCCTGTTTTGCCTGAATGAGCGGATAGATTTTATTGAGCGCATCTTCGTGGGAATTGAACAATAGCTCGGTGTCATAGATCGTCATGCCAGGCATAAATTCCTGCATGAGCATTTGGTAATGGGAATCGACGCCCAACGTTTTACAGCGTGCATCGGCGATTTTTCGGTTTAGGTCGATTTGCGCGGATAAGAATCCCTTTGCCTGTTCCCAATCACCGGTTTCTTTAAGGGCGCGGTGATGGTTTCGTCCTTCATATGACAGGCGCGCTTTGTCTTCGATCAGATCGGGATCAACATTGGTGAACATGAGATACATGTTTGTCATCTCGTTCAAATTCGCGGTGTCCCATTCATCCCAATCATCCGGGCTTTTATATTGATGGTCACGGGCGCGATCCAACCAGCGCTGGGTTTCTTCCTCAGTGAGGTCTTCGTGCATGAGCCGATGCATGAATGAGATTTGTCCGAGGCGGCTTTGATATGCACCGTTTGGCATGGCGGTTAGGAAATCACGACCCAATGTCTCGATGATGGCGTTCATACGCCCGAGGTCGCGGAATTTGCGTTTCAAGTACATATACGCGATTGATGGGTGCTGCTGATCTTGCTTATAGATCGGCTCATCGAAACCCGATTTTGTTTCGGGCAACGGCTGAGGCGCTTTTTTCGGCTCGGTATTGATGCGTTGGATGATATCGGTGAACAGTGACATAGCGTTTAATATACCCGCAATTTTCAAAAACTCCTACGCAGCTTTTTGTTTTGCGTGATTTTTTACTCTTATAGTTTGCGAAAAAACCTTCATGCTGTTGCGGTTTTCTTCACGATCTCGACAAACATAGAATGCATAGGGGATGGGAAATCAAATGTGAGTTCGGGATGGAAGGTAGAGGCCATGTTTTTGCCGTCTCTAATCCATGTTGGCTCACCGTTGCGGGTGTGGAGGATTTCCACGCGGCTTGCGGGTTTGGTGAGGATGGGCGCGCGGATGAAGGAGACGTCATAGCCATCAACGGCGATGATCTCGCTCTCTAGCTGACGGCCATAACCGTTACGGATGGCGGTCACGGGGAGAACGCCGAATGATTTTTGTGCAGGATTTTCGACGATCTCGGCGAGGAGGATGGATCCGGCGCAGATGCCCCAGACAGGCTTGGCGGCGAATTGCTGGCTGAGGATATCCCACAGATCGAAATTCTCGATCAATTTCAGCATCGTCGTGCTTTCGCCGCCGGGCAGGATGAAGGCGTCGATT
>Ga0100385_1000107_pt1 | contig 106117 bp, 78 predicted proteins | sample CryGeymeta201509_FD_81543 | JGI IMG/M metagenome (GOLD analysis project Ga0100385, IMG submission 81543) | Groundwater microbial communities from Crystal Geyser aquifers in Utah, USA - Crystal Geyser metaG 2015-09 | ecosystem: Environmental > Aquatic > Deep subsurface > Groundwater | place... | reverse complement strand
TGATCGTTTGTTGGTAGATGCCGTTTTCGCGAGTGAGCCGAAGCTCGTCTTCCACAAATTGCCAAAGCCTCGCCGCGACTTTCTGTGGTGGAAGAAGGCCTTCCACGAGTTGTTTTTCGATTTTATCGAGGGCCGAGAGTCGTTCTGCGGACTTGAATGGAAGTCCGTCGCGCACCTCTTGCCGCATTGTTTCGATGCTTCGTTTCAGCGCCGGCTCAAGCTCGGTGGAGCCGACTTTGGCAAGGGCGGTTTCTGCTTTGAACTTGGTGTGGGCTGCGGCCAGCTGTTCCAGCCGTCGTTCTTCGCGTTGAATGGCGAGGTCCAGATCCAGCTTCTGGGCCGCAAGACTGCGCAGGCTGGTTCGTTCGTCCTCTTTGCGGGACTCCACATTCGAGGACAAGGTTTCGACCTGAGAACGCAGGTCGGCCAATTTTGTCGCAAAGGAGTCGACATCGAAGTCGGCGGCCCAGGCGCTGGACGCAAGAAGGACGCCTGCTCCAAGAGCGGCGCCGCGAAGCCAGTTAAGGCGATTTTGACGTAGATTTCGCATTCGAGACCTCCAGAAGGGCCGCTTCGATCAGTTTCGGTCGTGAGTCGTCCAACCAGCTGTCCAGTCCGTGGCGCCCATTGCGCCGATGAAGTCTGCAGACTCGAAGAACGAGTCCGTAGGAGCGACTCCGGTCCCCAGGGCCGGCGAACCGGTCTGCGGCAGGAAGTTTGGGGTGCCCGATGTCGGGTTGGCCTCCGTCAGCATGGGATCAGCCACGAGGTTTCCTGTATTCAGCGTCAGGAAGAAGTCCTCGACGGTGAATGGTGCGGTGAAGCCCGCGTCCGAGTTTTCGATGTAGCTGGTCGTGCAGTGAAGGATGCTGTTGTTCACGGTCAATTCGCCCGAGAGCGCGTCCGTGGCCCAGGCATTTACGAAGGTCTCTTCTCCGTCGATCTGCAGGCATCCGTCGTTGAAGCCCAGGATGATGGCGTTCGAGATGTTTGCGCCTGTGCCTTCACGAAGAAGGGCGCCCACGTCCGAGCCGTCTCCGCCGTCCACGCCCGCAATCGAGAGATTCGAAAGGGTCGGTTTTGAGCGTGGTGAGGCGGTGTTGTTGTCGCCGTTATTGTCTGCTTCCAGACCATTGTCGCCGTTATCTGAGTACTGCTGGACGACAGCGTATTGGATCTTGCCTTGCCAGCCGTCGGTCCAGTCGATGCTGTCATCGCCGGCGCCCGTAATCACGACGTGTTTGGCCTGCGCCGTCCCGCCGAAGAACTCGATTCCGTCGTCTTTGTTCATGTGAACTTGGATGAAGTCGATGACGGTTCCGCTACCGACTCCCTGAAATGCGATGCCGTTGAGTTCGTTGTCCGAAGTGATCAGCGCGCCCGCAAACTCGACCCGCACATATTTCAGGCTTCCGCTGCTGTCTGCCGGGTCGTCGCCGCCGTAGAGGCCGGTTCCGCCTTCTCCTTCGGCTTCACAAACGCCGGTGTCACACGAGTTGATGGGGGCGCGGCCGTTAATGATGAGCCCACCCCAATCGCCGCGTGCCCGCGATCCTGCTTCTTGCGCTGAGGTGAAGACGATCGGTTTATCAGCCTGTCCGTTGGCGATGATCTGTGAGCCACGTCGTATGGTCAGGAAGCTCAGTGCTCCCGATGCGCCGTAGATTTTTGTGCCAGGTTCGATCGTAAGAACGGTTTTTGCGGTGTCGTCACCGACAAAAACGCCGCCCTGCAGAACCCATTCTTTATCGGCAGTGAAAGTCGCGTCTTCCAGAATTTGCCCCGTGACGGTGCAAACTTGGCCCTCGCATGTGATGGGGCCTTCGGTGGTGTTATTGGTTGGAGTCGTGTCATCGCCACAGGCAGTGGCTAGAAGCATCGAGGCTATGAGTGCATGTTTTTTTGTGAACATCTGAGCATCCTGTTTCTGAAGTTGAAGTGTTTGGTACGCGAAGTACCCCTTCGATTTCAGACAGGAAGCTAACAACAACCTTTCACGGATGGATGGCGAGGATGTGAAGATGCCGCGGAGAATGAGCGACAGGGAGTTGACATCAATGTTACGAATTTGTGTCGTCAGGTCTCAGGTCAAGGTATGATAACGATATCAGCCATTTGCCTGCTTTTTGCGTCGTCGAGCTGAATCGGTTCGGTTGCTCGAACGATTACAAGCACCGCTTGACCTGGATCGCGTCGTTCGATGCGTGAAGGGATTCCCCAGCGGAATTCGGCATGCCCCCGCCCCACGATAATAAGAATCGATTCGAGGTCTCCCGGACGTTGTTTCAACGCATTTACGGCGCTGTCGGCCATGGTCTCGTCCCACAGAACTTGAGCCTCATAGAAGCGGTCGAACTTCTCCCGGTCCATCTTCATGCCGTGTCCGGAAAAAATTTCTTCCAGCCATGACCGGTAGTCCTCTCGCGAAAGGTCAAGGTCGACAAGCTGCGCGCGTTCCTCTTCGGTGAGTGCTGAAACGCCCACAGCGGAAACCCGTTTTGTGAGCTCACGTCGAACGTTGAGGGCAATGATGGGCAGGGACTTCTCCCGGGCCATCTCCCAGAGCGGTCGATAAAGGTCGGTCTCGAACCCCCATCGAGTCTTCCACTCGGTTCGCTCCAGCATCGTGGCTTCGTCAATCTCTGCGCGGACATAAAGGTCTAGCGGTTCTTGAAAAGGCCGCTGAAACATCTCCATGCCCAGTGCGACACGACGACCGGAAGACATCAATTCAAACACGTGCAGCTGCAATGCATGGTCTTCCGGACTGTCATGGGACTCGCCGACGATCACGTATTTCGCCGATATGAGCCTGCCCGCGAACTGCTCTTCATTGAGCTGTTCGCCTGTGGCGACATCGTAGATTCCAGGCGCAATCCGGGCAGGTGCCACTGGTGCCGTGGCACAGCCCACTAAGCTTACCAACGCGAAGAACAGGACCGCTCTCATCTTCGGACCTTATCGATAAGGTGAATGTACGAAATGATCGTCTCTTCAAGACGGCGTTGCATGGCCGCGTCTTTGAGCGTGCCATCATCGGCAAATGCATCGCCAGCGTTTGCGAGCGAGAACATGTTGGGGTGAACGTGCACACCGCAAACTTCCAGCGGTTGCCGAAGGTGCCAGAGTCCTCGATTGCCACCGACCATGCCGGGAGATGCCGACATCAGCATGCCCTGCTTTCCGGACAGAGGGTTGGGACGGTAGCGCGAAAGCCAGTCGATCGCGTTCTTCACCACAGCTGGGAAGGAATGGTTGTATTCCGGGCTCACGATCAGAATGGCATCGTGTTCGTCGACTTCTGCCTTGAGGCGGTCTGCAGCAGCGGGGAATCCGACTTCTTGAATCTCAGAATTGTAGAATGGCAATTCGAAGTCGTTCAGGTTGATTTCACGGAACTCGGCGCCGTGAAAGGCAGCGAGTTGTCCGGCCTGCCAGAGCAGCTTCCGGTTGAGTGAGTCTTTTCGAAGTGAGCCTGAGAAGGCGAGTATCTTTGCAGCCATGTGACGATCTCCAACAAGTGTAGTTAGAAGAGATGTCACAGGCCGCAAAGAGTTGCACGTAACTTATCGTTCAACGTTCAATGAATACGAACCGCCGGCGACAGTGGGTTCGCTGTGGCGAACGTTCACAAAGTAGGACCCAACGGCCAGATTCTTGGAGAGACCGGGGCAGTAATTGCCTGCGCTGTCATCGTCCTGCGCAATCAATGCACCGCTGGCGTCGTAGAGTTCCAGGTAAGCGTCAAACCGGCAGTCATTGCCACCATCCAACGAGATGGAAACATTTCCGGCCGTTTCCACCTTGAAGCCGAAGTAGTCGTTGTCACCCACGCCGATCGTTCCAGCGCCGTATTGATAGGTTCCAAGATTGGTGTTGTGGTTCAACGCGTTGTTGGGTTCGACTTCACCTTTGTACTCAAGTTCACAAGCTTGCGAGCAACCGTCGTTATTGTTGGAATTGCCATCGTCACATTGTTCTGACGTCTCGACGTTGCCGTTGCCACATACGGGGCCAGTCGATTCAATGACGACCTCGATCTGATAGGCAACGCTGTATGGAGCATCCCATCCCCAGCCGACATCCTGTCCTTCGAGGCGAATGAAGTACGTTCCTGGCACCAAGTCGACAACTTTGTCCCACTCGTAACTTCGATCGCTGCGCTTTGAACCGCAATTGGTCGAGAACGGCGTGGTTCCGTTTGGTCCCTCGAGCTGTACTTCCGGATCGAAAAGATCGTTTCCACCTTCGAAGTAAAATGACCGACAAGCGCCGTTTTTGTTTCCGCCCCAGACGTCGAGGTAGACCTTTCCAGGGCGATCAACCGTGAAAGTCCAATAGTCGATATCCCCTTCACTACGAATGGTTCCTGCCAGGTTTTGGTAGGTTCCGATCTCTGTGGCGTGGGCTTTATCGTAGTTATTCTCGGAGCCTTCGTACTTCAGTTCAGTCAGACACGTCGAAGAACAACCATCAAAGCTAAGGTCGTTTCCGTCGTCGCATGTTTCGGCGAACTCGACGATTCCGTCACCGCATGTGCTCTCAAGGCGGCACGCCGAATCACAACCGTCTCCATTTGTGGTGTTTCCGTCGTCGCATTTTTCCATGACCGACTGCAAAGCACCGTCACCGCAGAAGGGAATCGTTCCCTGGGCGAAGGCGTAGTCTCGAAGTGCATTGAATGCCGATGGTCCGACGTAGGCGACTTCCGAGAGCTTGGTAAGCGATGCAAATCCATTGCCTCGACCATAAACAATTTTCTTGGCAGCCCGGACATCCAACTTTGCATCGATGTCGAGCACTTCTAGACTCGATGAATTGGCGGTGTTCAGGATGGCCAGCCCTTCATAACTTCCTTCCTGAAAACCATAAACAATTGGTGTGTCCTGGTAAGGCGGCAAGTCGATCGTGTTCCCGACTTCGCATAGGGCCGAGCAACCGTCGGTGTCGATCAGGTTTCCGTCGTCGCATGTTTCCATCGATGCTTGCAGTGTCCCGTCTCCGCAGAATGGGACCAGCGAATTCGCCTGCACGTAAGTCACGAGCGCGTTGAATGCCGATGGTCCGACGTACGGGACAGCATCGAGGTCTTTAAGACTCGCGATATCGCCATTAATCCGTTCATTTACGATGTTGCGCGCCGCCGTGGCGTTGAGTTTCGCATCGTCGTCAAGCTCCTGCAGAGATGCCGTGTTTACGAAGCTAAGGACCCCCAAGGCAAGGTACGAGTCTTCGCTGACTCCGAACGCGTCGGCCTTGCCGTCGGTCGAGAAACTGTCGTCTCGAGCGTCGAGTGTATCGTCCAGATTCGAGGTGTCACCGCAGGCCATCGCAGCCAGGAAGGGGAGAGCAATCAATAGTTTAGTCATTTTCATTTTGTTCCCATGCAGTCATTTGATTCCCGGCGAGAATAGAGTCTTCGTGGAGGAATTCGACTGAAAGAACCTGAAAGAATCTGGTGATGATGACCGGTAGACCTTTCATCGTTGATGACCGGCAGACCTTGCATCGCTGATGACCGGCAGACCTTTCATCGTTGATGACCGGCAGACCTTGCATCGCTGATGATGACCGGTAGACCTTGCATCGCTGATGACCGGCAGACCTTTCATCGTTGGTGACCGGGACCTTTCATCGTTGGTGACCGGTAGACCTTGCGTCGTTATGACCGGCAGACCTTGCGTCGTTATGACCGGCAGACCTTGCATCGTTGATGACCGGTAGACCTTGCATCGCTGATGACCGGTAGACCTTTCATCGTTGATGACCGGTAGACCTTTCATCGTTGATGACCGGTAGACCTTGCATCGCTGATGACCGGTAGACCTTTCGCCGTTGATGACCGGCAGACCTTTCGAAGGCTGGGGCAAGAACCAAAAGACCTCATCAGAAACGAGGTTCTGACAAGGTCTGCCGGACTAATTTGCTAATTTTGAACTGAAATCAGACGAGCTTAGCGATCAGCGTGTGACTCGTCGCGTCCACGACCTGGACGTTGATCAGGTCTCCCGGTTTCGCGTCGATTTCGGGCTTTGGACAGACCGTCATTTTGAAGTCGTCGGTACGACCACAGAGTTGGTCATCGTCGCGCCTTGAATCTCCAAGCACCATGATTTGTTGGAAGGACCCAATTCGTGTCTGGAAGACCTCGCCCGAGATTTCTTCCTGAAGCAGAATGATTTTTTTCAATCGCTCGGCTTTGACTTCGTCGGGCACATCATCCGGCATGTTTCGGGCGGCTGCCGTCAGGCTGCGTTCCGAGTATTTGAACAGATACCCAAAGTCGAACCGATGTTTGCGCATCAGGTCCATGGTTTCTTCAAATTCGTCGTCGGTCTCTCCGGAGAATCCAACGATGATGTCGGTAGAGATAGCGATCGTCGGGATCACGTCGCGAATCCGTTCCACCAAAACATCATATTCGTCGCGCGTGTAGAGGCGTTTCATGCGGTTCAGCATGGAGGTCGCTCCGGATTGCGCAGGTAGATGCAGGTATTTGCAGATTTTATCGTGCGTCGCCATGGTCTCGATCAACTTCGGCGTGAAGTCTGTCGGATAGGGCGATGTGAAGCGAATCCGTTCGATGCCGTCGATCGGAACGATGTCAGCGAGCAAGTCGGCGAAGTCGTAATCGTCGCCCCACTTGTAGGAGTTCACGGTTTGACCCAGTAGGGTGACTTCTTTGTAGCCACGCTCCGCCACGTCGCGACACTGTTTGATCACGTCTTCCGGACTGACACCACGTTCGCGTCCGCGTGTGAAAGGCACGACGCAGAAGGTGCAAAACTTGTCGCAGCCCCGCTGAACCGAAATCCAGGCGGTAATACCGGGAGACCTCACAGGCGCGACTTCACCGTAGGTTTCTTCCTTGTCCAATCGCACGTCGATCAGGGGATCGGACTCTTCTTTTTGAGCTTCGATCATCATGGATGGAAGACGTCGATACGCGTCAGGACCTGCGACGATGTCGACATAGGGCGCCCTCTCAACGATCTCCTTCTTGAGGTGATTCGCCATGCAGCCTGTGACGCCAAGGATCAGATTCGGGTTTTCGTTCTTGAAGCGCAACAGATGCGTCAAGCGCCCGAACACTCGTTCTTCGGCCTTTTCACGAACCGCACAGGTATTGATGAGGATGATGTCGGATTCTTCGAGGGAGGTCGCAGCGGTGTAGCCCTCTTGCGACAGGATGCCACCCATGAGCTCGCTGTCTGCGAGGTTCATCTGGCAACCGTAGGTCTCGATGAAGACACGTTTTCCGGGACGACCTGTTGCCGGCATGGCATTGGCGTCGCCGTTATTTGCGTAGGGGTTCTTTGAATCTTCCAACATGGTCGCTCTCCGCGCAGACGGATAGACCCGTCACGAATGGCGGAATATATCACACAAATAAAGGAAGAATTCCAGCTGGGCTGACGCTCAGAGCTCTTCGAGTAGCGTATAGCCTACGCCTCGAACAGTCTCGATCGGGTCGGCACCGATTTCGGCGAGTTTGCCGCGCAATCGACGGATATGACTGTCGATGGTTCGATCGGACACGAAGGTGCCGTCATCATAGGCGCCTTTCATCAATTCATCGCGTGAAAAGACGCGGCCTGGATGTCGCAACAACGTACGCAGCAGCAAGAACTCAGTCTTGGTCAGCTCGATGTGTTCTTCGTTCCAAAACGCTTTGAAGCGCTCGACATCCAGCGTGAGCTGGCCGTGTCGCAGCACATTGCTGCTGGCGGATTCGGGAAGCGGGCTCAGTTGTGCACCCACTCGTCGAAAAATCGCCTTGGCGCGTGCCACAAGTTCACGTGGATTGAACGGCTTCGTGACGTAATCATCGGCGCCGATTTCGAGTCCAATGATTCGATCGACGTCTTCGTCGCGCGCTGACAAAAAGATGATGGGGACGGATGACTTGTGCCGGATCTCACGGCAAACATCAGTGCCAGACATGCCGGGCATAAGAATGTCGAGAACGATCAGGTCCGGTGAGACTTCATCAAACTTGCGCAGAGCTGTTGCGCCATTGTCTGCAGAGAAGGCCGTCCAGCCTTCGTTCTCAAACGCCGTAACGACAATCTGTCTGATGTCGCCGTTATCATCGACTACCAACACGCGCTTGTTCATCCAGTCCTTCTTGTCCGACCCAACGTGCCAAATCTTGCGTCAAAATAACGCAGAAACGACGAAATGTGAAGCCGAAGGCGCATATTGCCCCCGACGTGGCAAGCTGGCAACTCGATAAACGCTTTTTTTACGCGAGAGTACGTCGAGCAAGGCTCTCGTAAAGATCGATTCCGGTGAGTAATTCGGCGACGACGATGTGCTCATGATCGGAATGGGCGGTCGAAATGTCTCCCGGACCGACCAACCATACGGGCGCCAACGTCTTGAGGTAGGTCGCGTCTGTGTTGAAGGGCACCACACAGGTCTCCACATCTTTGGGAGGATCAAAGAAGACAGGGTCGTTCGAGGCCGGATATTGCACGACCACCGTATCACCGCAAATCTCGGTGATACGTTGCATCATGGGCTCCACCGCGGACACGGCGCGGATCAGAATTTCGGCGGATGCGTGCGGGGCAAAGACATTTGCGGCGACGCCACCAGTGATGACGCCGACGTTGACCGTAGTCGGCCCCAACAAATCGTCTGTAGGCCAAGCTTCTGTTCGAATCGCGCCGATCACATCAAGCAATTTATCGATGGCAGAAATACCTTTACCTGGAAACGCTGAATGCCCGGCCACGCCGTGGGCCTCAAGGGTAAGTTTCACCATGCCCTTTTGAGCCGCCACGACCTGATTCTGTGTGGGTTCGCACAGAATGATTCGCTCGGTTTCGACACTCAGGGCCTGAGCTTTTTTGGCGCCACAGTGATCGACTTCTTCACCCACCACAAAGAGGTATCCAAAATCCTCGATCCCATCGGCGAGGAGTCGTTTTCCGGCCTCAGCCATGGCGACGATGCCGCCTTTTGTGTCACATGCGCCGCGGCCCCAAACGGTTGTCGCATCGACTCGCACAGGCAAGAAAGGCGGGACTGTGTCGACATGCGTAGAAAAAATTAGTCGAGGACGCTCGGTGCGCGTCAGCAGCAGGTTCCATCGATCTGCAGCCACGGGTTGACGTTCTGCTGTGAAACCCAATTTTACGAAATACGACTCAAGGGCTTCGAGGTACGAAGCTTCGCCCCCTGACGTTGAATCGATATTTAGCCATTCTACGAGCTGTTCTGCCGGACTTAACATGATGATCTTCTTATTGGATGCTGCTTACACTTAGGTACTTTCACCGGTCTTCCGCTCGTACCACGAGGCTACCCAGCCATCGTGTGCGGCGATACGTTGCAACGCATCGTGGTAGATAACAAGGCTCCGCGCGAGCTTCGTTTCCCAATCATCGCGTGAATCCACGCTCAGAAAGTCCTCGGCGTTGATCGGCAAATCGCCCAAATCGATCGCTTCGTGGACTTCGCTGATGGCTGATTCGTCAAGGCTAGGTTCAAACGTGATCAGTTCGAGAAGGGAGTTGGCCTTGGCCACACGCAGGGCGATATGGGGCGAGGCTCCCAGCCAAGCGGGTGATTCCGGAGCGTCGTCCGGCCAAAGGCCCTCGCCGAAAACCAGAGCGCCGATGTGTCCCGAGGCCATCGCACCAATTCCGATATCGTGCGCGTCGGGCACGCGCAGCGCCTCAATCAACGCCTCACCCAGGAAAATCGAGTGTGGGTAGCCGTCATCACACGAAAAAAAACAATCCGCGGCCAAGATGGTGTTCGGCACGTACTTTTTGAGGAAATCGACGATGGGGGTCGCTTCTCCAAACGACCGAGCATATTCGAGCGCGCTTTTCGCCTCGGAAAATCGAAGTGGGTCGATTTCGACCGAACGATGAATACCATTCTTGAAGGATGGGTACGGTTCAAGCACGATGGCCACGTGATCCTCTCGTTGCAAACCGCGGAAAAATGCGCGTGTAATGAGCATCTTTGACGACGTTGATCGAGGTAATAGTATGGCAACTTCCCCTATTTCAGAAGCGAACACATCGATGTTCGAGAAATTCTCTCCCGTGACCGGCGAGAAACTCGGTGATTGGCCGATTGGGTCCAAGGCCGACGTCGACAAAGCGGTCGAGCGCGCGCGCAAGGCGTTTCCAGCTTGGCGCGATACGCCGCTCTCGGAGCGCTTGAAGTTCATGAAGCGAGTAGGGGAGGTGTTGGCCGAGGATGTCGATTATTTTGCGACACGAATCAGCGAAGACACCGGCAAGCCTCCGGTCGACGCGATCATGACGGAACTGTTGGTGATGCCGCTTTTTATCGAATATTTCGAAAAAACGGCGCCACGCGTGTTGGATCGGAAGCGAGTTCGCAATCCGCTGATGTTGCCTCTCAAGAAAAGCTATATCGAGCATTTTCCGATGGGTGTCATCGGGGTGATCTCGCCCTGGAACTTTCCATTTCAGCTCTCGGTCGTGCCGATCATGACTGCTTTGGTGGCGGGCAATACGGTGATCCTGAAGCCGAGCGAGATCACACCCATCACTGGCGATCTGATCGTGGAACTGTTTGAGCGAGTGGGTCTTCCGGAAGGTGTTGTGCAGGTCGTTCAAGGCGACGGATCGACGGGAGCCGCGCTCACCGAATCACGAATCGACAAGATATTTTTCACGGGTTCGGTCGCGACAGGCAGAAAGGTCATGGCTGCCGCCGCTAAACGGCCGATTCCTGTCGAGCTTGAGCTTGGCGGCAAGGACGCCTTCATTGTGTGTCATGACGCGCCGTTGCAGCGTGCTGCAAAGGCAGCCGCTTGGGGTGGTCTGCTGAATTGCGGCCAAGCCTGCACTTCCGTTGAGCGAATCCTAGTGGTCGATGCGGTCTACGATCGATTCGTGAAGCTCTTGCTTGAAGAGGTTAAGGCGATTCGCGTGGGACCGCCGTCCGAAGACCCGGATATGGGGCCGATGTGTTTTGCCAAACAACTCAAGATCGTTGAAGCACATATTAAGGACGCGGTCGCAAAGGGCGCCAAGATTTCATTCGGCGGAAACGAAATCGAGGGCGACGGCCAGTATTTTGAGCCAACAATTGTCGAAGGCGTCACGACGGAAATGGACATCTATCTTGAGGAAACCTTCGGACCCGTGCTGCCCATCATGCGCGTGAAGTCTGAGGAAGAGGCGATTCGCCTGGCCAACGATCACCAGTACGGATTGAACGCATCAATTTGGACTCTGGACGTCGATCGTGGTCTTGAAATGGCGTCGAGAATCGAGGCGGGTCAGGTCACCATCAACGATATCCTGTCGTCGGTGGGCAATCCGGTTCTGCCATTTGGTGGCGTCAAAAACAGCGGAATTGGGCGTTATCACGGTGAGGAAGGGATCCTCTCGTTTACCCACACGCGCGCGATCATGGCCGATTACGGTCGGTTGAGCCACGAGCCATTCTGGTTCCCCTATAAGGGCAAATACCCTGAGATGAGTGCGGCTTTGAAGGCGATAGTGAAGGGAAATATCCCTCGCGCTCTGCTGGCCATGATTCGATCGCGCTGAAGCGGAACTTACTCCCAGACCACCAGCGAGCACGTGTCACCTGATTTAACGTCGATCACGAACGTGTCGTCTCGGTGCGCGGCTTCGTTGCGCATGCGGATCGTGTGTTTGCCCACCGAGAGCGGCCATTTTCGAATCCCACGTGAGACGCTGCGGGGCTCAGCGCCGTCGATCGTCACGTCGCCGAGCGCCGGGTTGACCAGGCTGAGGTCAAGGCATCCAAGCTCCGCGGCCTTGAGGTCTACGTTCACGCGCCGATTTCTCCATTTCGACACACGTTCACGCATCGTCGAAGTCACGAAGCCGTCTTTCTCGAGACGAACCTCGATGACCTGATCGGCTTTGAAAACGCCGGAAATCGGAGTCAGCCCCAATTCCTTTCCGTCAACAAATGCGCGGGCTCCCGGTGGTGTCGTCTCAAATGACAGGCTTATCGGACCGGCAGCTGCGGCGTCATTGATACGCGGAGGTTCCTCTTTGAGAGGTGCGACGACTTCTACCGGACAATCAAGAGGCAAAGGGATCGTCTTTTCGCCGTGGTCATAGGACACGGTGTAGTTCGATGAGGTGCATCCTTCCTTGTTCGCCCGAACGTTTGCCACCTGATTGGGGGTCAGTTCAATGATCTGCGGGGAGCCGCCTAGCGGATGCTGGTCGCGTATGATTGAGGCGCCTTCCGGGGCCAACAACGTAAATTTATGGGGGCCTCGAACCGGCTCAAGCTGGGCCGACGTAGCATCAATGCGACTGATTCGGTCGGAGTGGACGTCAAGCCTGAGAGTGCGGGGCTTGAATCCATCTTTCGTGAGCGTGACCACATGCGTTCCGGTATCCAGATCAAAGGATGTCGGTGTCAACACGCCGACCATGTCCGCGCCATCGATGGTGACCTGCGCGCCAGCGGGATCGCTGTCGACGCTCACCGAACCCGTGGGTTCGTTATTCACCCAAACCATCAGCAGCGTTCCGACGACGAGAACGACCAAAATCAACGGCCAAATCGAACGTCGGTGTGCTGGGCGTGAGGCCTCGTCGGTCTGCAATAAAGGCTGGGTAGGCGTGACCGGGAGACCTTCAACTTCGTCGGTTGGCGTTGGTCCAAAATCAGAGGTGGTCGGAGTGAGAACGCCATGTGGCTTGATCGCCGTCGTGCTGTGCGGGTCGATATCCGCGGCGATGCTCGGATTCAACATCCGTTCGAGTTCTTGCTCGAGCGCATCGTTGAGATTCAGTTTTTGATTCTTGGAACCGCTGGCACTTCCACGTGCGGATTTTAGCTCGACTCGCTCCAAACCCTCGGGGAACGCGCCGTGAAGGAAGCGTGCCACGTCACTGCTGGTGGGGGAGGTTCCTGTCGAATACAGGTACTGAAGGATCTCGACCTGAAGGCGCTCCGCGGACGGATAACGGTCTTCCGGATCTTTCGCCAACGCCTTTTGAACGATGGCGTCGACTTCTTCCGGGATTTCGGCGTTCAGAGTGCTTGGGGGATCAAACTCGCATCGGCGAACCAGATCAAGGCTCTCAAGGTCCGTGCTGCCTTCGAAGGGTCTGAAACCCGTCAGCATCTCGTAGATGGTGATGCCGGCCGAGAACACGTCGCTGCGGGCATCCATGGCCTTGCCCGAGGCTTGTTCGGGGCTCATATAACAAAATTTACCCTGAATTCGGCCCGACACGGTTTTTGCCAGTCGGCCTGCGGCCCGCGCGATGCCGAAGTCGATGAGCTTCACCTCACCGTCGGAGGAGATCAGAACGTTGGACGGTGAGATGTCTCGATGGATGATGCCAAGGCTGACGCCGGATTCGTCGGTCTTGCGGTGGGCGTAATCAAGACCCTTCGCGATTTCGCTGCCCACAAAGAGCGCAAGGTCGACCGGGAGACATGTCCGGGAGATGTCGAGTCGCTGAATAACCTCGCGGAGATCCCGTCCGGGCACGTACTCCATCGCAATAAAATAGACGCCGTCTTGTTCTCCCATGTCGAAGACAGGGACGATATTTCCATGAATGAGTTGGACGACAATGCGGCCTTCATCCAAGAATTTGGTGATGAATTCTTCTTCTTCGGCCAGATGAGGCAAAATCGTCTTGAGGATGACGTTCTTCTCGAAGCCGCCCGCACCCCGCGCTTTCGCAAGAAAAATCTCGCCCATTCCGCCTTTGGCGATGCGGTGCAGGAGCTCGTATCGACCGAGCTGTTGGGGGGCTTCACTCATGCGCTACACCTACCCCACAGTGCGCTGAATTGGAAGTCAGTGGGTTGCTCGCCGTCGTCGGAAAACGACGAAACCGAGCGCTAGTGCGAGCCATGACAGGTCGGCCGAATTTGTCTGCGAGCAGCCGCCTTCTGTTCCGGTAGATGTCCCGATGAGGTCAGGGAACTCGCTCGGATTCGCGCCATTTGTTGAATTGTTGGGGTTGTAGGTGTTGTTATTGCCGTTATTCGAGCCGCCCTCGCCGATAACCACGTTGATGGCGATTTCTTCATCGGTTGGACCACCGCCCAGAGGTGCCTCGGAAAACCAGGTTTCGCCTTCTTTTACCAAGCCGAAAGTTTGTGTGAACGAGGCGTTCGTTTTGCCACTGAGGGTGAACTGGAACTTGTAGGAAGAGCCTGGTGGAACGTCGACGCCGGGAGTTGTGATCCGCGTCGGACTCGACCACGACTCGTCATACACAGGCGACTCTTGTTCCCTTGGTGTGGGCGCGAGGAAGACCTCGCCGGTCTTCCATGCCAGATTTCCAGTGTTTCGAATTTCGATCCAGCCTTGAGTCGATCCGTTGACAGGAATGGCGACTGAATCTGCAAAAGACATGTCGACCAATTCACCGGAATAATCCGCACCGCGGACTTCGAATTTGACCTGCAATAAGTTGTCTGCCGGACCACCTTGACCGGGTTCGCTGAACCACGTGACGCCTTCTTGCAGCACCCCGAAGTATTCGGAATAGACTCCCGGTTGACTTGGGGCGCGCATCGTCACTTCGAATTTGTACGACTCACCGGGAGCGACTTCGCCCACCACCGCTGCGGCGCGGTTGGGGGCAGGCCAAGTTGCGTCGGCAAAGGCGCTTGGTCGGTCTCGAGGTTCGGTGGTCCCGAGCTTCGTGTTGGCATCCCATGGCAGCGCGCCGGTGTTTTGGAGTTCGAAATAACCCGAGATCGTTTCGTTTGAGACCAGCTGGATGGTTGTACTGGCCAACGGAAACGTCTGATTCACATACGTGGCGCCGTAATCCGCTCCGCCGCCCCCGGCGAGGTCGGTGAGCTCGGCGACCGTACCGTTGTAGACGTTGCGATCGAACCCTTGTCCGTTGGCGCAATATTGCGTGTTGCCATCGCAATACTGCCAGAAGGACCATTTGCTCCAACCGTCAGGAATCAACGGACACGTTGTTCCATAGTGCGCGATCCAGAGTGGGTAGCCGCCCAAAGTGGCGTCTCCGACATTATCCTGCCAGAAGTACGGACCGGTATAGATGATGGGTTTTTTTCCGGTTCCTGCTTCGACGATCTGAAGCCATTCCTTGACCTTCGCGCTGACCTGAGCCGAGGACAGACCTCCGTTTGACTCAACATCAATCACGGCGGGAAGGTCTCCCGGTCCTAATCGACCCAATTTAGCAACGACCATGTTGGCTTGTGCTGTGACGTCCTGGGCGGGTCGAAAATACTGATACGCACCGCGAATCATTCCGAGGCGTTTCAGTTCGGACCAATTCCGATCGAAATATTCGTCGATATAGGTTGTGCCGTCGCTGATGCGGGCGATTCCGAAGGTCATCCCGGCGTTCTTCTGCGCCTCCCAATCGAAGTTCGCTTGATACTTGGAAACGTCGGCGCCTTGAACTCCGGTGTAACGGTCCGCACCACAAACCCGCGTCACCGCCTGTTGAATGGTCACGGCATCGTATCCAGCGGACGCGGTTTCGTCTTCGCCTTCGCCGAAACCACATGAGGTGAAACCAAACGAGGCGAGAAGGAGCAGGGGAAGTAGAAGACGATTCATGACGACCTAAGGTACGTGGTTTTCCTACATAAGAATCAGCCTAGAAAGGGCGAGCGACCTCGTCAACAACCGAGGTGCTGACAACACCTGACAAACCGACGGAACTTCTTCCGGACGGAACTTCTTCCGGACGGAACTTCTTCCGGACCTTGGTGTCGATCCCGTTGAACACATCATTGGAGGCGCAAATGGCAAACCAAGACTTGTCCTGGGAACTCGATATCTTGCCAACCGAATGGATTGGCATTCGTTCCCGGTTCGACCGGCAGACATGGCGCTACGTCGCGGTAAGTGCTCTGTCTCACCTGACACTCCTCGCGATCATCATGACGATGCCTGAACGCGCACGCTCTCTCGAGCTTGATGCGAACTTTCAAAATGACCGATTTGTTCAGCTGATGTTCGAGCCCCCACAAGAACCGGAAGACGTTGTTGAGCCGGGTGTGGGCGAAGTCGCGGAGGCTTCCGCCAAACATGCAGGCGAAGAAGGTAAGGCGGGCACAGAAGACAGTGACGACATCGACAAACGCCTGGCAATCCTGGGCGATCGAAGTCCGGAAGACCTTCAGCTCAGAAAAATTCGGGACATGGAGGTCGCTCAAGAAGCCGGTGTTGCCGGCATTCTTAATAACCAGGTCGCCTCCTGGTTTGGCACCGCTGACCAGTCGATCGGATCGGATGCGCTTGATGCCCTTGGGAATTTGGATGGTGGGGAGCAAGGCAATGCCAATGGACACCTTGGCGCGCTTGGTCTTCGGAATTCGGGTCGTGGCGGTGGCGGAGACAGCGACAAGAGCATCGGTCTGGTTGATCTGGCGACAGACGGCATGAAGCGCGGCCGCAAGATCGGTAGCGGAGTCCCGGACTTGGAGCATGATCCCAGAGTTCCCGAAGTCATTCCTCGCCCACCGATTCTGGAGGGGGGGCTTGACCGGGCCATTGTTCAGCGGGTGGTTCGACAACACCGCGGTGAGCTCAAAGCTTGTTATGAAAACGAGCTTCAAAAGAATCGAAAGCTGGGCGGAGAACTTGTGATCAAGTTCACGATCACAGGCAAGGGCGACGTGATCTCGGCGGTCACCTCCGGCGGAGATTTCCGAAATCCATCCCTGGAGTCGTGCATCACGAAACGAATTCGCAGATGGATTTTCCCCGAGCCAACGGGCGGCGGAATCGTGGTCGTGAAATACCCATTCCGCTTCAGCTCTGGATCCTAACGGTCTTCGTACTCGAGGTCGTAAAATGCCCCGATTCCCGCGTAATCATAAACTTCTACATAGTAGGAGCCGGCGCTGGTCACCGTGTAGGTCAGGTACTCGTCTGTTCCATCGCCCGCCGACGCCTTCGCGGTTGTAAACGTGCCATCACCGTCGGGATCGTGGACGAGGTAGAGATCTAAGTCTCCATAACCATCCAAATCATAGAGAAGCACGTCGATGATCTCGCCCGGTTGATAGGTTCCCAAAGAATACCAATCGGAAAGCTTGGTCGAGGCATCACAGACATGGCCTTCGGCCACCCAACCAGGAAAGAGGAATGCCGCGAGCGCGCGAGTTCCATTGGGGTAAAATGTGTCTTCATAGGCGCATGGGATGGTATCGACGTCGACGACTGCTATTCTGTACGCGTTCAATCGGTTGCCCGAGTTGAGCACCTGAGCGACATAAGTAGTGTTTGGAGCCGCTGTGAACGTCAGGGTTTCATGATCGGCTGCTGTTGCGGAAGTCTTGACGACGACCCCATTTGCCAACAATTCAAAATCAAGATCAGCGAAGGTGTCAAAGAAGTTGATATTGATTCGATAGGCCTTGCTGGCCGTGGTGGGGATCGTGAAGTAGTCAGCATCTGCTGGACAGGAAATCCCGACTTTGGGGACGTTCAAAGTCAGCAAAGTCCCCGTAGTTAAAGAGTCATTGGGTTCGTTCGGATCGAGCGCGCACACATCACAAGCCCCATCCTCGTCGATCAACATGTCGCAGTCGTTGTCGATGCCGTCACATGTTTCCGGCGTGCCTGTGCCGGTCCCAGTTACCATGCATTCTTGCTGGCCATTCGCGGCGCAAATGTAAACACCTGTCGAAGCGCAGCCGCCCGTCCCGACGGAACAGGTTCCGCCGACGTTCAGTCCTTCGTCGACGTCGCCATCGCAGTTGTTATCGATGCCGTCGCAAAGTTCTGCAGCGCCCGGATATTTTGCAGCCGCGTTGTCGTCGCAATCAGGTCCATTTGCGCAATTGAGGCCATACCCATCAAGGTCGTTGTCGACACAACCCATCGGGAATTCGCATTGGAATCCAACGCAGGTTTGCTGCGGTGAGGCGCAATCAGCTGCGGTATCCCAGATGCCGCACTCGGCGTTATTGGGGTCTGCAATGCAGTATTGAACTTGGGTTCCCTGACATTTGGTCACGCCGGTTGCGCAGCCGCCCGGACATGGATCGCTCAAATCCGGCCCCATATCGGGGGTTGTGTCCACATCGGGCGTCAAAATCGGGTCTACGTTGATCGATGCGTCGTCTTCAGGGATGCCGATGTCTTGAACCGGACGAATATTATCGACATCGGCCCCGGCATCAGTTTGGGGCTGGGATTCATCCGAGCCACAACCATTCAGGACAATAAGAACAACAACGCACAGAAATTTTGACATGTAGTCTCCGAACACACACGAGGCCGCGGACACTACAAAATAGCCTTCGGGACTGCAAGTGTTTGTAGCGCCGCGGGTTCTGCCGACAACGTGATGTGGTTCAGAAGGTCTCCCGGTTGCAGGTCTTCCGGTCGTGCCACGCACAAAGAAATGTGGTCGAGATTCACTGCGAACATGTCCGGGAGAAGTCCCGTAGCCAGTGTTCCTGCGGGGATGCAGAGGCTACGCGCGCCGTTGCGTGTAGCCATCGGAAAGAGCACATCTCCCGTCGAAACTCGAGGACTCCCGGTCATGCGTGCGACCGTTGTGGGCAGGATATTCCGTTGTTCGTGGCGCAACCGCTCGTTGTACTCAACAAGGCGCATTTCCTCGAACATGTTGATCGTTGCATTGGAGTCTGAGCCCAACGAAATGGGGATTCCGCGCGATACCAATTCTTTGGCTGGCAAGAAGCCATCACCAAGATTGCGTTCGGTGGTCGGACACGCTGCGATCGTTGGTCGAAACTCCTCGAGCAGATCGAACTCCTCGGCCGTTAAGTGAGTGCCATGAATCAAAGTCGTCTGTTCGCCTAAAACCCCAGTGTCTGCCAGCACCTGGATCGGGGCTTTGCCATATTCAGCAAGGCTTTCAGCGATTTCTCGGCGTTGTTCACATGCGTGGATATGAACCGGGAGACCTTGATCTTTGGCATATTCGCCAATCGTCCGAAGCCAGTTTTCATCGACGGCACGAATGCTGTGAGGTGCCACTCCAATGGTCACAGACTCATGGCCGGCATAGTGGCTGCGCAGGTCATCGACCGCTTTCAGGTACGTGTCGACCGTAGGGAAAATGAAGCGCCGTTGCCCATGTTCGGCGGGACGTTGGAAGCCACCACGTTGGTAGGCGACGGGCAGGACCAACATGCGCAAACCCGCATCCAATCCTGCGCGAATGACCTGGTGAGCCAATTCGTTCACGTCGTCGTACGGTGTGCCATCCGGAGAATGATGGACGTAATGGAACTCTGCGACGCTTGTGATTCCAGCCAGTCGCATTTCCTCGTAGGCCAGGCGGGCCACCGAATACATGTCTTCCGGTCCAAACGTCAGGGCCGCCGCGTACATCGATTCGCGCCACGTCCAGAAGTTGTCTTCAAGGCGTGCAGCCAGCACGTGTTCGGTGCGGCCACGGATGGCACGTTGGAAGGCGTGACTGTGTGTGTTGATCATGCCCGGGAGAAGTGCGGCATTTCCCAGATCGACGTCAAAAGGACTCCCGGTCGTAACTCCCACAAGACGTTCGCCGACCTCGACCACGCCGTTTTCGACCCAGGAGTTTTCCCAAAAGACCCACCGAGCTCGATAGCGCTTTACCACTGTCCGGCTACTCCAACGGTGGCACCGCCTTCGACGGGCATCACGTTCAATTGGAAACCAAGCTCTTCGGGAGCATCCCAATCACGCGTCAAATAGTAGCTGGTTCCAAGCCCGATAATCGTTCCTGCGATTCCGCCACCAAAGATCAGACCAGGGGTTGAGTCATCGTTTTGAATCAGGAAGGGAATCCCCATTCCGACCAAAGCTCCCAGCGTTCCGCCCGCGTCGACGATCAGCGTACGACTTCGGGTCATCGGATAATATTTTGAGGCCACTGCGCCTGCAAGCAGGCCAACATCACTGGCGATCAACAGAGTCGCCATCGTGGTGGTTGAGTCGACGTCAAATTCGTTTGCTGCATGTCCGAAGAACATCAGGGCACCCGTCCAGAAGCCCGCGGAAGTCGCCATCGAAACGTCTCCAGCAGTCGGTTCTAGCGTGCGGTAGAGGGCCTCGCCGACCCCCAATCCACCCAATTGACTAAGCAGAAGCGTCCCTGCAACGGCTGGTGTCGTGTTGTAATCAAAAATACCCAACATCGCCGCGCCTTGCCATGCACCCCAAACGGTGCCGGAATTCAACGCGGCCGCATGACCGGGAGTCATGCCGGCGTCGCTGTCATAGAGCAATGAGGCAGTCAGGCCGAGTCCGCCACCAAGCAGCAATAGGCCAACCAACGCACGGCCATCGTCGCATTCCAGAATCATGCAGACTTCAGCGCCAATCGCGATGCCGTGACTCGTTTGCGTAGCCACGAGCTCGCCGCGAGCCAACCCCGTGGGTTGTTCCCCATGAGCGATCTGATCCTGAGGTCCAGCAATACCGGGCGCCATGATACCCACCAAAAACCTAGCACGAGCGGCCAGCGGATGGTCAGGATATTGCGAGTTCAGAGCGTTGAGTTCTGATATGGCCGAAGCCCGATTACCCATCGCCAACGCCTGAAACGCGGCATGGTATCGCATGGCTGCTGGGTCTTCTTGTGTGCTGAGTCCTTCAGCCGAAGGCGGCGGTGGCGGTGGCGATTGCGCAAAAACAAGTTGGGGTATCAGACACAGCAAGAGCGCAATTCTTTTCATCGGGTTCCTCGTCGAATCATGAACGCCAATCCCATCATGGATACGGCGAAGATCCAGAAATTATGGTCGGTTTGATGATTCATTGCGGTGGTGCAACCATCGTCCGAGCCGCCTTCGTCTTTTGGTTTAGGGATCACAGTCGTGTCGTCTTTTTCGACGCATTCTGAGTTTGTGCAGGTGTATCCGTTGACGCAGTCACTGCTTGAGCCACAGGCGGTGGCGCAGCCGTTGTCGGGCGTGCAACCTGCGTAAGGGCGGCAATCAAGGTCCGCGGGCACAGAACACATGCCTGAGCCATCGCATGATGCGAGTGCCGTGAACTTGCCGGCCACACATGTGGCTTCGCCACACGCGACGTCTGATCCGTAAGATTGGCATTCTCCAGCGCCGTCGCATGCACCGGTATAACCGCAAGTGCTCTCCGATGCGCGAGCGCAGCCATTGGCGCCTGCTGGTGGTTGTTTACCAGCCACGACGGGCGCACAGGTGCCATCTGGCTCACCGGTATCATCCTGAAAGCAACTGTCACAGGCGCGATCACACGCCGAGTCGCAGCATTTTCCGGCAAGTACGCCGCCGACACATGGTCCTTCGAAACACGAGTCATTGCTCAGGCAGATGCCACCCGCAAATCCGCGAGGTCGTGTCCAAATCACCGCGTGCGCGTCACGTTGATCGATGGCGGCGATCGGGGCTCTGAGGCCTACGCCATCAGCCGACAGACGACGAACGGCTCCAAATTGTCCTGAGACCAGGTAGTTCACGCCGTTGAAGTAGATGTCTGAAATCTCGTACCCGTTCAGGACATCCGCAGCTGGCGCCACGATCTGACCTTCCGAACTGAGTCGTTGAACGATCCCGCCGGTGCCTCCAAGCACCCATTCCAATCCGTTGTATTCGACGGCTTTGACCGTTCCCAAGAAATTGGTGAGGTCTTTGACCGTTCCAACCGTTCCGTCGGGTTGCATAAGGGTGTGAATGGCGTGGGTGCCGTTGGTTCCAGCGAGCATCCAGGCTCGGCCATTAAAGCGAGCGGCATCCAGGCTGGTCGCCGTGTTAAGAGTCTCGATACTCCCCGAGATCGCTCCATCCGCACGGATTCGTGCGTATTTGCCGCCGGCACCACCGATCAGCCAATACTGGCCACTCCATGCGGCAAAATGGATATCGGCTCCACCCAATAATGAGAGGGCTGTGCCGACCGGTTGACCGTCGTTCCCCACCAATTGAGCCAGACCGTTATCGCCCACGGCAAGGAATTGCTCGCCGTTCCACGAAACCGCATTCAGAGCGGTTGTACCGTCGCCAACCGTGGCGACGGTGCTCTTGGCCAGGCCCATGCTGTCGAGAAGTTGAACTTTTCCGTTGGTTCCAACGACGAGGACACCCACATCTGCTGCGTCTGAGTCACGAATGTCTGCACCCCCTAACACTGGCATCAGCTCACGTAATGCGCCCAGATCGGGTGCCACAAATTCCACGAAGGCAACTTCCCCGATCACGACCAGCCACCGGCCATCGGCAAACCACGCTCCCACGGGCGTTCGGTTGGTGGCGAGGTCGGTCTTGGCGGCTTTGGGAGTCAGAGTGTTGTCGAATAAGCGGGCTGAGCCGTTCTTGCCGAGAACCAGAAAATCCGTTCCGTCGGTTTCGATATTTGAAACGGCTTGAGCGCCGAATGCCGAAGTCCAAGCGACCGTGCCCGTTGTCGGATTGAACTCACCGAACCGGCCGTCGCTGGTGCCAAGAACGACCTTGCCAAGCAAGAATTCTGCCGTGGTCAAAACCACGCCCACATCCAATGACATCTCACCTTGAGGAGTTCCTCCGCCGGTGACGCGTTCATAGGAATTGGCCGAGAACACAAACCAAGCGGTCGATTGTCCGTTTACAGGTGCGGATTCGGTAACGATTGACACCACGGGCGATCCGCCGACCACCATTTGTCCGTTCGGGTTTCCACTGGTCAGCGTTGCCGAGGCCGTTGTGACCCGTCCGCCTGCGCTGCCAATAAGCCATGAGTTGCCATTCCATGCGGCTCCAGTCACCTCAGCGCCCGAGAGGAGCTGAGTGGTCGTCATGGATGGTTCGCCCTCGGCATCGAGGAGTTGGATTTCACCAGCTGCCCCGCCAATCAACCAACCTACGGGTCCTCGTTCGATGATGGACACAGCGTTTCCGTCGAGTGCGTCGCGGACTTCTCGAACCCGAAGCGCATCAGAATCGACGACCTGTAGCTTTCCGTTGCCCACGACGATCAATCGATCTGCAGACGAGGATGACGCGCTGATGGCCAAGCCATCGAGCACAAATCGCCCTGTGACTACGTCGGGTTCGCCGTCTCCGCCGCCCAGCATTTCAACCAGGCCTTCGTTGCCACCAACCATCCAGTTGGGTTCACCGATGTCCACGAGCTTGGCTTCCACGGTTTTTGTGGGCACGTGATCGACAGGGTCAATTTCGTTGGCTTCGGAACAACCCCAAGCAAACGCAATGAAACAAAGGCTGAGCAACGATTTTGAATAGGACTGCATTGGATCCTCGAAGGACTTTCCAGGTGAATTCGCAACTTTTATCAGGAGTGTCCGATAACTGGTCCTTGAGTAACAGAGATGCCAATTCGAATAAAGGAGGACGACGTGGGTGAACTGACAAGTGAAGGGTTTGCAGCGTGTTATCGAGGCTTGGAAGTGCTGACGGGAGCAATGCATGAGTGGGCCGGAAAGAGCACACGTTCTTGCGCAGATATTTGGCTTCCAGACGGGCCGATCGCCAGAATTCAGCGATTTGGGACCTGTGTAGAGGTGTTGATTTTCGAAAGCATAGAAAACTTTCGAGCGTGGCAGCAGGTGCTGGGTGGGGCGTCGGCAGACGAACGGTTTCGTTATGTCAGGCTCTCACCCTCGATCGAAAACGAGGAAAGTCCCCAGGTTTGCCTGCAACATTTCGAGGAATTCGGACGCTCTGCGCCGGTGGACGACGCCATGGCGCGACGAGTTGAATACGTGTGTCGAAGACTCGCCTCGACCTTGAGACATGCACTCAGGCAGGCCGCATGACAAATATTAGTTGAGGACGATTTCGAAGGTCTGTGCAGCGTCGTCCCATCGCTCCAAACGTTGAAGGATAATCGCCTTCATCGTGGTGGCGTAGGGCAGTTGACCAGGATTTTCTTGTCGAAGCTGGCGTGAAAATGACTCGAGATTCTCGAGTGCTGCCTCGTGGGCTCCGGCTCGTGTCTGGGCCACGATTTCGTACCAGGGGATCCACTTCAAATCGGGATTTTCTTTGCGAGCAAGCTTCGCAAGGTCAACGGCCTTGGCCGTTCGTCCGCCCAGCAGTGCCAATCCGGCTTCTACCACCGTAGAGCGTCGGTCGATCATCGCGCCGAGGGTCGGATCGAGGACCACTGCGCGTGCAGCCGCCAATCGCTGCGACTGCAGTTGCCAGGCTTCGATGCTCAGTTGAGGAACCAGATCGTTGCCTTGAGGTTGCAGCAAACCCTCAAACTCGTCGAGCACTCGACGGGTCAGGGTCGACTTCAGTTGGGCGAGGTCTGGCTGCACGTATCCGGTTCGAATCAGGGTCTCGTAAAGCCCCCATGCGCCGCCTCCGCCTTCGGAAAAGGCCTTCCCATTCTGCAATTCAGTGTCGAGGGCCTGGCGAGCCAGTCGTTGATTGTCCGGAATCGTCCACACGTCTTCGCCTGCTCGCGTCGAGGCGAGCTTTCGTTCTGCTTTGACCTGTTCAAGGTCGGGTGCGTCGGCCGCGGCGAGTCTCAGGTAATGGTCGTAAAAGGCCGTGGCGGCCGCGTACTGGTCCTGCCAGAAGTACGTGCGCGCCAAGTTACGATAGGTCGTGGCCTGATTGGGATCGGCCTGAATCGCCTGCGTATACCAACGCAGAGCCGTTGCGTAATCGCCGCTATTATAAGCCGTGTTACCTGATTTGACCGCAGCTTCACGGTCGAACGCCTCGGCATGCACGGCGGCCGGTAGGATCAGCAACAAGATCGCGACGATAAAATGGCGCATCACAGCTTCTCCGGGGGCTCGGCATCGAATCCGAAGACATTAGGAAACGCCGCGCCAAGCCCAATATAGAGCAGGTGATCGACTCCCAGGCCAGCGTCGAAGTAGCCCTGAATTCCGTAGCGGACTGTCGCGAAATAATTTGGGGTCATGAAATACTGAACACCGGCACCAAGCCCCAGAAAACCTTCTGATTGGGACAGCGTCACCGGGTTGAAGAACTCACTTTCGACGTCAAGCCACGTGAAGTCCATTCCCATCCCAACTTCGGCAAATGGGACAAAATTGCCATAAAATTCCCGATAGGAAACCTGAAAAGGACGCAGCTGCAGACGTTGAATTCCAACGAGAGTTCCGACTTCATCCTGGCCAAGCGGTGTCGTGACTGCCACGGATTTTTCGGGTTGGCCGAGCAGGTAAGACATCGACAACAAGACGATGCCGATATTTCGAAAATTGTACGAGAAGTCGACTCGAAGTCCGTTGGTATGGATCGTTTGATCGAGCGCGCCCACCGCGGGGAAGCCACCATTTTCGTCGGTAAAACTTCGAAGTTCGTGTGGGATGTCGCTGTCGGTTCGCGCATCCTGAAAACTCGCACTCTGAATGCCGTGTTCAAACCCCAACCGGAAGATGTAGCCGTTGACGGCGATGGCTTCAGGACCAAATCCCGAGAATAAACCTATTTCCGCGCTGAGCGGGGCGCTGCGACGAGATTCGACGCCGGGCGTGATGGTCGCGGCATCGCGCATGGATTCATAGCCGTCTGCTTTGATTTCTATCGCATAGGTGCCCGGTGGCAGCTCAATCGCCTGAGCGACTTCTCCATAATCTTTGTCGTTCACAAAAACATGCGCCCCTGGGGGGGCGTCGGTGATGAGCAGCTGGCCCGACAGAGCCTCAAAAGAATGTTTCACTTTTTCGGTGACGCCACTTCGGATTTCGACCTCGCCGTTGACCACCGCGAAATTCGGGAGCTGAAGGGTGTACGCGTGCTTGCCTACGGGAAGGCGCGCAAGCACAGGTGTCGCGCCCACAGGCTGCCCGTCGATCTCGACGCTCGCGGCAACCGGAGTCGTCTCGAATTGAGCTGCTCCCGTGGCATCAAAGACTTCACGTACGATCGAAAACGCGGCGTCGCGTGGGGTTGCGGCGTCGATCGACGACTCTTTGGAGACGCTGCCGCGAGCATCGATGATTGCGTATTTTGCGCGGCTTCGACCACTGGACGTGTCGAGCTTCACATGGATTGCCAGCGATAGTCCCAGAGTCGCGAAGACAAGTGCCTGGGCACCGGGGCAGGACTCCACGCCCAAGAAACAACCGGGAACGGGCCCGGCGTTTTCTCGAACAAAGGTCTGAAATGTGGCTTCGGTCAAGAGGTGACGACCGGCTTCGCCCGCCAGGGCCTGTCCAATCGAAGACCGGAAGACCTCTACGGCTTTCGAATCCGACCCGCTGATATTCCAATACACAACTTCGCTGCCGATCGACTCGGGCGCGGCTGAAGGTGCGTCCTGGGCGGCGCTCGTCGTTGACAGAGCGACCACCCAACCAAAGATCAGAATTTGAAGAAATCGAAGCATCCGTGCTCCGCCTTTACAGGTGTTCAACTTGCGCGTTTCTCGTTGATAAGCTCAAGGGCCTTTTCCAGCGTGGTGTCGTCTGGAGCCAGGTCTTTGGGGAGAGACGCGTTGACTTTGCCTGCCTTGACGTAAGGTCCATAACGACCTTCCAAGATGCTGATTTCATCGCCCGATTTAGGATCTTTGCCCAGCTCTCGCAGGACTTTTGGTCCGCGTCGTTTGCCCTTTGGTTCGGCCAACAACTTGAGTGCGTCTTCCAATGTGACCGTGAAGACTTCGGAAGGGGTCGCAAGGTTTCGGTACTCTTTGCCGTGTTTGACGAAGGGTCCGAAGCGGCCGATGCCGGCCTCGATATCGACTTTGTCTTCCGGATGTGGACCGATAACCCGTGGCAACGACAGCATCTCGACTGCTTTCGCAAGTTCGAGCGTTTCTGGATCGACACCCTTGGGAATCGAAGATGTTCGTGGTTTGGGATTATCGTCGGTGCGTTCACCAAGCTGGATATAAGGTCCAAAGCGACCCTTCATCAAAAAGATGGGGAGTTTGCTTTCGGGATGTAATCCCAAGCTAAGTGGTCCGCGTTCGCGCTCCTCGAGGAGTTTAGCGAGACGCTCCATCGACAAGTCCGCAGGCGGAATCGAGTCGGGCACGTTGACGGTTTTCAGCTCACCGTCCGTTCCAGGAAGTTGTGCGTAGGCGCCGTAGCGGCCAACGCGCAGGGTTCCTTCGAAGTCTTCGAGCTCCACGACCCGAACCGAGTCAGGTTCGATGGTTTTATCTCCGATATCGACTTTGTCTCGGAACGCGCCTTCCTTGCGGTAGAACTCGTGCAGGTAGTTGACCTTGGTGCCGTTGCCTTGCGCAATTGCATCCAAATCGTCTTCCATTCGAGCCGTGAATTTCAGGTCCACGAGGTCGTGAAAGTATTTTTCCAAAAATCCGCAGACCGCAAACGCCATGTAGGTCGGAATCAGCGTTTTGCCTTCGCGTTTAGCGAATCGACCGTCCGAGATTTTACCCAGAATGGTGGCGTACGTACTTGGGCGCCCGATGCCTTCTTCTTCGAGTTTCTGAACCAACGAGGCTTCAGTGAAACGCGATGGGGGCTTGGTTTCGTGGTCGAGCGCGTCGGCGCCGGTGCACGGAACTTTTTCGCCTTCTTTCATCGTAGGAAGGATGACTTCTTTGTCCTCAAGGCTTGCCTCGGGGTCGTCAGAACCTTCAACGTAGGCCCGGATGAATCCTGGGAAGTCGATGCGGTTGCCGTTGGCGCGCAAGGTCAGCTGTTTGCCGGCGATTTCGGCGCCGAGTTCGACACGGATCGAAGTTTTCTGCGCATCATTCATCTGGCAGGCGACCGTTCGCTTCCAGATCAGGTCGTAAAGCGACTTTTCTTTGCCCCGGAGTCCCGACTTATCAGGGTGGGTGAACGAGTCACCCGTTGGGCGGATGGCCTCATGAGCTTCCTGAGCGCCCTTCGCTTTGCCGGCATAAATGCGGGGTTTCGCGGGCAAATAAGCATCGCCGTAGAGGTCCTGGATCGCCGCGCGAGCTCCATCCACCGCCTGCTGCGACAGATTGGTGCTGTCGGTTCGCATGTAGGTAATGAAACCGTTTTCGTAGAGGCCCTGTGCAATCGACATCGCGTCACGGGCAGACAGGTTGAGCTTTCTAGATGCTTCCTGCTGCAGTGTGGACGTTGTGAACGGAGGTTTTGGGCTGTTTTTGTACTGACGCTCAGTGATCGAATCGACGTTGAGCTTGGCATCCGTCAGACCCTTGGCCAGAAGCTTCGCATCAGCTTCGCTCAGCAAGAGAACGTCTTTGCCTTTGGTGACTTTACCTGTGGACTCGTCGAAGTCCTTACCGGTTGCCACTCGCTTGCCGTTGACCTCAAAAAGGTCGGCAGTGAACTTGCTCTTGCTCTTGTCCATGTGGGCTTTGATGTCCCAGTAGTTCGCTTTGCGGAATCTGCGACGTTCGCGTTCCCGTTCAACCAACAGCCAGACAGCAGGGGACTGCACACGACCTGCGGAAAGGCCGTATTTGATCTTCTTTGCCACCAACAACGAGAGCGGATAACCCACCAATCGGTCAAGGATTCGGCGAGTTTCCTGGGCTTCCACAAGACAGGTGTCGAGGTCTCGTGTGTTGTTCAGAGCGTCGTTGATCGCGGTTTTCGTGATTTCGTTGAAGACCATGCGTCGCACAGGCACTTTGGGCTTAAGAGCCTCAAGCAAGTGCCACGAGATGGCTTCACCCTCACGATCCTCGTCTGTTGCGAGCAAGAGTTCGTCGCAGCCTGCGAGTTCTTTACGCAATTCCGTCAGGGATTTTTTCGAACGAGGGTCTTTGACGACGTAAACCGCCTCAAAATCCTTGTCGATGTTCACGCCAAGACTGGCCCATGCTTCTTTCTTGTATTTTTCAGGCATCTGGCCGGCATTGTCCGGGAGATCTCTGACATGACCCATGGAGGCACGCACCTTATAGCCCTTAGGCAGGTACTTCTCGATGGTCTTGGCCTTTGCGGGGGACTCGACGATCACAAGCTTCGACATTCTGACAACCTTATATGGTTAAAACGCGACCCAAATGGCTTCGCGAATGCCGAAAGCAATAGGGGCAAGTTTTGGCTTTGTCTACCCCCTTACAATAAAAGCCTTCTCGTTACTCAGACTTTGGGTTCTTAATGGAGTCCATGGGGTTCTGCCCACTTTTGACCATTTTGTAGAATAATTTCATCTGTGCTTCGAGTTGGTCTTCGGGGATGTTGTCGAGGTCGACGTTGTCCAGCATATTCGGGTCAATGCCGGTTTTTTTGAGCATCCCATCTGGCATCGTTTTTAGGAGCGATGGAGCGTTTTTCATCGCCATTCTCATGATGGGTCGAAACGCTGGTTTGATGTTGCCTTCGGCATCAAAAACTTGATCCAACATCGCAGCGGGATTGAGTCCACCAAGACCAGGAATACCCATTCCAGGCATTCCAGCGAAAGGACTCCCGGTCGTCTCTTCGGCAGGTTTCGAGGTGACTTCGGGTTTCGATTTCATAAGTGCAGCGGCATCAAGATGCCCGGCAAGTGGCCCAAAAATGAAGTCCATCATCTCGAGCGGCTCCGATTTGGCGCGCGAATAGTCTGTGTCGGCGGCCTCGTCGTCTCCCTTGAGTCGTAAGGCGTTGGCGCGTGCCAGATACGCGTCCGGGAGACTTGGATCGAGTTTCACGGCCCGTTCGGCAGCCTTGAGTGCGAGCCCCGGATTGCCTTCTGCCATCTGCACTTGCGACAATTGAACAAACGCAAATGCCTCGTCCCCGTGCGCATTGGAAGCTCGCATCGCGTCTTCACGCGCGCCTTTCATATCGCCCTCGGTCAAACGAAGCACGCTGCGCAAAAGCAACGATTCCAACGACGCGTCGTCGCCCTTAGTGGCGACGTTCAACGCCTGGAGCGCAGCTTTGACGTCACCGCCGACCACCAAAAGTGCCGCGTGAGTATGTGCGTAATCGGGGTCGGTCGGGTCGAGCTGCCTTGCTTTCTGAATATCGCGAAGGGCGCTTTCCAGCGCACCCAGATGAATGTCGACCTCCGCGCGGCTGGCGTACGCACTTGAGTCGTCTGGCTGCAACTGAATCGATTTCGACACATCGCCACGGGCCAGATCCCATTCTTCGAGCTGCATATGGACCAACGCACGCCCTTCGTAGCTGGTGGCGCGATCCGCATCGAGATCAACGGCAAGGTTAAACTGCTGAAGCGCGACATCGTATTGCTCGGATTGGTACATTGCCCAACCCGCGATCGAATGCACACGGGCATCGTACCAGCCTAGATTCATTGCCTTTTGTGCGTCCTTCCATGCCTGACTTTCATCATCAAGCTCAAGGTTGAATTCCGCACGCCGTGCGAGTAAACCTCCTCGTAGAAGCCGGTAGTCCTCGAGCTCGCCGATCGACGTTAAGATCATGTCGAGTCTCTCGATGGCTTGGTAATACAGCTCCGACTCTAAGAACGTTTTGAGTTCTCGGTCGATGGCTTCGAGTTGGTCTGCCTGATCTTTTTTCAACATGTGGGTCTCCGGGTTCCATCAACTTATGGAACATGGGCGCAAGGTTTGCGAATGCAAATTTGCACGATAGACGATGCGAATTGCATTCAGGCCTGCAAACGTCTGAAACCAGCACGCGATATACCTGTTCACGTCAATGAGGGGCAAGCCCTTCGAAATAGAAGAAAGGATGATGATGAAAGAACTACTTGCACAATGGGGACTCGGCGAGGCCTCTCTTAATATGGCCCTGCAATTCGGTCTGAAAGCGATTGGGGCGATAGCCGTCCTATGGATCGGGTTCATGGTCGCATCGCGATTCCAGTCGTTTTTAGAAAAACGATTGGTGTCCAGAATGGATGCCAGCGTTGCAAAATTTCTGGCGAACGCAGTGCGCTGGATGATCGTTTTGCTCGCGGTTTTGAGCTGCTTGAGCCTCTTTGGGGTCGACACCACTGGCTTTGCCGCCGTTTTGGGTGGTGCAAGTATTGCGATTGGTTTGGCGTTTCAGGGCAGCCTCTCAAATGTGGCAGCCGGAATCATGTTGTTGGTTTTCCGCCCCTTTAAGGTCGGAGACGTGATTACGGTTGCGGGCCAGACAGGTGGAGTTCAGGAGATTTCACTTTTTGTCACGACGCTCGATACGCCGGATCGACGCCGCATTATCATTCCCAATGGCCAGGTCTTTGGCTCGGTCATTGAAAATGTCACGCATAACCCTCTTCGACGCGTTGACGTTGCCGTTGGCGTGGATTACTCCGCCAAAATCGATGATGCGCGAAAGGTACTCCTTGAAGCCGCTTTAACGATCAAAGGGATCGACGGGGAGCCTCAAATCTATTTGGTGCAACTCGGTGGCTCTTCGGTCGATTTTTCGGTCCGAGTTGTCGTCGAAACTGCTCGCTATTGGGACGTTAAAGATCAGCTGACTCGGGCCTGCAAAATGGCGCTCGACGAGGCTGGGATTTCCATTCCTTACCCACATATGACCGTTATTCAGCGTTCGAACTAAATTAGGAGACTCTATGAATCGCAAACTTATCATCATGGCGTGTGTCGCCGGTTCGCTCTGGACCACTTCGGCAGCCGCTCAGGTCGTGTCTGACGATGTGACCGAGATTGTTCCTGACGGAGCGATCAAGTCGCTCGACGATGAATCACGAAAAGGCTTTGATGGCATGTTGTCCATCAGCGCCAACCTCAACCTCGCCTCGAACAGCAATGTTGTGGGCCAGGACGATGGTTTCTCGACTCTTTTTGGTCTGAGCCTGGTTGGTGGTCTGGACTACCTCTACAAGCGCCATGAAGTTCGAAACACACTCAAGATTTCGGAGAGTTGGGCACGTACGCCAGTCCTCGACGAATTCATCAAGAACACTGACGTCCTTGAGTTTGAGTCGCTCTATAATTACTTCCTCCTGGATTGGGCTGGTCTTTTTGGTCGCCTCGCCATGAACACGGCGATCTTCAACTCGGAAGCCATCACGGCCAACGACACGAATTACTCGATTGCGCGCAATGACGGGACGACTGATCTTAAGTCAACCAATCGTCTTGAGCTTGCGGGGGCGTTCTCGCCATTTACGCTCAGCGAATCCCTCGGTATTTTTGCGGATCCCTTCAATTCTGAGCCACTGAAACTCACCATTCGTCTTGGTTTTGGAGCCCGTGAGACCATTGCCGATGGTGTTTTGGCGTCGCAAGATGACAAGGACACTGCGGATGTCGTCGAACTCACCGAGCTTTCGAATGTCTACCAGGCTGGTGCGGAAGGATTTGCCGGCGTGACTGGTAAATTTCTTGAAAAGAAAGTGAGCTATGAGGTCGGTGGATCGATCTTGATTCCCTTCATCAACAACGATGATACCGACCGCACAGCTATGGACCTCGCCCGATACGGCGTGGTTGCTCAGGTTGGAACGTCGATTTTCGACTGGATGAGCCTGAACTACCAATTCCGCGCCTTGAAAGATCCACAACTTTTGGACGAGTGGCAGGTCCAAAACGCTCTGCTCTTGACCTTCAACTACACCTTCATCGAGCGTGACGATGGAGTCGCAGGCCCAAGCGTCGAAGAGCAGCTCGCAGACGCGCAGCGCGCACTTGCTGAAGCCGAAGCTCGTTGTGAAGAGATCAAGGAAGACGCCGAGGACGCGATCGACGACGCCGAGGAAGCCAAGGAAGAGCAAGACGCGATTCGCGTCGAAGAAGCTGCTAAACAGGCGGCCGCTGCTGAAGCTGAAGCCAAGGCAAAGGCCGAGCAGTTGAAGAAGCTCGAAGACGCCACAGGAACCGAAGCGAAGCCGGTCGAGAAACCTGTTGAAGCTCCAAAAGTTCCAGCTCCCTAAGTCTCTATGATGTGTTGGAATCAAGCCCCGAAGTCTTCGGGGCTTTTTTTTGTCTAGCGCAGTCGCTCAAGAATCAGCGGCACGTTTTTGACCGCACCGTTTCCGATGTGGATCGACGAGCGTAGGCGTCGAATGCATGCCTCAACGTCGGAAGCGGGGTTGGAATGAATCTCCAGAATCACGTCTCCCGGTTCTACGCGGTCGCCTCGTTTTTTGTGGAAAACCAAGCCCACTGCGTGGTCGACATCGTCTTCTTTGGTTTTTCGACCAGCGCCCAATTCCATGGCAGCGATACCCACATCTGTCGCGTCCATATGGGTGATCACGCCAGAAGTCTGAGCCAGAAACGGTTCGACTTTGGCTGCCTTGGGCAGCAACGAGGGGTCGTCCAGGACGTCGGCGTTGCCACCTTGGCGCACAATGATCGACCGGAAGACCTCCAACGCCGTTCCATCATTGAGGTAACCTCGTAAGGTCTCCCGGTCGGCCGGCATCCCTGCAACATCGAGCATTTCTGCGACAAGCTCGATGGTGAGCGTCGTGAGGTCTTCCGGTCCTTTTCCTTTCAGCGTTTCGATCGACTCGATCACCTCGAGCGAGTTGCCGACCGCAAGTCCTAGCGGTTGGTCCATGTCGGTGATCAGCGCCCGAACAGGTCGATTCATCGCAGCGCCGATGCCAATCATCGTGGTCGCCAATTCACGGGCGTTCTCGATGTCCTTCATGAACGCGCCGCTTCCGACTTTGACGTCCAACACCAGGGAGTCGAGTCCCTCGGCCAATTTCTTGGACATGATCGAGCTTGCGATCAGCGGAATGCACTCGACCGTTCCAGTGACGTCGCGCAACGCATAAATCTTCTTGTCTGCCGGTGCGATCTCGCCCGTTTGGCCGATCAGACATGAACCGATATTTTCGACCATGTCCCGGAAGACCTCAACGGTTTGATTCACGTTAAATCCAGGGATGCTCTCAAGCTTGTCCAAGGTCCCACCGGTGTGGCCTAGACCGCGCCCTGAAATCATCGGAACCTTCAGGCCGGCTGCCACCGCGAGTGGGGCTAGAATCAAAGACACCTTGTCACCGACGCCGCCGGTGGAGTGTTTATCGACTTTGGCTCCCGGGATGTCGCTGAGATCCAGGACTTCGCCTGATCTCAACATCGCGTCGGCCCATGCGCCGAGTTCGGCGGAAGTCATGGACCGGAAGAAGACGGCCATCAGGAAAGCCGCCATCTGGTAATCCGGGATATCGCCAGATGTGTAGCCGTCTATCAGGAAGGTGAGTTCGTCGGCGTTCAGTTCTTGGCCTTCGCGCTTTTTCAAAATCAGATCAACAACTCGCATTTTAAGCTCCCGAGGGTGTAGGTGCGCACCATAACATGGCTGCTAGATGGGTCGAAACTGCGCTTGAATCTAAGTTCAAACCCCAACTTTCAATTTTTTTTGAAATTTCTATACTCAGAGCCTAGTTTTCAAGGTTGAAAACGGGTATTCAGCCCCGCGGCACGGTCACAAACGAGTGCGAAATGCAGGAACTAACACAGAAAGTCCGTTCTGAGAGCAACCCCCTGGGGGAACATCAGATCGTCGATGTGGATGCGATGAACGCTATCGGACAGGCCATGTCTGACGTCGAGGCTCGCCTGATGGCGGTCGCTCATGCGTCGGGGCCGGCGTCTGATGCGATTGCTCACCTTGTTGCCTCTGGTGGCAAGCGGATTCGACCCCGTTTGACGCTCTTAATCGCAGGGACATGTGAGGGCTTTGATGGGAACTTCCCGGTTGACCTCGCAGTGGCGAGTGAACTGATTCACTCGGCGAGCCTGCTTCATGACGATGTGATTGACGAAGGGGTCCAGCGTCGCGGAATTCCAACCTCACGTATGGTGTATTCGAACACCGTCAGTGTGCTCGCCGGCGATCATTGTTTGTCGTCCGCGGTTGAGATGATTCGATCGGTCGACACGGGTGATGTTCTGGCTGAGAGCCTGCGATCGGTGCAAGACCTGGTGCATGGCGAGTTGCTGCAGCTTCAAACGCGCGGAAAACTTCAGGTCGACGAGGACCTCTACCGTAAGATCTGCCTGTTGAAGACCGCCAGCCTTTTTGTGTGGGCAGCGCGCGCTGGCGCTCGTTCGGCCGGCGCCAATCCCCGTCAACTCGAAGCCGTGGGTAATCTGGCAACCAATCTTGGGCTTGCCTTTCAGATGCGCGACGATCTTCTGGATATCTCGGGTGACGAGCGGTTTGGGAAACGTCTGCTCGATGACCTTCGGGAAGGCCGCATGACGTTGCCCGTGATCCTGGCGGTGCGTAAGAATCCTGAACTCGGAAAACATCTGGAGCGGATGTTCAATTCGACGGAAGAGCTTTCCACGGATGAGTTAAACGGCTTTCGAGCACGGATCGAAGAGACTGGGGCGATCGAAATCGTGGCCGAGCAGGTCTGGTCGCTGACACGAGAAGCGTTGAATGACCTGCATACGCTTCATCAGACCCCTTATCGGGACCTGATCGAATCGCAAATCGACATGCTCGGTATGCGTTCAGTCTGAGTTTAAAATGGGGAGGTTTCGGAAACGCCTACGATCTTCGAGGCGTTGACCACGATGCTCGGATGTTGTTCCTCAACAAAAAAGCCATCCTGCAACGAGCCTAGGTACAACGTACATCGCCGCAACAGGATGAAGCCGCTCTGACGGACCAAGAAATCCGAGATGCGAACGCCCTTGCGAATCATCATTCGCCCTTCGACATATCCTTGATCGAAAAGCATGAAAACATGATGGGGCACCAGTTCTTCGATGCCTTCAATGATGAGATCTCGTTCATTTGAGGGAGGCACGATCAGGGTCACTGAGCCTCGTTGAACCGCGAAAAACTCGATGAGTTGTTCGCGTCCAATAAATGAAACGTCGGTCAACCGGAAGAACTCGTTCGTGACGTTTACCTGCTCGACGAATTTGGCACTTCGCAAGACGTGGAACGTCCCTTTCAACCACCCCGCGGTCGTTAGAACTTGGCTCGTGATTTTTCGTTGGTCGGGTTGGTAGGCCATGATGCACTCCGCAAGCGTGAAGCGTCAGACTACCTGAGGATGACGTGGGGACAAAAAATAGGCGTCATTGTTCCGCTAATTTTTCGGCTCTGATAAGGCGCAACGCTTCGGCATTCGCCTGTTCCGCCCCGTTGATCTTGTAGGCCAAGATCGAACTGGCGATCAGACCAAGCGAGATTGTTATGGCCGCTACAATCTTAACGTTCCGTTTGTACTCGGGATCGTCGGTGTTCTGTTTTTTCCATGAATTGTTCAAGCCAACTCCTGCATCGCTAGTCCCACGGTATACAATCCCCCAAAGACTATAAGCAACTTGGCGGTGTTTTCGAGAACCGGATTCAGATCTTTGCCTGAGAGCGTCAAGAATTGACGCATTCGGATGACCGCGATTGGAATGGTCAGGAGAGGAAGGCAAATCCAAGGTGAAAAGCCCCAGAAATACTGGGCGATTGGGATGCTGTACGCCATGACCAAGGTGGTGCCGTACTGAACCTGTGTGGCCTTGCGACCCATTCGCACGGCCAGCGTTCGTTTTCCAGCCTTCACGTCCGTGTCGATGTCCCGGTAGTTGTTCACGATCAGAATCGCGACGCTGAGCAAACCAACAGGCACCGCTGAAATCAACGCGACATTTGACCACGCCAGAGCTTGAACCCAATAGGTGCCAGTGACGGCGACGAGGCCAAAGAAGATGAAGACAAATACATCTCCCAGACCGTTATACCCCAACGGATACGGGCCTCCGGTGTAGGCCACGCCGGACATGATCGACAGAATTCCGATCACCGCGATGGGCCATCCGCCCACTGCAACCAGATAGGTGCCTACCAGCGCTGCCAGTCCGAACGTCCCAATCATGGCGTTGCGTACGGCAGTTTCGCTGAGCAATCCTGCCTGAGTTACGCGCAGGGGACCAAGACGTTCGTGGGTGTCCGCTCCCTTCTTGAAGTCAAAGTAGTCGTTGGCGAGGTTGGTCCCGATTTGAATCAGGAGCGCCCCGACCAGCGCAGCGATCGCGGGCAGCCATGCCAGATATCCTGAGGCATATGCGACCGCTGTACCCACGGCCACAGGCACTGCGGCGGCGGCGAGCGTCTTGGGCCGAGTGGCCAAAAACCAGGCATGCACGGGCGAGATCGCAGGACTACCGGACATGATTTCTGAGGAGGTCGATGAAGGCATGGGGTTGATCCTCGTGGACTGCGTGGCCGGCCGATTCAACGACCGCGGCTTTGCCTAGTGGAGCGCGTTTGGCGAGTTCGTGTGCCGTCGCGACGTACTTCGTATCAAGGGCACCTGCAATAAAGAGCGCAGGCATTTTGAGGTCTTCCGGTCGTAGCGCAGGCATGTTTCCGGGCCCTAGTTTGCGCAATGCATCAGCGAGTCCGGCCCCTCTGTTTTTTCGTCGTCGCAAATATTTCGCGCCAAGGACTGCCGGACTCGGGGGCATAAGGTTCAGAATGGGAGTCTCGGCCCATCGAGTGAGGAATGCCTCGAGGTCGCCTTCGGCCAAACAGGCCAGAGCTTCGTCAGCCTCGATGCGGGCTGCACGATCGATGTCCGGCAGACCTGCATGGGCTCCAATTGTGGTCAGGCTCAGCACGTCTTCCGGATATGCGCAGGCATAGGCCAATGCCAATCGCCCTCCCATGGAGTAGCCCACCAAATGCACCTTCTGACCGGCCAATGACTCCCGGATATCAGACAGAGTTCTTTCCCAATCCGTGGCTTCTGTTTGTCCGTTATGGCCGGGTAATGTCAGCGTCTTTGTGACCGGGAGACCTTCGATGACCTGTGCCCAAGTGTCCGGCGTGTCCGTGAACCCGTGAAGGAAAACGACAGGTGATTCCGACGATTGGGTTGAAGACCGGAAGACCTCGTTGGCCAGTGTTGCGTTTTTTCCCTGGGGTCGACTCGTCGACTCTCGTGAGGTTCGCGCGTGAATCACCCGCAGGCCAGAATGTGGCGCCAAGACCTCTTGCAGCGTCGCTTCGTCTTCGACCAGCCGATAGTCGATGTCGTGGGCTTTACACAGATATTCTAAGTCATGAGTCGGGGCCGTCGTGAAGTGCTTTTCGAAGGTCTCCCGGTCATGGCGTTTGACCGGAAGATAGTCAAAAATGGCTCCACCTTGATTGTCGATCACCACCACGGTCGCGTTGATGTTTTCTCGCGTTGCGGTCATCAGTGCACCAGCATCGTGGGCAAAAGCCACGTCTCCAAGCACGGTGACAAGTCGTCCTGGCCAACCTGCCGCAACTCCGAACGATGTGGATAAAACCCCGTCGATCCCGTTGAGCCCGCGATTAAAGAAAACACGGATATCGGCACAATTACGCCACGATGTTTCTATGTCTCGTAGCGGCATGCTGCTTGAGACAAAGACCGCGGTGCCGTCCGGGAGTCCTTCTGCCAGCGTTTCGTGAACACGCCCGTCTCCCCATTCCTGAGAGTCTGCAGCGCCAGAATCGGCACAAGCCGTCATGACGGATTCTTGCCATGCCACATCCCATCCTTGAATCGAGTTCCGAAGAAGTGGCAACACGTCAACGGGTTCGCCGACCAAGTGCCATCCTGCGAGATGGTCAGGGTTTGCGTGGCGATGCGGGTCTTCCGGACCTACAAAGATCACCGGGCATTCCTGTTCTGCGAGCCATCGTTGTGTGGGCCAATTGATCGGCGCTCGCCCGATCTGAATGATGATGTCGGGTTTGAAGGAGCTGCGGTTTTCGTTGTGGTTCAACCAATGGTCAACCGCCAACACTCCGGGAGACGTTTGCGGACCAAATCGAAGTTGTGAGGCGGCCTCGGCCAAGATTGGAACGTTGAGCAGATCTGCCCAGACATTGATCTCATCCCTCAGTCCCACGCCGTTCAATGATGCCCCGGCGAGGACTACCGGACGTGTGGAACGACTCAAGGCGTCCAGTGCTTCGTGAACGTCCGGGAGACCTTTCCCACGCGAATAATTTACCCAAGAACGGCCATTCTTCTGTCCTTGAACCTCGATCATGTTTTCCGATAAACCGCCTGTTCCGTTTGGGTGATTCGGTTCAACCTGCGTGGGTTCGAGGGGTTTATCGAACGGGATGTTGAGGTGGACTGGGCCGTTTCCGGCGGCCATGACAGCTTTGTCGATTGTTGTGCGCACGTACCTGAGCTTCAGGATGTTCGCATCCGGCTGGGCAAGCTCGTGAAACCACGCCACAAAGTCGCCAAAAAAACGCACCTGGTTCATCGCTTGTGAAGCCCCGGAGTCTCGCAGCCAGGCGGGCCGATCGGCGCTCAGCACCAGAAGGGGCGCGGCACTATGAAAGGCTTCACACACGGCAGGAAAATAGTTCGAGACCGCAGTACCACTGGTGCAGACAAGTGCCACCGGTCCGTTCAGGCTCATCGTAAGACCGAGCGCAAAAAAACCGGCAGACCTTTCGTCGATGACACTGTGATCGACGATGTCGGGATGGGCTGCAAACGCCATCGTTAATGGTGTTGAGCGTGATCCAGGCGAAATCACCGCATGTCGAACGCCGCAACGAACCAATTCGTCGACAATGACGTGTGCCCAGAGGGTGTTGATGTTTGCCATCTTCATCGTAGGCACTCCAAAATCGCATCCAACTTGAACCGGGTTTCTTCGGTCTCTCGTTCGGGCTCAGATCCCAAAACGATTCCGGCTCCGGCGAACAGTGAAATTTGGTTACCACGGATCATGGCGCTGCGGATCAGAACACCAAATTCACCGTTACCGTTGGCATCCACCCAACCTGCTGTGCCCGCGTAGAGTCCGCGACGAAAGGGCTCTAGTTCGCGAATTAGTTCTTTGGCGTTTTGCGTGGGCTTCCCGCCCACCGCCGGTGTGGGATGAAGCGAGTCGACAACACCAACGATGCTCGAATCGCCGCGGAGCTGGGCCTGGATTTGGGTATGCAGGTGCTGCACATTTTTAAGACGTTTGATTTTCGGGGCTCCCACTTCGCGTTGCAGGCTTGAAACATGCGGGGCCAACGCTTCTTCAATTCGCAGACAGACCACCTCGTGTTCGTGACGGTCTTTTTCGCTCGCGAGAAGCTCGTTCGCCAACCGCTCGTCCATGGCTGCCGACACGCCGCGGGGTACGGAACCAGCCAATCCTTCGGTTGTGAGGCACCCATCTGCAACACGTAGAAGGCGTTCAGGGGTTGCGCCCAGAAAGACGGGAGCTGGCCCCTGTGCGGACCCGCCGGGTCTGATTGCGAACACGAAACACTCGGGGTGTTGGGTTTCAAGGGCGTCGAGGGTTGCCGAAATGTCAAAGTCCTCGTCGGTGATACCGTCGACACAGCGTGCAAGCACGACTTTCTCGACGGAGCCCGCTTCGATGTGTTGCAACGCCAATTTCACGCGCTCGGTGTAGGCTTCTGCGTGCCAGTTCAAGTGCACACTTCGAGGTCTTCCGGTCGTGTGATGTGCATTTTTCAGAATGGCATTGGCCGAGGCTTCGACGTGTTCAAGACGTGCTTCGTTGCAGACCAAAACGCGTCGCATCGGCTCGCCGGGTTTACCCAGGAACAAGACTTCCGGAACACTCATTTCCGTTGTCGAAAACGCCGTCCACAGTGGATCGGCGTCGGCTCGACGGTCTTCCGGATCAAAAAACGTCCACGCGAAGGCAAGAAGTGGTTCTCTGAATACTCCGTCGGTGGCCGTTCGCAGCAGATCCCATAACGACGACAGCCCCAACTTGGCTTCCGAACTTTCGCTCATTAATCGCCAAGCATGGCCAATTCCCACAGCAAAGGTGCCATCTTTGCCTCGCCAGGCAAAAAACGAACGATGGGCGGGGATCCCAGCCACCAACGCATGAAGTGTCGATGGCGCAACCTCGTCGCACGTCATCGTTACTGTTTCCTGCCGCGTGATATCGTCGTTTGCTGTCATAACGTCCGTGTCTTCAAAACAAGTTCGCGGCGCACAAAGTTTCAAAAATTCTTGAAAGTAGCAAGCTGCGGCGTGCTCTTCGTGCTTGGTTCGCATTTCTACTTTGAAAATGGGGTTCCGCGTCGTAAAACGACGCCCAACACGACGGTTTACTTATGGTCGGAGAATATAAGATGGATACTCGATACTTACTCGCGCTGACTTCCGGACTCTTGTTGTCTGGATTCAGTGGCTCGGTTGTGGCTCAAGAGTCAGCTGAAACGCCTGTCGCGGAGCAAAATGGCACCGCAGCAAACGCTGAAACAGCGGAAGCAACTGCTGAGACCGAAGGTGAGAAAGAAGAAACTCGCACCAGTGCCAACGGCACATACGAGTGGAAGCGCTCTTGGGGCGCCGGTATCCAGGTTGGATACTGGTTCCAAGATCTCGATCGTTGGAATGCCAGCATCGCCGACGACAACAAGCAGACTCCCTACGATGTTGGCGGAATCTGGCATTTCGATCTTGCGGTGGAAGCATCACTGCTTGAAAACACTCGAATTTCGCTTTTCGGTGGTTTCGAGTCAGGCTTCTCCGATCCAAGTGCATCGGCAATTTACGGTGGTATTGAACCTGCTTTCGCATTCCGTCGGGATATGTGGGAAGTCGCGCTCGGCATTGGTGTTGGTCTCGGTTCGCTGACCTCGGAATTTCCGAGCGGCGCGTCTTGGGATGCTAGCCTCGTTTTGCTGCGCCCCTTCATTGAAGTTCGCCGTTACCTTTCCAGCTGGTCCGCGGTTTACGGCCGATTCGGCTTCAACCAGTGGCTGATCAGCGATCCATCGTTTGATAATCTGCTTTTCACGCGCCAGGGCGCTCTCGATGGCGACGCGATCGAAAATTCGAATCTTAATGTGGGTGGACCTTTTGTCGCCTTGGGTGTGCGCTTCGGTAGCTATCCTGAGCACATCAAGTACATCGATGACAAAGACAGCGATGGCTACCGTGACGACGTCGACGAGTGTCCGGAAGAACCGGAAGACTTCGACAAATTTGAAGATGAAGATGGCTGTCCTGAGGCCGATAACGACAACGATGGCATCCTCGATGGCGTCGATAAATGTCCTCTCGTCCCAGAAGACAAAGATGGTTGGATGGACGAAGACGGATGTCCTGAGACCGACGATGACAGCGACGGCGACGGCATCTTGAACGCCGTGGACAAATGTCCCACCGATCCGGAAGACAAAGATGGCTTCCAGGACGAAGACGGTTGCCCTGATACCGACAACGACAACGACGGCATCTTGGATGCTGAGGACAAATGCCCAGATAAGGCAGGCGTCCCCGAGAAGCAAGGTTGTCCTTACGAGCGCGTACAGGTCACGTTGGATAAGATCGTCATCCTTGAAAAAGTGTTCTTCGCTTACAACAAGGCGACGATTAAGCCTGAGTCGTTCGAGCTTCTCGACGAAGTGGCTAAGACCATTATTGCTTATCCTCGCATCAAGAAGATCGAGATTCAGGGACATACCGATCACGCCGGCAGCGAGAAGTACAACAAGGACCTTTCGGGTCGTCGCGCTAAGTCGGTTCTCGACTACCTTGTTGGTAAGGGCGTCGAAGAGGCTCGCCTTACATCGAAGGGAGTTGGCTTTGATCAACCTCTCGTGCCACTTCCAGAGAACAAGAAAGAAACGCCTGAAGGCGCTGAACAAAACCGACGTGTTGAGTTCGTGATTCTGGAGCAGGAGAAAGTTACTCAGGTCGTTCAAGAGAACGAAGTTCCTGCGAACGCGGCTGAAGTGAAGCCTGAGGCTGAAGTGAAGCCTGAGGCCGAAGTGAAGCCCACGACCGAAGTGAAGCCCACGACCGAAGTGAAGCCCACGACCGAAGTTAAACCAGAAGCCAAGTAACCGTTCACTTCGTGTGATGTGAAGCCCGGGAGTCTTTCCGGGCTTTTTCTTTTCTTGGATTTGGAGACAGTGTGGACTCCGGGACCGTTCTAAACAGCCGATTTCGCGTGCTGGGCCCGCTTAAAGCAGGCTCTCATGGGATGACGTTCTTGGCCCTTGATGAAGAGTCGGGTCAGCAAGTGGTGATCAAGCGACTTCACTTGCAAAAAATGACCGACTGGAAATCCGACGAGTTGTTTCGACGGGAAATTGCGGTGCTGTCGCAACTCTCCCATCCAGGGGTCCCGAAGGTCGTGTCTGCGTTTGTCGGCTCGGACTCCAATATCTATCTCATCCAAGAGCACGTAGATGGAGTGGATCTTGAGCGACTTCTTGAAGATGGGGAGTTGTGGGGCGACCAGAAGATACGCAAGGTTCTGATCGATATCCTACAGGTCCTTGAATACCTGCACCGGCACTCGCCGCCGATTCTCCATCGTGACATTAAGCCGGCGAATATCGTGCGCAATGCAAACGGCGACTATGTCTTGGTAGATTTTGGAGCGGTGCAGGTCGCAGCCACGTCCAAGATTGGAGGCACAACTGTTGTTGGAACCTTTGGCTACATGCCGCTTGAACAACTCCAGGGACGAGCCTCGGAGTCCACCGACTTGTATGCGTTGGGGATGACTCTGATACGTTTGGCTTCGCGGATGGAACCGACAGATATGGAAATTATACGTGGTCGGGTTCAGTTTGAGTCCCACGTGAATCTGTCGCCAAAAGTGCTTGGGTCGTTGAAGTGGATGATTGAACCGATGGCCGAAGACCGACCACCCAACGTCGAGGCATTATTGGCGGGCCCGAATCAAATGACGGTTGGTGGTGATCAGAGTGTCATAAAAATGGATGCCGAGACTGGCTTGATGGCCGGCGGATTGACTCAGACACAGGCATTTTTGGCCGGCGCTGGATTCGCAGCGCTGGTCATCTTGCTCTGTATTATGGTGATCTTAATGTAGGTGGGAATGCGCCCGGCAGGACTCGAACCTGCGACCCACGGCTTAGAAGGCCGTTGCTCTATCCAACTGAGCTACGAGCGCGTGCCGGCTAATTATCAGATGCTGGTCGGGAACTCAACTTGCGTTGACCTGCGTATGTCTTGTTGGTGGCCATGCGGGCCGCTCAAGGTTGCCCGACCGCCACCCACTCCAGACAAATGCTTGCGGTTCCACCTGTATTTTTCGCCTTGAGGGTCACTTTCTGGGAAGCCGGCATTCGAAACGGGCGGCCGGAATCAATTTTTTGGGTCTTTCCTTTCGAAGAAATCTCCATGGTTACTGTTCGATCGAGCGTCGCCAGGCCCTTGAGGGTCAACGTTCCTGGTGGAACCTCCACCGACAAAACAGTCTCTCCGCGGTCAGGAACACCAAATCTCATGCACGACGAATTCGTTGCGCCGTCCCAGTCCAAGCGTGGTTTCAGGTCGGACTCCAAACAGCCCACGCGTGGATTTCGTGAGAACGGCCGAACGCAGTATGGCTCAGGGGTCCACGACATCGAATCGGGCTGCACATGGTGCAGGACTTTGAGAACCTTCGTTCCCTCAGGTTCGTCTTTTGACCAGTAGGTGTTCAACGCACGTTGGCCTGTGACGTAGAGGAAGACCGCACTGCCGGCGAACACCACAACGGTCAGCACGACGATGATTCCATCGATGACGCGAAGGGTTGGCGTGACCGGGAGACCTCGACTTCGGAGGAGAACGAAGACAAAAAGGGCAATCAATGTGGCAACGGCAAACCAGAAGCACAGGATTTCTAACCTTGAGTCATGAAACTCGAGTCGAATGACACCGTTCTGAAGATTCGATATCCGGGAGAACTTCCAACCGCCGTGTCTCGCGAGCACAAAGGGGCGTTCACTGCCGTCGGGCATGATTGCTTTCCATTTGGAATGGGGGCCGTGGAGAATTTCAAGTTGGGATTTTTCGTTGACGCCTTTCAGGACGAGCACGCGTGTCATCGGGCTCCATGACTGGACTTCGACTTCTCCCGGTCCTTCAATGCGGATGGGATACTCTGCGATGTCCCCCTCCAGCCGGTAGAGCACATAGGGAGGTGCCCGCATGATTTCTTTGGAGCCATCGATCGATGCTGGGCTATGCGAGATAATCCATCGAACGCCGAGCGCTCGAAGTGTCGGGAGGTCTTTGCCTGCATTGGAGTAAAGAAAAGACTGCGTCGGTGGCACTACCGTGGCGACATAATCCAGGTCGGCTTTGGCAATGGCGATGAGTGGAAGCTCAGAGTCTTCTCCTCGATCACGCCAGAAGGCGACACGACCGGTAGACGTTTTTGCCTCGGATTTAAGGGCAACAGTCAGCGCTTCGATGGTCTTGCCTAGACCCGCTTGCGCCTCGTGAAGGGGGCGTGCTGCGGGAGTTGGTGCGAGGACGTCTGCAGTTAAGAGCAAGCCACTAAGCATCGGGGCTGCAGCCAGCCACACCAGGGTCGGCGATTTCGAACCGGGAGTCACGCTGCGCAACCCGTTCGCAACAACGGCAGCACCAACCCCAGTCATCACGAACCAAAATGGCTTCGCGGTGAGCACAAAACGTCTCCACATCAGGTCCGGGAGACCTTCCCATCGACCGAGTTCAAACCCCGTCAGCAGGTCCATGGATTGAAGCACTGTGAACCAAACGGCCGCAGCCAACACAACGATTCCCATCGCTCGTCGCTGGCGCATCAGAGCCAGAAGGCCCACAAATGCCAAGCCGCCGAACAGTGCCGCCGAGTTTTCGAAAATGACGCCCGACCACCAATGCGTGGCCAATTCGAGCAACGGGGTTCCAGAGGCCCTGTATTCTCCAACGTTGGCGCGACCCACGATCATGTGAATCATCCAGCCCGCTGCGATGATTGCGCCCAGAACATGAGCCAAAACTACCCAAACCAGGCTGCCTTTGCGCTCCTGTCCCGCAAGAATCAGAGCCAGCACGGGCGCGAAAAGCATGAAGTTCAGAGCGTTCATGGGATGCATCCAAACCGCCACTCCAACGACGATGGAGGCGGTCGCTAATCGTCGCGACGTGGGGTTTTCCCAGAGGCTTACCAGCGCCCAAAGGGCGAGCAGAAAAAGCACGGAGGCAAACCACTGAGGCCATACCGCGTGAAACATGCTGTAGACCCATCCGCCTTCCCGATCGGTGCCGACATCAAGTAGAAAGGCAGCGCTTGCTAGCAGTGCCGCAAAGCGGCTTTCGGGCATCACTTTTTGTGTCACAGTGGCCACCGCCCACGCCCCCGTGAACCAAACGAACCAGATCGACAACGCGTAACACGCGCCGGTAGGCAACAGGCCAAAAGTCAGGATTTTTGGAATCGTCGGGAGTAGATAAACAAGCGTGCCATAGCTGTCGCCGAAAGGTCTCCCGGTCGCGATGCGGTCAGTCCAGCCAAAGATGTGGCCCGACTTTAAGAGCTCCCAAAAAACTTCCGTATTCAGAAAGTGGTTGGCGTGATCTTGGGAGACTGGGAGTTCAAATGGCACTGGCCACATCACTGCCGAGGTCATCAAGACGAGAGTCAGAAAGAATAGAACTCGTCCAAGAATCGCACGTTTTCGCTCACTGATTCGTGCTTTGAACGTCGGGGTCCACAACCTCAGCAATTGTTCGATTCCATATCCAGTTGCAGCGACGCAAAGAAAGACCGGAAGGATCGAAAGACCGGAAGACATCGCCCAGAAGGTAGCGGCGAGGGCGATTAAGAGGACGAAGACGGTGGTCGGCAGGGCCCACATCAGAAACAAGACCGAACGGCCGCAACAACGCGGTGTTTTTCCTCGTCCGTGAGGTTTGAGCCGGAAGGCAGGCAAAGTCCAAACTCAAAAAGTTCGTCGGCGACTTCTCCGCCCACAACCTCGTACCCAGAGTAGAGTGGTTGAAGATGCATGGGCTTCCAAACAGGCCTCGCCTCGATATTGAGTGATTCGAGGTGGGTGCGAATGGTCTCCCGGTCCGAACCACCGGCTGCCGGGTTGACCGTCAAACAGGTAAGCCAACGCGTGTGTCGTCCCCACTCGGCCTCAGGTTGAAACGTCACTCCAGGTAAGTCTGCCAGACTCTCAACATAAAAATCGAAATTTGCGCGTCGCTGCAGGACTCGTTCTTCGAGAACCTGAAGCTGTCCGCGGCCAATTCCCGCAAGGACATTGGACAATCGGTAGTTGTATCCAATTTCGGTGTGTTGGTAATGCGGCGCCGGATCTCGGGCTTGAGTGGCCAGCTTTCGTGCGCGAGCAATCGCGTGCTCGTCGTCGCTGACGAGCATACCTCCACCACTGGTGGTGATGATTTTGTTGCCGTTGAACGAAAAAATCCCCATATGACCGAAAGAACCGGGAGACCTTCCTCGGTAGTCTGCTCCAAGAGCTTCGGCCGCGTCCTCGATGACCATGACTCCATGGGCACGGCATGTCTCCATGATGGGATCCATGTTCGCCGTTTGCCCGTACAGATGAACCACCATGACCGCTTTGGGCAGCCGATTGACCTTTGCTCTTTGTTTGAGAAAACCGTCGAGGAGTTCTGGATCGAGATTCCAAGAATCCTTCTCGCTGTCGATAAAAACCGGCGTGGCACCGATATAACGAATCGGATTTACACTGGCCACGAAGGTCAAACTCGAAACAACGACTTCGTCTCCGGGTTCGACACCGGCGATGAGCAAGGCCAGATGCAAGGCTGCCGTACCGGAGCTAAGTGCGGCTGCGTATTGGCTGCCGACTCGGTCGGCAAACTCTGCTTCAAACGCGTCAACATTGGGGCCAAGGGGGGAAAGCCAATTGGTTTCGAACGCCTCGCGCACGAATTCCTGTTCCTGCGAACCCATATGTGGCGACGACAAGTAAATACGAGGTGTTTTTGTCATGTCCATTCCTTACGCCGGACCAACCACATCGTCTAGTGGACAAGGTGATGTCAGTGGTTGAGAGGGTAGAATCATGATCTTGTTTGGCACAACATCATGTTTCAATCTCCGCGTGTTTCTGTTTGGTGCAAAGATCCTCTAGTTCTGTTCCCATTCTCTGAGTCGCTCGAGGATTTCGTCATCTACCGCGTGGGGCAATCCTTCGATTTCGACATAAGTTGGAGTGATTCCGCGTTGGATCAATTCGTCTCGAACGGCGTGGGCGCGGTCGACCAAGATCACCTGATCAGCCGATCCGTGCGCCATGAAGACCTTGGGGAACGACTTGGAGTCTGTCTTTGGAGGCAGTGGACCTGCACCGCTTAACACGACCACTCTTGAGACGAGGTCGGGGCGAAGCAGACCAATATATAGGCTAAGCATCCCGCCTTGAGAAAAGCCCATGAGCTGCACAGGAGTGTTTTCGTGTTCCAGTTCCTTGATGACCTGCTCGGCGGCAAGGGCGACCTTTTTATCGTCGTACTTCGACCCTTCGTTTGAGAACGAGACAGGAAACCAGGCGTAGCGACCGGTGGTCATCACGATCGGCGCGCGATACCCAACAAGTGTTCCCTTCAAGGCTGCTCGGCGGGCCAGCCCGCCCATATCTTCCTCGTTGGAGCCATAGCCATGCAGGAAAACCGTTGTCAGCCCTTTGTCCTCTTGAAACACCGAACGCAACAAAACATTTTTTGAGGTCTTCCGGTCCTCTGGTAACTTCGTGTCCTCTGGTGACTTCGTGTCCTCTGGCGAGGTCTTCCGGTCATGGATTTGGGTCTGTGGAACCACAGCAGACGAAGATAAAGAGACGACGTCACAGGCCAAAAGGAGGCAGGCCGGCACGAGGATTGCTAAGTACTTGATCATAGAAAATGCGCGTCGGTATTTGGATGGCTGATACGCCAATATGATAGGAGAATGACATGATCCGATGGATAAGTGGAGTAACTTTGATCGCGATAACGATGGCGTCCATGGACGCTTTCGCCGGCTGCTTCGAAGACACCGAGATTGACAGTGCGGTCATCGAAGTACTCCCGGAGTCAGATTGTCTTTTGCTCGACGTTGTTGGGAATGAGTGCACTGGCGGAGCCATTCTGGAGGTAACCAATAATTGTCCGGAAGTCTTCACGCCGAACTGTGAATCATGCTCGGACATTTTGGCGGGTGAAGTCGGTCAAATCGCGATGCCCCTTGAGGATTCAGAAGAGATGACTCATGTGCTCCAAGCATCGCTTGGTGAACAAGATATCAAGATTTCCGTCACCTACAGCGGTCGAGTTACAAATACCTATGAAGGTTGCTCCTCCGCCGGGGCGTCCCCACTGTCGTTTCTTGCCCTTTTGGTGGGAGCGTTTGGTCTTCGACTCCGACGTCGTCGCGGTTGAGTTTGCGGGATTCACGTGCGATGTTTTCTCGGTCTAGAACTGACCGGGAGACCTCATGACATTGCCGCTGCCTATACCCCATGTTTTTACACCGTCCGATCGTTCAGCCGGTGACTTGGATACCTTGAAGCCACTTTACGAGTCGTTGGCCGCCATGCCGATCGACACGAAGGAGGGCCTCGATAGTTTCCTGAAAGCGTGGAATGAATTCGAGGCGTGGATTGGTGAGCATGTTCGTCTTGCTCAGTTGGCGACTCAGGTGGACACAAAGGACGAGGTCGCGCAGGAACACTGGATGCACCTCGTTGCCAATGTTCTTCCGATACTCAGCCAATGGGACGACTTTCTCGGGAAGCGGTTGCTTGCATCCAAGGCCCTTGAGTCGATCGAGAAGACGCCATATCAACCCTATGTGCGCCAGGTTAAACGAGGCGTTGAGTTGTTTCGGGAGAAAAATATCCCGCTCCACACCCGTGAGAGCGAGCTCGAAAATGACTACAACAAAATTTCGGGGTCTTGGCTCACTGAATTCCGCGGTGGCTCCCATACACGTTCCGGCATGATGCAGTTCCTCGTCAGTCCTGACCGGGAGACCCGATCGGAGGCTTGGACTGCGCTGGCCCAGACCACACAGAAAGACGCGGACGCACTTGATGACATCTGGGAGAAGTTGTTTGAGGTGCGTGCCGAAGTTGCTCATAATTGCGGATTCGAGAATTACCGCGACTATATTTTTGCCGCGAAGATGCGGGATTACTCTCCCGATGCATGTTTCGCGTATCACGAGTTGATCGCCGAAGAGGTCGTGCCCGTTGCCAACGAGGTCAACGAAATGCTTCGTGGTCAGCTGAATTTGGATTCATGGCGGCCATGGGACACGATGGCAGACCCGACTGGCGGAGAGCCTCTCCGACCGTTTCAGACGGCAGAGCAGCTGCAGGATGGCGTTGAACGCATGATGCGGCGACTCGATCCTGAGCTTGGCGGGCATTTTCATGACATTCGTGCCCATCAAGACCTCGAGAGTCGTCCTGGCAAGTCACAGGGTGGCTTCATGATGACGCTCCCGATGTCACAGCGGCCTTTCATCTTCATGAACTCCAGCGGGATGCACAACGATTTGGTGACGATGCTGCACGAGGCAGGTCACGCGTTTCATTTCCTGCTTTCGGCCCATAATCGCCCCATGGCTGGTACTTCAGTTCCGATGGAATTCAACGAAGTCGCAAGCATGTCAATGGAGTTGTTGCACTACGACACGTTGGATGAATTCTACGGCAAGGACGATCGCAAGCGTGCGATCCATCAGCATTTGCGCAGAATTCCGGGCCTCTTGGTCTCCGTTGCCCGCGGCGATGCATTTCAGCAGGCTTTGTATACAAAGCCCAATCATACGCGCGCTGAACGGCACGCGGAATGGCTGGCTCAGGAGAATAGGTTCTCGACTGGAATTGACTGGACTGGAATCGACCCGGAATTACGAATGAAGGGTTGGCACTCGATTCTTCATTTCTTCGTCGTGCCCTTCTATTACATCGAGTACGGCTTTGCTCAGCTCGGGGCACTTCAGGTCGCCATGAACGCGGATCGCGATCCAGGCAATGCTCTAAAGCTGTATCGCGAAGCGCTGACACTCGGGCCGCAGGCGGACACAGCAGGCCTGTATCGCGCCGCTGGAGCCGAATTTGTTCCCACGCGCGAGAAAGTCCGGGAGTTGATGAACTGGGTTCGAAAGGGCTTGGAGCTCTGAGCTAATCGCCCCCGCGTCGGCGTCGTGCCCAGTTTTCGATGTTCTGTTGCCGGCCACGCGCCACGCCCAACGCTCCATCGGGCACGTCGTTTGTAATTACGCTTCCCGCACCGACGTAGGCGCCCTCACCGATCGTGACAGGGGCCACAAGTGCGGTGTTTGAGCCGACGAATGCGCCTGCACCGATCGTCGTCTGGTTTTTGTTCTTGCCGTCGTAGTTGCAGGTGATTGTCCCTGCTCCCACATTGGCTTTAGCACCAACCGTCGCATCCCCAAGATAGGTCAGGTGACTGGCTTTGGCGCCGTCTCCAAACGAAGTCTTCTTGGTTTCGACAAAATTTCCCACACGACAATTCTTGCCCAACGTTGATTCAGGGCGAAGGTGCGCAAACGGTCCGATTGCACTGCCGTCGCCCACGGTGCTGCTCGTGATGACGCAATAGGGCTTGATATGAACGTGCGCCCCGAGTTCAGCATCTTGCAGAACGGAGCCGGATTCGATGACGGTTTCCGGTCCCACTTGAGATGAGCCACGAATGATGACTCCCGGATGTAAAATGACGTCCGAAGACAGACGTACACCGGCGTCGATGAATGTATTGTTGGGGTCGATGAACGTGACTCCTTCCAACATCCAGGCGTGGTTGATTTGCTCACGTGCAAAACTTTCGGCTTCGGCGAGATCAACGCGGGTATTAACACCCTGAATCTCCGACACGTTTGGAATAGGCCACCCAAATACGTCACCCTTCTGTGCAGCCACGGCGATCAAATCAGTCAGGTAATACTCACCGGCAGCATTGGTGGGTGGTGACGAACATAGGCGTGCGAGTTCAGCGTTCAGGAACGAAGATTCAGCCAGATAACAACCCGCGTTGATCTCCGGAATTTCTCGCTCAAGCTCGCTCGCGTCCTTAAATTCAACGATTTTCTCAACGAAGCCATCTTCGTTTCGCACCACGCGCCCATAACTTGACGGGTCGTCGAGCTTGGCCGTGATCATTGAAAATTTGTGAACACCCGAAATTTCGATAAATAATTTCAGAGTTTGGGGTCGCAAATTTGGAACGTCACCAGACAGAATCAGTGTTCGTGCTGGTCCATTCTCGAGAGCGGGAGTGGCGCTCCATACGGCGTGACCGGTACCGAGTTGTTCCGTCTGATCGACGACGACAACTTTGTCGCCGTAGCGCAGCTGTAGCCAAGTCTCAACGGTCTCCTTCTGGTGACCAAGGATCACGACCGCACGAGAGGCTCCCGCGTTGAGCGCCGAATCAATCACATGACCGATCATTGGCAGTCCTGCGACCTCGTGCAGCACCTTGGCTCGGTCGGATTTCATACGGGTGCCCTTGCCTGCGGCAAGGATGAGCGCCTGAAATTCCGTGTTCATTTTTTTGCGTCCTTGGTTCGTTTCTTGGGCGGCGCGATTTCAGCGATCTCAGCGACTTCTGCTGCTGTGGAACTCTCTTCGAGTTGCTCCTGCAGATGACTTGCGAATCGCGAATGGAACTGAATTTCCTGCGCGACGTGGGGCGCATGTTCAGTCATGGGTTCGCCTTGGTCCTTGGCGAACTCCGCGACGAGATCGTCGAAAGTTTCCACGGCCATCGCCATGACTGTGCGCTTTTTGCGGTAAGGCATGAAGCTGGATTTAAAGCCGTCGATCATGAGTCGTCGCAGATCGCCCACTCCGAGATTGAAGTGCTCGACCGCTCGCCAGTACTCTTCAGTCACCGTCGTGTCGGTCACCAAACGGTTGTCCGTGTTGATGCTGCAACGGATTCCGTACGACATGTAGAAGGGGAGTGGATGGGTGTCGAAGCTGTCGCAAGCTCGTGTCTGCACATTGCTGGTAAGGCAGATTTCAAGCGGGATTCGGTGATCGTTTACAAAATTGAGCAAATCACCGTCTTCGCGAAGTCGTGTTCCGTGTCCAATTCGATGTGAGCCACAGACGTGAATCGCCTGATGAACGCTTTCGGGTCCGTAGGCTTCGCCCGCATGAATGGTGAGGTTGACGTTGTTGTTTCGAATCAAGTCGAAGGCAGCCTGATGGTCTTTGGGAGGATTATCTGCCTCGGCACCAGCGAGGTCGAACCCAACAACTCCCCGATGTTTGAATGCAACGCACAACTCGGCGAGTCGCAGAGACGATTCGGGCGTGATGTGTCGAATGCCGCAGATGATCTGCCCGCTCATCAAGCCATATTCACGTTTGGCGGCGCGAAGTCCCTCGGCTACTGCCTCAACGATAACTGGGAAACTCAAACCTTTTTGCGTGTGAAGCAATGGGGAGTATCGAACTTCCATGTACTTAACGTTTTCTCGCGCGGCATCTTCGCCGAGTTCAAATGCTGCGCGGTAGAGTGCCTCTTCCGTCTGGAGCACACTGAGCGTGACGTCAAACGCCTTGAGGTAATCTTTCAAATCTTCGCAAATGGCGCCCATGCGGATAGCCGAGGCGAGCTCGGCTTCGGTCGAGGCGTTGTTGGGAAGCTGAACGCCTTGTTCCTTTGCTAGGTCCAAGATGGTCTTAAGTCGAAGACTTCCGTCTAGGTGGACGTGAAGGTCGGTCTTTGGCATTCGTTCAATAAATTCGCGCGTCACTTTCATCGTGGTCCTCTCATCAATACAGATGCGTTCTTCTAGCACTTTGTCGTTGAAACGGCCATACCATGAGGGCCGAACTGGTCATGACCGGTAGACCTTCACCTAGACGGTCGTTGTCGCGACCGGTAGACCCGAAATGACCGATAGACTTGGTAATTAAGAAACCTCTTTCACCGTCGCTCACCCACTTCACGACCGGTAGAACTCCTGTCACTGGATTGACAATGAAAACGCCAAAAACCGTTTCGACATCAGATCTTAATCGAGCCAGTCACTTTGAATTCTACAGCAAATTCGGATGGCCTTGGATTGATATTTGTGCGCTGGTCGACGTCACCGATGCCCTAGATGCGGGCAGAGAACGAAATGTCGGCGTGTTCGCGTCGTGTTTGTTCCAGGTCATGAAAGCAGTGAATTCAGTCCCAGCTCTCCGGTTGCGAATCGAAGGTGACGTAATCGTGGAACACGATTCATGCAGCCCATCATTCACCGTTAAAGGGCAAGATGATCTCTTCAATTTCGCATGCGCCGAGTGGAGTGATGATTTGGTGACCTTTGCTTCTCGTGTGACAAAATCGTCTAAAATGGCTTCCAAGCAGCGGACCTTAGATCTTTCAAATGATGAGCGGGGCGATCTCGTGTTTGTCACATGTCTGCCCTGGCTGGACTTCACATCGATCCATCATCCACGACCGCTTGGAAGTCAGCCAGACTCCACACCGCGAATTGCTTGGGGAAAGCTCAGTGAATGTCCGGCAGGTAGGAAGTCCATGCCGTTGTCGATATCTGTTCATCATGGCCTAGCTGACGGCGTTCATATTGCAGAGTTCCTCAGCAAAATTTGACGTCACGCTATGATTTTCCGTCTCGTTCATCTTGCGAAATGCCTTTCGAGCGAGTGTTGTCGTTTGCTGCCAATCTGGGCAGAACTAGCGCTAGCAAATGCGGATCGCCAATGCGTACTGCTCCAGTCTTTACACCCATGACTCGCTTCATTCGAAGGGTTCCTGGAGGAAAGACCACAGCAGATTCTCCATTTCGCAGCGCGGCCAAACACGCGGAATGGGCGATTTCAAATAGACGTTGGTATTCGAGGGCACGTGCGGCCCGGCGTTTGTTGTTGCATGAAAATCGAGGGTTCATGTTCATCTTATTACCTTTCGTTTGGGTGTAAGAATTGGCAGGGGTTTGATTACAGTCATTTCCGTACTTGCTACCTACGACTGGTCCAGTGCGTTTTTGGCGATATTTGGCCTCGAGTTCAGCGATCTTCTGCTCAATTAAACGTCGAGCACGGTCGATGCCTAGATGAGCGAAGCCTGGTGGTGGGGCTGGCGTGAACTCCACGAACTCGGGCATCGTCTTTCCGCAGTTATCGGGGCGAACAAATCGCATTTTTTGCCCCCAGTGTTTTGGTAGAATCATGAAACCAGACCAATCATCTACGCGGTCGACAAGGCCAGCAGCCACGGCATTCAGCGCCGTGTAGAGCGTCTTCTCCAGCACGGTCTCGACGTCCAACAGAGCACAGTCTCCTGGCTCTCTTGAGTCCCAGAAGTTCTCACTACGATCGAGTTGCCGATTGCGTTTTCGCGCCAGATTGGAGTGGAATTGCTGCATGAATTTCGATCGTTCACCATGAGTGTCGGTGTAGACATAGTGAACGTGATTACTCATCGCGATGGCAGTATGGACCACACAGCCACTACTCAGCAGGGCTCGACCAAACATGTATCCGACGAGTTCAGATGTGTCGTTCCCGAGTAAGAACTTGCGCTGGGTGCAACGCCGAGTGGCAAAAACGACTTGTCCTGGCAGATGTCTCTTGGGCCGAGTCATTATGGTCTCCTTTGGATCAACCTTTCATGATGGGTTATCGGTCAATACCTAGGAAATGTTGCGAAATAGATTCTTGGAGAAAGAATTGTTTTAAAAAACAACTGCTTGAATGGTTTTCCTTGCGATGACGAAATTGGTGCACACGTTGACCCGCATGGAAAATCAAAATGAGATGCGCCCGTTAGCGGCCGAACTCCCGAAGCACCCATTATCGGCAGGACTCCCGGACCGCGACGAGTCAGCGATGCGACAGTTCGTCAGTGGACTCAGCATTCCGTTACGGTCGGCACGGTTTCTGATGAAAAACCGGGGTCTTTGGCCTCTTGCTGCAATTCCTGCGGCGTTGAGTTTCGCAGTGTTCGTGGTTGTGGCTACGGCACTTGTTTTCCAGGGCAACGCCCTCTTGGTTTACCTGTGGGCGAAACCGGAAGACTGGCTCGTCGTGTTTTGGTGGGCCACGAGGATCCTAATGGTTCCGGTAGTGCTTCTCATCACGTATTTTTTTACGCTTATGATATCGGCGGTCGTCGCAAGCCCGGCAAACGATCGTCTAGCAATGAGAATCGAGGAAATCATCATCGGAAACCCGCGTGGTTCGGATGACTCCTTGAACGTCGTTGTTTCCGGAGTCGCCCGCGGAGCCTTTCAGGCGGCCGCCAATTTAGGGATTCTGGTCGTGCTTATGACCCCCATCTTCCTACTCAACGTGATTCCTGGCGTGGGAAGCGTCATCGCGAGTGTTTTGGGGGCGTTGGTGGCTTCTTTCTTCATCGCTCTCGACTATACGGACTGGACACTTGAACGTGAGAGGTATGGCTGGAGAGACAAGTGGCGTGGGATTTGGAGCAGTCGTCATCTGGCTCTGGGTTTTGGGTTGGGAACAAGTCTGTTGATGTGGATCCCGGTCGTAAATTTCCTGAGCATGCCGATTGCGGTCGTGGGTGGGACGTCGCTGGCGCTTGAAATCAAGGCGAGAGAATTGTCTCGGTGAGACCGGAAAGCGAACCGGGGAGACCGGTAGACCTGAAAAGCGAACCGGAGAGACCGGCAGACCTCGAACCTCGAGCCGGAGAGACAGGCAGACCCGAACCGGAGAGACCGGCAGACCTTAGTCGGAGGGCGGCGGTCATTCGATCACTTGGCCGATTGAACTTGCAGCTGACCCAAAACGAAAGCGTACTCGAAGGCGGTTTCCTGCAAGTAGTCATATCTTCCGGATGCCCCGCCATGTCCCGCCCCCATATTAGTTTTGAATAATAGGGGGCTTGAACCGGTGTTGAGGGTCCTCAGCTTAGCCACCCATTTTGCCGGTTCCCAGTATTGAACTCGTGGGTCGTTGAGGCCAGCTGTGATCAACATGGCTGGGTAGTCTTGCGCTTTGACGTTGTCGTAGGGGGAGTACGAGAGCATGTAATCAAAATATGTGCGATCCGCGGGGTTGCCCCACTCTTCCCATTCAATGACAGTTAGCGGGAGTGTGGAATCCGACATGGTGTTCAAGACATCCACAAACGGGACACCGGCGACGGCTGCCTGGAAAAGGTCAGGTCGCATATTGACCACCGCACCGATTAACATCCCTCCTGCACTCGATCCTTCAATTGCCAGTAGATCCTTGTTCGTAACGTCTGACTTCTCTAGGAACTCTGCGCAGGCGATGAAATCTGTGAAGGTGTTTCGTTTTTGGAGGAGCTTCCCAGTTTCGTACCAATTTCGTCCCATGTCTCCGCCGCCACGAACATGTGCGATGGCGAAAACGACACCGCGATCAAGCAGAGAGATTCTCGACGAGCTGAAATACGGATCGTAGCTGATGCCGTAGGCGCCGTAGCCAGTCATATAAACCGGTGCCGGTCCTGAATCACGCGCCCCTTTGCGGTAGACGAGCGAGATTGGGATGTTTGTGCCATCGTCGGCTCGAGCAAAAACTCGTTCAGTCGTATATTTCTCGGGCGCGTAGTTGCGGATGATGTCTTGTTTTACGAGCGTCGTCTGATTTGTGGTGACGTCGAAATCGTAAGTAGATCTGGGCGTCACTAATGACGAATATCGATAGCGAACCACTGATGTATCGTAGACAAAGTTGTCCCGGAGACCTGCCGTGTACGACGGTTCGGAAAACGGAATTGAGCTCTCACGTCCCTCATGCCACTTGACCTGAAGCGAGGTGATTCCGTTCCGCCGTTGTTCAACGACGACGAATTTCTCGAAGCCAGTGATGTTGGAAAGGGTCAGCTCAGGGTCGTGTGCGACGACCGTCTCCCATGCGCCAGGCTCCGAAATTTGGGTCACTTTTGCCCTGAGCAGGCTGAAGTTCTGAGCATTTTCGTTTGTGAGGATGTAAAAATACGGTCCGCTGTGGTCAACGTAATATTCTACGCCCTGAGCTCGCGGCCTTACGTTCAAGGGGGGATGGGTTGGTTGATTGGCATCGATCGCCCAATACTCGGTGGTGACCGCGCTTTGCAGTTGTATGAATATGAATTCACCAGAACGGCTGGATTGAACGCTCAAGTGAAAAGCTTCGTCTTTTTCTTCGAATACCAGTTGGTCTTCCGTAACTCCCATCCTGTGTCTCCAGACCTGAAACGGTCGGTTGGCCTCGTCCACACGGGTGTAAAAGATGTTGGTCGAGTCTTTTGACCAGGCAGCGGAGTAGTAGGTCTCCCGGACTTCCTCTGGTAGGTCCTTTCCGGTGTTCAAATTTCGGAATTTCATTACATAACGTTCGTTCCCAAGTCGATCTGCGGAGTAGGCGAGCCATTCGTCGTTTGGGCTGAACTCGACGACACCTGCTGCGAAATAGGGGGAATCTGCTGCTTCGATGTTTTCGTCGAGCACCACGCGGTCTTGGGTACCGTCCGGCAACATTCGGTGATGGATCTCGTAGTTCTTGCCCTTTTGGGTCTCGGAGTAGTGCAAATACCCACCCTGCAGGTACGGCGCGCTTGAATCGTCCTCTTTGGTTCGTGCGACCATTTCCTCGTACAGTTCGTTTTGCAGCTTAGACGTCGAGTTCATCATGACATCGGCGTAGGTATTTTCAGCCTCGAGGTATGCCAGGACGTCCGGATTCCCACGCTCCCGCAGCCAGAAGTACGGGTCGATCCGAGTTTCTTGGTGTGTTTGAAGCTCATGTGGGATCACCTTCGCGACCGGAGGTTGCGGGGTCTGACTGGTCTCAACTGTTCGGTTTATTGGTGCTGCGCACCCCAGGGCAGCGAGCAAAACAAAAAGGGCAAGGCGCATGTGTACTCCGCGATGAATTCGGCAGAACGCTACGCGAACTGCCGATTTCCTGCACGCTCACAGCTCAATTGTTGATCGATTTCGATCCCGATGTACATTGTAGGTGTGTGTCGTACAGCGCTTGGTATCGGTAGTGAAACTAAAGACCCTCGGAATCGCCGCAGTTGTTCTCATTGGGGTAGGCCTCATCATCGCCCTGATCGTCCCAAGTTTGGTTGAGGAGGCGGTTGAGGCGGAGTTACAAGCGCGTCTTGCATCGATGGGAGTTGATGCTAAATGGGACTCGTTTTCATCCCGATTTGGACGAAGTTTTCAAATAACAAACATGGATTTGGAGATGCCTTCCCGGGGCCTTTCCGTGAATGCGAAGAGCCTGGTCGTATCGGTCTCACTGGTCAGTGTCTTTGAGCAGACCATTAGTATCGAGAGTGTCGAGCTCGAGGGAGCCCACCTGCACGTTGATTTGACGCAGTTGAAGGGCTCGCAAAATCCGTCCGGCGCTTCTTCGGATGGGCACAGCAACTCGACGACAGCTTTGAGGGAGTCGCTCGGTCGATTTATCGAGTCTCCTCCAGACGTGTTGGTCCGGGAGTCATCAATAAGTTTAAGTCGTGGCGATGTTCAACTCGCGGTCGCAAGTACTGCTGAGTCAACCCTGTCATTGGGTTGGAGCGAAGTGAAGATGCATGGAGACCTGCATCTGAAAGCTCTCGATCCGGTCATGAGTCGATGGCTGCGCCCAACGGACGCGGTCTTGGACGCGATCTGGACAACAAAGACGGGTGCAATAACCGCCAGCCTGACGAGTCCGGAGACCGACCGCCCTTTGATTTCATGGGAAGACCCAGAACTCGGTGCCCTCAGGGTTGCGCACGTCGATGTCGTGGCCGATGTGGTAAAAAAGGAGGCCAACGTTAGTGTTGATCTTCTGTCGGTCAGAATTGGAGACGACGATGTTCCGGCGTTAAGTCTCGAAGCTCCAACGTTGAATTTATTTTACCGTCGCGGGCGCCCGGCAGTCGTATCCAAGGGAGCCAAGCTTGTCGTGGCTCCCTCCAAACGAGGCGATATCATTCGGCTTCTCCGTCCAGGGCTCCTACGTCCGGTAGAAGTCGCGTCACGCACAAAAACGCCCACGGAGACGTCTACAAAAACGTCGAAACCGTGGTCTCAACAACTCAATCGAATCCAAAGACTGTTGGGTGATGCAGAGTTCACTTTCAACGATTTGCGTGTAGATCTGCAGATCGAGGACAATGATGACGAGTGGACGCGATTGACGTTGGTGCAGAGCCTGAGTGGCGTCGTGAAAGCCGGTCATCTTGGTGCCGCAGGGGCGACGGCGGGTGGCACGTTCGGAATTGAGGCCGATCTACTACCGGGAGACCTACTTCCGCGTTACCTCTCAATCGACTTCAAGGACGTCGATCTTGACACTATTCCTGGGATGCCTAAGGGACGTTCAGAGCTACCGAGCCGCGGAACAAGTGGGCGAGTTGGCGGTGTGTTCTCGGCGAACTTGCTTTTTCAGGCCCCCTTGAAGGGGTATCTTTCGCCCATCTATGAATATGGCGACGGTGAGCTGTCTGTTCATTGGACACAAGGCGTGGTGGATCTTGTTGGTCTTTCTGACGAACCGTTGACGGGAATAGAGTTCTCTACCAAGGCCTCTTTTCGGCTAAACCCCAAGCTGGATCATCTGGAAGTTGTGAGCGGACATTTGGATTGGGGAGCGATCGACGTCGAATATCGTGGATACTTGGAGGATATGTCGATGGACTCCACAGTATTTGTCCGGGCGGAAATGTCGGAGATTGAGTGTCAGCGGGCATTTAGAAGTCTTCCTGCGGGAATGCTTGGCCCCTATCGGAACATAGAATTTGAAGGGAAGTGGGCGCCCAGCGTTGAGTTCTTCTTGCCGGTATGGCGGCCGCGCGCGTTGCGGCTTGAGTTTGATGGATTTGAAGATTTATGTGTGCCAACCGACATGAACGTACCGAAGTCGATGCGTCCGGAGTTTGTCGAAGTTCGGGCGTCAGCCCCAACCGGTCCTCATCGTTTCGCGGGGGCAGACGGCTTCACTGGTCCGATACTTAGCGACGTGTTTTGGCTGAATCGTCCGTTCGTCAAACGGGTTATTGAGGGCGTGAGCAGTGAAGAGGTCGAGGTATCAGTGGGGCCAGGATTGCCGACCTATGTGCCGCTGGAAGCGATGCCCCCTTGGGTGGGCGGCGCGGCATATCTGAGCGAAGAAATCCTATTTTACACAGGCGATGGCATCAGTCTGGGCCTGATAAAGAAGGCTCTTAGGCTCAATCTTGAGAAAGGGCGCTTTGTTTATGGAGGTTCCACGGTTACTCAGCAACTCGTGAAGAACCTGTTCCTGACACGAGACAAGACCCTTTCGAGGAAGCTCCAGGAGGCTCTGATTTCGTGGCGCATCACCGACCAGATATCTAAAGATCGTGTGCTTGAGCTCTACTTGAATTGCATCGAATTTGGTCCAGACATTTATGGGATTGGCCCAGCTGCTCAATACTACTTTCAAAAGAACGCCCGCGATCTTTCTCCGTTGGAGGCAGTTTTCTTGGCGATGCTCAAACCGAATCCTCTCTACGGTGCACGAGTGATTCAACGGCGCAAGACACCCGAGGGTGGGTGGTGGTCCAATCGTATGGATGAGATGTTTCAGCGCCTGCTAGATCACGGCTTAATTCGTCCGGAAGACGTTGAAGAGCAGAAGCCATATGTTCTGGAGTGGGACGAGCGGGGGCGGTATGTTGACCGCGGAAAGAAACTGGTTCCGTTGCTCCCACTATGAGTCCGATATGCGACTGATGGCACATCGCGGCATGAATCGTCGTGCCCTTGAAAATACGATTCCTGCTTTTGAACAGGCCGTCTCATCCGGCATGGATGGGATTGAACTTGACGTTCAGTTGGCACTTTGTGGAACTCCTGTTGTTTTTCACGACATCAATTTGCTTCGTCTTTATGGGGTGGCGAAGGCCATTCGCGAAATGACGGCAGAGGATTTGTCCACTCTTATTCCCCTAAATGCCGAGCGTTTTGACGTAGATCCGCATCGGATGGGGGTTTCGTCCCTGGTAGAGGTCCTCAAAGTACTTCCGGTTCGGGACTTCACCGTCAATGTTGAGATTAAGTCCGCAGGTCTTGAATTACGTTCGCCGACCCGTCCGACAGCCGACATTCTTGCCAACCATCAGCATGATTTCATCGTCTCCTCGTTCAATCCTGTTGAGTTGGCGAGGATGTCACGAATTATGCCGGGTGTTCGACTAGGGTTTTTGTATGACCGGGATGAACCGCTGATGCTGCGCACAGGGTGGCCCACGCGCCTGCTGACTCTGACAGGTCTCTCAGCGTTACATCCCAATTGGTCCCTGGTATCGCCTTGGTTGATCGATTGGGCGCACGAGCGGAACTTGGAAGTCAATGTCTGGACGGTGAACGACCCTGAGCGGGTCGCATGGCTGACCCGAGAAGGCGTGGACAGCATCATCACAGATGAACTCACTCGGGCCGATCTTTGAACCAACGTGCGTACGTCCGGAAGACCTTATCGTTGAGTTTTCCATTACACACAGCCGCCAGAGTTTGGCGAGAACGGCGTGTCTTCATTGTCCGCTATGTGGAGGCTGGCTTCGAGGGATGGGGTGAGGCCGCTCCACTTGAGGGGTGGGGGAGTGAATCCGAAGCCGAGTGCATCACACAGCTCGACCGTTGGGTTGAGACTGGCGTAATGCCCACGACGCCGAGTGCCCGCTTCGGTGTAGACACAGCAATGCTCGACCGCGCAGCGAAAAGCGCAGCACAACCCCTTTGGGAATTCTTGGGGGGCGTGTCCGGCAGCGTGAAATGTCATGAGACATTGGGTTCGATGTCATTGCAGGAAACCATCACGCATCTTGCGCGAGCAGTTGAGGCGGGATTCAGAACGGCGAAGTTGAAGGTCGGAGCGGACACACTCCAGAACGATGTGGAGCGAGTGATCGAGGCCTCCCGGTCCTTCCCACAATTGACGTTACGGCTTGATGCGAACGGGAGTTGGAGCCTGAAACAGGCCCAATACTTTGTGGAGGCAACTCAGAAAACGAATATCGACTATCTCGAACAACCATTATCCGTTGGAGATGTTTCGGGTTTGGTTGAGTTACGAAAGCTCGGTGTTTCGGTCGCAGCGGACGAGGGCGCAAACTCAGCGTCGATGCGTACGCAATTGATCGATATGGCTGCCGTTGACGTCATGGTTCTCAAACCGAGTGTTTTAGGGTCGGTGGCTGAGTTGCGTGAGGAGGTCTCCCGGATATCAAAAGCAGGAATTCGCGTGGTCTTTTCGTCCGCGATCGAATCAGCGATCGGTCGGACAGCGGTTGCGCACATTGTCGCGGCCATCGGGACGAGCGAAACCGCGGGCCTAAACACAGGGAAGTGGATTGAAGACGATCTTGGTGTTTGGGTCGTACGAAATGCTCGGATCGTACTTGGAGGCTCAGGAATCGGCGTGTCGATGACCGACTTTTCGGAACAAAGCAGCGAAGGTTGAGGGTTTCACGTATGCCTTTCAAGTGAGTTGAGTATGAATTGGCTGGAAAGACAGATGGTAGCCCGACCGGATGGAGTCGCTTTGATGACTCCAGAGACTGTCTTGACTTGGGCCAATATCGGCACGCGCGTGAGCCGAACGGCCGCCGCCCTGCGTTCGTTAGGTATTAGTCAGGGCGCCAGAGTGGCTGTCCTCATCGATGACGGACTTCAGTTTGCCTTGACGGCGCTTTCTCTGGCGTGGTTAGGGGCCACTCTCATTCCCATTAACCGGCGGTTGTCCGACTCAGAGATATCGTGGCTGATACACGATGCAGGTGCGGAACTACTGATTGTGGATTCGGGGGTAGAACATCGCGAAATCGAACTCGCTGAAAAACCATTTGTTCAAGTGGGTGAACTGACTCTTAGTCTCGATTGTGAGTCGGTTGAGCTTCTCCCGGACACCCTGGCCGTTGTCATGTACACGAGCGGCACCACCGGCGTCCCCAAACCCGTACCCCTGACTTGGGCGAATATTCAGGCCAGCGCTGTGGCATCCGCAATCAACTTGGGACTGCATCGTGATGATGTGTGGTTGTCGGTGGTACCTCTCTACCATATTGGCGGCCTTTCGATTCTCTACCGTGGGTTGATTTACGGGACGGCGACGATGTTGCAAGACGGGTTTGATGTGGCTCGTGTCTGTCGCGCGCTGACAAACGGCGTCACCTTAATCTCGGTGGTGCCGACGATGCTGAATCGTTTGATTGCGACACCTCAATTTCAGGAGGCCGTCGAAGGATCCGGTCTACGTTCCATTCTTGTCGGTGGCGGTCCCGTGAATCGTCAGGATATTTCTTGGTGTCTGACCCACGGAATCGCAGTTCTTCAAACCTATGGAATGACGGAAACCGCGTCACAAGTGACGACGATGCCCTTCGAGTCGGCGATGACGAAAGTTGGATCCGCAGGTCTCCCGGTTCTTGGTGCTCAAATTTCCATTCGCGACGACATGTTCGAAATCGTCCCGCCAGGTGTGGTTGGTACGATCCATGTTTGCGGCCCGATGTTGATGAAAGGATACCTCGATCGGCCCAGCGAGAATGCTCGCAGATTTCGTGACGGTTGGTTTGATACCGGAGACTACGGATCGCTTGACTCGTCGGGGTATTTGACCGTCATGACCCGTCGAGATGACCTGATCATCTCAGGTGGCGAAAACGTTTATCCAGCACAGGTGGAAGCTGTGTTGTCTCAATTTCCCGGAGTCCGCGAAGCTGCCGTTTTCGGAGTGGTTGACCCGGAGTGGGGGCAAATCGTAGCAGCCGCCGTAGTCACGGATTTTCCTATAAACGGTGAGGAAATTCGACGTTGGGCGTCGAGTCAGATCGCTGGCTATAAAGTTCCAAGACTCGTGTTCCGTGTCGATGAACTGCCGCGAACGGCCAGCGGCAAAGTTCAGAGCCACAAGCTCCGCGAACGTTTTGGTGCGGTCAGTCCCTTGGAAGCAGTTTGACCCGTTGTCGCAACTCATCTTCAAGAGGGTTGTAGTAGTTCGGCCCTTTTTCAAAAACGCCGTCAGCTCCCTTGCCACCGTTCGCGGGCCGAAAGACATCCGCGAAAACACCGGCTTCTAGCACCGAAAACAACCCTTCTTGGCTGACCCGCTCCAATAACAGCGTTGCGTCATTCACCACGTCTTGAGCGCGAGTTTGGATTCGTCCGCCCGGCCGATACATGATCTCATCACCCAGATTTCGCGCTGTATTCATGACATATTGCGCGTTTTCTAGAGCCAGATATCGATCACTCATATGTGGGGTGTGCATCGCCTCGGTCATCATTCCGAGAAGTTGGATTCCCTGCTTCGTCCACGCGCCAACCAAGTTGAAAAGCGCGTCCTGGATGTGGCCCTTGAAGACGTTTCCGGTCATATACTTCGTGGGCGGCATGTATTTCAGGGGAGCCAATGGAAAGATCTCCCGGGCCATTTCGGCCTGCGCAAGCTCGAGAAGGAACCCGTCCTCCAGACCTGGATTTATCTCCATCGCATGGCCAAGCCCCATCTGTTCGGCTCGCAGCCCGCTGCGCAGCGCAAACTGTTCATTGATGAATTGGCTTGCGAGTACAGTATGTGCGGCCTCCACAGCATCTGCAGTTGTCAGATAATTGTCCTCGCCGGTATTGATGACGACGCCGGCCGCCGCATTGATAAGCCGACTGAAGTATTGGTCGACGAAGGTTCTGCGTGGATTAATGTCCCGAAACAGAATCCCATACAGTGCGTCGTTGAGCATCACATCCAGACGCTCGATGGCGCCCATCGCCGCGATCTCAGGCATGCACAGACCGCTGCAATAATTACAGAGGTGGATGTATCGGCCCAAGTCTTCTCCAACTTCGTCCAAAGCTTCGCGTACGATGCGAAAGTTTGCCTGGGTAGCGTAGGTGCCCCCGAAGCCTTCTGTGGTCGGACCGTGCGGTACAAAGTCCAAAAGGCTTTGACCGGTAGACCTGATGACCGCGATGATATCGGCACCTTGTCGAGCTGCGGTAACGGCCTGCACGGCATCTTCATAGATATTGCCCGTGGCGACGATGACGTAGTGGAGCGGTTGCGGCCTGGGCGCACAATTGGCAATTCGTTGTGACCGGAAGTCCGCGTTATGGGCGATTTTCTCAGCAGCTTCTTCTGCGAGATCTTGTCCGACCTCACGAATCGAGGCTTCATCGACGTCCGGGAGTTCTTTGAGTTGCAGCTCTCCTTCGGCGACTGCCTCGGCAATCATCTGTGGATCCCGACCTGTGGCGATGACCGCCCGTGCGATGACGCGGGCGACGCCACCTTCCAGCAGACCGGCATCCCGCACAGCATCCACGAAGCGATTTGGCAGGGGAATATCATCTTCGTCGACGCCATCGACCCCCATGAGGCGCAGAACAGTACGTTCGATTGCAACGGTGCTTCGTTTCGCGACAAAGCCGTCCATTTGTTCGGCAATTTGTGCCGCGGCTTCTCGTGCGCGTGCGATGACTTCCGGATCAAGACCAAGACGGGACATACAAACCTCAGTAAATGCCACGTGGTTGTATACGATGGAACGATCCCCTCGGGAAGGCTGAGCTGGCCTCACGCTCAGATGTCGCGAAGCCAGGACGTCACTTCTGCCGTATCATAACGATAATCCGTTTCGATTTTGAGCAATGCAAGTTCACTGGAAACGCGGTCAAGGAACCCCTCGATTCGAAGAAACCACTCATCGAACCAAGCGGAGAGTTCAGTCGCTGCCAGACGTGATGTGTCCGGGAGAAGTCGGCGCAACTTTGGTCGCCAAAGTGCTTTGTCGCCATCGAGCGAAAGTAGAATGTCATTGCCGACCAGCTCGATTCGGCTTCCGGCAGACGCTTTTAAACGCCCCGCAAATTTCTCATGTAGCAGGTGGCGCGACGTCCTTAACTCGTCGAAAAGAGCTTCGATACTACGGTGTTGAGAGCGGGCGTCTACTAAGGGCATTCGTTGAGCGACGTCTTCCAGTCGTCGCGCTAGCGAACCTTCGAGATCATTCAAAACGCTGGCTATTTCGGCAAAGGATTCATCGATCACGTCCGAAAACCTTGCCTGTAGCAGCCGTCCGATGAATTCGGCGTCTTCGGGCGCCAAAGATGGACGAGAGAGAATCTGACCAGCCGGCCGTAACGATTCTGAGATTTCATGCTCTATGGACAGCAGCAAGTATGAGGACTTGTCTTCCAGGTTTCGCCGTTGGTTTTCCACAAGAGCAGCGACTTTGGCGCGGGCATCGGTCTCCACCCAGGTGACGGTTTGTGCGACTCGGTCGCCCAAATCAGTCATGGATTGGGCGCGGCGAGTGCCAAATTTCGCGACGCCATCAAAAATGACTCCAAGTTGCCTCAGGACTTCGAGGACCTTCAGCCGTCCGGCGCGTTCGATGACATTGACGTCGATGAACTCCCGGAACTTCTCGAAGTGTGGGTTGACGCTGGGTCGCGCCATCACAGCTTCTTGCGCCGAGATTCCGAAAATGCCCGCGATGTGGTCGCCAATATGTTCCTCGACATATTCAATCAATTCTTCAAGTCTGGCGGCTCGATCGTTTCCAAGGCGGTCAGTTTTGTTCAGGACCACAATCAGCCGCTCCTTTCCGTTTCGAACACTGTCGATGCGGTCGAACTCGCTTGCCGACAAGACTTGATTTGCGTCCATAACCCAGAGAATCGCCTCGGCGTCCTCGAGGGCTCGTGCCGCGACGGTTTCATGCCTTTCTTCCAGAGCATTGAAGCCCGGCGTATCCCAAAACTCGAGGGTGCGCAGAACCGGATGGGGAAACATGAATTCGACTTTCTCAATCTCCGCAGCATTGTCTTTCATAGTCTTAGAAGCTTCGGCGAATCCGACCTCCTGAGGCGGTGCGGATAAGAAATGTAGTCGAGCCGCCCGCCGTGGTCCGAACCGAACGATTCCCGTGTGCGCCGTGGTCGGAAGAACGCCAACTGGCAGAAGGTCCTCTTCAAGTAGTGCGTTTAATAGAGTGGACTTTCCGGCATTGAATTCTCCAACGATCGCTAATGAGAGTGGGGATTCAAGCCGCTGGACCAGAGATTGAGCTGTGGAGACAAAATCGATCAGACGGGGGTCACCGGTGACCCAACCCACCACTTTTTGGGCGAACCCCTCCAGGGACATCGGGTTGTATGGGTCTTCGGGGAACTCCAGCCGGGGCTTCAAGTCTTGAAGGGTTTCAAGGTGTATTGCCTCAGCGGTCTGGCGAATTCGTGGGTTTTTTCTCGCCTCATGCAAATGTCGAAGAACTTCGGATCGATCGCCGGATTTGCTCAATACTCGGGCGAGTTCCAGATGTGCTTGAGCACGGTCTGAGGCAGAGGTGTCGGCTCGCAGCGATTCTTCAAGGAAATGTCGAGCTCCCGAAACGTCGTCACGTTCCGCATGCAGCCGTCCGATGCCAAGCAGTGCTCGACCTCGGGTGGCAAGATGGGGCATTGCTTGCAGCAGGAAGCCACTCGCGACATCCGAATGCCCGAGCTCCAGTTCGGCGAACCCCAGTCCGACCAATGCGTGAGCATCTTCCGGAAGGGTGCCCAGCAGATTGAGGTACGCGTCACGAGCCTCGTTCCAATTTCCCAGAAGGCTGGCGCACTCGCCTTTGACACGCCACTCTTCGGTTTTGAGAACGGTGTCGGTGATGTCCGGGAGACCTTGAATTGATTGTGCAGCAAGGTCCGGGAGTCCTTGTTGAAGTCGAATTCGGGCCTGCGCCAATAATGCTTCTGCGTCGGTCACATGCTCCAGGGATGAACCCAGCCGGGTGCATGCTTCGTCGAGCCGCCCTTGACGCTCAAGAATTAATCCCATCAACAACTGAGACTTCGGATCTGTCAGGTTCTTGTCGAGCTTTCGCAGCAATGCTGAGGCATCTGTCACATCGCGTTCCAGGATGATTCGCACCAAACGATGGCCAACTTCCAAGTTCTCAGGTTGAAGACGCGCAGCTCTATGGAGTTCACGCTCAGCTTTGTCCGGTCTTGAAATGGCCGTGTAGACACGTGCAAGCGCGCAGGAGGTCTCAAATTCAACGTCCTTTCCGTCTGGAATGGCGATGGCTTGAAGCAGGTGTTTTTCGGCGTTTTTCCATTGTCTCAGTGATTCATAGGCTTCGCCGGCCTGAAGATGGAGCATCGCTGACTCGCGGATGGTGAGTGCGTGTTCCAACGCATCGGCCGAGAGTTTCCAGCGTTTGAGATTTCGGTATGCACGAGCAAGAAGCACGTACGTTCGTTGGGTTTCAGGGTATCGGGTTGCCATGACCAGCAGAAGTTCGACCGCATTTTCAGGGTTTCCCGACGAAATCTTGGCCAGTGCTTCTTCGTGCGCCCGATGAAGCTCCTCTGGAATTCGAACCTCATCCAGAATGTCGCCGAATCGGCCAGATATCTTGTCGAAAATACTCATCGGTAGCTCGCGTCAGGAAGCATTGGATTGGTCGCGCAATGACTTTGTAGCCGATGTTTTGGCTGGATGGCATGATGGTGCGATACTAACCTGTCATTGTCTCCAGAGCCCACAAGACAAATATGCGCAGCCTTCGTCAAGTCTTCACAGTTCTACTGTGTACTGCATCGGTAGCAGCGCAAGCACTGCCGCCTCCTCCACCTCCTCCGCCCCCTGTTTCCACGTCAGTGATTCAGCCTAAGGATGTCGTAGAAAGCCGTTGTGGGACGTTGGACGATATCCGTTGTTCGCTTGTCTTCCTTCCCTTGGCCTCCCTGTTTCTCCCGGGCCTTGGTCAATATTGGGATGGCGAAAGCGGGTGGCCATACACGACCGCCGCCGTTGCTGGATTGGTGGCAGCAGGAGCCGCAATCAACGCCCATGATCGATCCGGCGAGTTTAGTCTCACAAAAATTGAGTCTCAGGCGTTTTTGTTAGGGGCGCAGCTTTGGTTGGATGCTGCATTTTTGAGCAGTTATGAGACCTATCGACACCGAATAATCGATGAGCTTGGAAGTCCGGAAGACCTCAATTCGGTTTCTTCCATCCTGCTGGCCCCGGCAGACTTCCGGGCGCTAACGCACTTTCGGGTTCTGATTCCGTGGGTGTTAATCGGCGCGCTTGGGATCGGTTCTGCGCTCGTTGACGACGAAAACACCTCTTATTCTTCAGGTCCTTTTGAGGCGTTCCGGTGGCATGACGGGGCGTTCGCGTTAGGAGCGTCTTATGGCGCTGGTGTTGGCGAAGAGGCTTTTTTCCGAGGCTACATTCTTCACGGTTTGGATCGTGTGGCTGGCTGGCACCCTCTTGTTGCTAATGTAGCGCAGTCATCGCTGTTTGCGGCGTCTCACGCTGATTTTAGCTACTCCTTCTTGGTGCGAATGGGGTTTGGAATGTACTCCGGTTGGCTGGCCCAATCCGCAAACTACAACCTGCGCGACGCCGTGTTTCTGCACACTTGGTGGGACCTCTTTTTATTCGTGGGTTCGTTGGCCAATGCTCGACGCACCGATACTGCTGTCACGTTCAGTCTGCCCACCATCGCGTTCTAGGTTTGCGATCACTCGACGTATCGATCGCAACCTTTGACCCGAAACACGCCATAGCGGTCCGCGATCGCGGAGATCTGGGAGTCCACGATCTCGATGGTGATGGAGTCGCAGTAGTCTTTCTCGCAGATGTAATTCAGAAATTCACAATCGCGTTCGGCCAGACAGGAGTGGATGTCCTCGTAGTAAACTCCCTCCGCGTTCTCAAGACAGTCCGGTAGAAGTGCTGACTCTGTCCCCATCTGGATTTGTGTCGGATCGACTGGATATTTATCGCCATCGCGTTGTTGCGAGACCAACAAAATTGGTGTCTTGCGCAGATCGACTCGAATTGCCGCCGGACTCAGACCTGGTTGCTTGAGATGACTGAGCTCTGGAGCGACCGCAAGATCGTCCACTCGAACATATCCGGGAGTCTTCCCGTTGACCAAATATCGTGGACTGCCCACCAGACCATCAGAGACAAATCCCGAAACTTCGATTCGTTCGCCTCGATGCAGCCGATAACCCAGGTCGTCGTCCTCAACAGAATTGCCACATTCTCGCGATAATGCGGCAGCCGGCGTTGGACAAACAGAGGTCTCCCGGACCACGAACATGTGAGATGGGAGTGTGTTGGAAGGGGTGGTTTGTGGCGTTGCTTGACAGCCACCGGCGAGCACTAGAAGCGCACACCAATACCCGCGTGGGGACTGAACCATAATTGCTCCGCGTTCTTGTCCACTCCGGCTCGAGTTACGACGTCCAGAGCGACTCCTCCGGTCACGAATGGCGACCACGAATAGTCTCTCCAAACGACCAATAACGCAGCGTCTGTTCTCAGGGCAACGGGGTCAGCCTCTAGTTGATCCCCGTTGAGCAGAAGGACTTCCGGTCCCGCTCGCAGATGCAGTCTGAGATCGGTCGGGCCAACGTTTGTCCCCCATCCAAGTTGGACTCCGGAGGCAATTCGATGGAGCGTCGTTGTTTCATCCACCCCGAATCCGTATTCGATAAAACCACCCAGCGCGATGCCGTTGACATGGGTCAGGTTTGCCGAGGCGGCCAACGTGTGCTGAACCGATCCTACATCCAAGATGGCCTGGTTCATCTGGTAGTCGATCGTGAATTGAGGTTTCCATACGGCCTCAGGCATGACGGCCGTGGTCTCAGATGTTTCATTTCTGGCGGCCAAAAAGCCGGTCATAAAACCGGGTCCAAAGGGTGTTTTGAACAACTCCTGGCGAAACGACTCGTTCACAGCTCCACGAGATCCATCTGTATTTGGCGTCTTTTCCAATGCCGCCAGAGCAATGAGAGTGCCTGTTGGAATCATCACTTCATCTGTCGCGGTGCGAACCCAGTAGGCACCATTCTTTGTCGTTCCTCGCAGCAGACGTATCTGGGCTGCTCCATCGGCTGCCAGGTTCAAATCCGCATAGCGCAGGCCTCGACTGTCTTCGATCCACATTGGGCCCTGGCCGCCGGCCACTTCAAGAGTGGTTGTCTCGGAGACCTTAGCCAGATCGATAACCTTCTTTGAGGCATCTTGTGCTGGTCCACGAACATGCACATGAATGCGTGCACGAGGGTTGGTGACTGAGGCATTGGCGGCCACCAAATAGGCTTCAATTTCTGGGTACGTTACGATTCCGTCTCCATCGGCGTCAGCCGCACCGAGCAACGCGCTTCGAAGTTGGTGCGAGAACACGCCCCCTCCATAAACACTCCATTCGTGGACTTCCTGGGCGCCAGCGGTCGACAGAATCACTCCAACCGTCGGCAGATTTGGCGAAGATTGACCGCCCGCCAAATAGTCGTTGAATTCATCGTTCAGGTTCACGCCGGTTCGGTCGTCTTTCCATTCGCCGCCGCGTGTCCGCACCATGAAATATGCGTTGCAGGCGTCGATGATGACATGGGTGAAATCTGCGTTCATCGGAGCGATCACGTTGCGGAGCAGGTCGCTCCTTCGCAGCCGATCGTCGGAAAGCGAAAGATACCCCTCGCCGTTTTCGTCGCGGTTTCCATGGCCGGTGAACACGACAAAGACTTCTGAGCGTCTTCCGTTTCGCCGATCTTCCTCGATCTTCGACTTCAACGTGTTGACGCTGGCGAGCAGGTTTTCGCGAGAGGGCGGTATCGAGGCTTGCGCGGCGACGGGGAAGAGTTGCTGGGACTCGCTGTCCAAGGTCGTCAGCAGTACGGTTTGATCGGCGTAGCTGGAAAAGATTTCGAAGAAACGCGCGCCGTCGTCATCGGCAAAACGAAGTGGGGCGACCCCTTCATCAACGCTGGCGTTATTGGCTACGATGAGCGCGTACCGGGAGTCCTGCGCGTTGGCGCTGAAACCGATGCTCATGAGCAACAAAACAATAAACGTCTTCATTTTTTCACCTCGAACTCCGCTCGAACGAGGACTGCCGGACTCACACTCGACCTATCATCGCTGATTTTCATTCGCTCCACCACCGCCTCGAATTCGCTGAACGAAATGCGGTTCGGACTGAATAACCCGTATACTTTGTATCGCCCAGGAGGGTGGTTCACGACGAGTCGTCGGGTCTCTCCAATTGGGGTCGGTTTGACGGTGACGCCTACGGAGAACGGCGTTGGATCCACGGGAGTCGGTCCGTACCAACGTGTTTCCCCCGTTTCGCCCACACCAACAAAGTACGCGAATTTTAGAGATGCATCGGGATTCTCGTAGGCGATCTTGAGATCGTCATTCGAGTCGCATGTCACCGCGCCAAATGGGCTTTCGTGCTGTCCAACAAAATCAACGGAATCAACGTCCTGTCGAACACAGTAGATTTGAACCCGCGGCAAATCGCGCATCGGCAGTGTTTGAGCCGATCTTGCCTGCCATTCAGAGGTCTCCCGGTCATCGTTGGCAAGGAATGGGAGACTCAGCAGAGCCAGCACGACGGCCGCCAAAGCCGCGAATACCCGGCCTCGATTCGAGTTGGCAGCGGGGGCTTGGAGCACATGCTCGAGGTCTCCCGGTTCTTGCGCAGCCATGTCTCCCGGTTCTTGCGCAGCCACTTCTTGGGCATCGAGCAGGGCGAAGATGGAGGCTTCCGCAGCATATTTCTCGAAGGTCGAAAAGTCGGTTCCTTCCAGAGCGCGTGACGCTTGCGCCAACTTGTCAAAGTGGGTCGAATCTTCGCCGCAAGTCCGGGAGTCGTTTGGCTCAATGAAGAGCTGTTCGAGAGTGTTTCGACTCATCGTAAACTCACAAGCAGTATTTCCAGCACGAGTTTCGCGTCCAGCGAATCAATCACACGGTGTGCCTTCAGGTGTTTCAGCAACCCCTCACGAATGACCTTAATCCGTCGCCGAATCTCGTTACGGTCGACGCCCATTATTTCGGCAATTTCCGACTGTGAGGCGTCTCCAGCCAGATGCTCATTTACAATCTGCTGGTCTTCCGGACCCAAGGCCTCAACAAAGACGCGAACTAAAACATGGATTTGGTTCTTGGCTGCAAGGTCTTCCGGACTTTCCGCATGTTGTTGCCCGAGGCGTCCAATGGCTTCATCTTCGGTCTCATTTTCGTAGACCAAATGTCCGATCGTCACGAAGAGTGAGCGATCGAGGCTCTCCTTTCGAAAACCATCGATGACCACGTTTTTCGCAATCTGCATCAGGTACGGAGCGTATGGACGCGTGCCGTCGTAATTGCGCCTCGCCGACTCACCAAATGCCTTCAGGAAGGTCTCCTGGATCGCTTCTTGAAGTTGGTAAGGCCTGCGATAACCCGCAAATCGCACCCGATCCCCTTTACTGTTGAAGGTGAAGCCACCGGTCAACATCTTTGCCACCTCGTCGACATAGGTTCGGTAGACCCAAGTGAAGGTCTCCCGGTCCGCGCTTTTGAAAAGCACGACCTTGTCTGGATTGTTTTTAAATTCCATCGCGTATCGTCCGCACTGTTCTACCTACGGTCGAGTTGTTCAGTTGGGTAGAAAAAGTGGCGTGGCCGCGCACACCCTCGTTCCACCAAGAAATACTCCGGTGTAGGACTGTGCACTCAAGATTGTGGTATTATCTTTCCTAAGTGTACTTGTGTTCTCCCATACGGAGCAGAATTTTGGCATTTGATAAACGGAACTCGCGTCATGATAACGCCGATGAACTTGGACCTCTCGAAGTCCCCGTCATCGATAACAACATCGGTCGAGCATTGAACCAACTCAAGCGGTCGATTGGCCGTGAGGGTCTTAATCGCGAATTGAAGCGACGCCGGCATTACGAAAAACCCAGCATCGCAAAGAGGAATAAGTCGATTGAAGCAGAGCGTCGTCGCCGTAAAGACGAACGTCGATCTTCGGATCGCGGCGGATTCTAACCTGGATGAGGCTTAGCGTTCTCGGACTCGAAGCGTAAGCCCAACAAGCACCAGCAGAAGCGCCGCGAAGACAGACGTTACGGCGAGATCGACAAGTAAGAAGGTCTCTGATTTTCCGTAAAAACGATCAATTGGATTGGGCGGCGGAGGTGGTGCGGGAAGTCCCGGAGCGATCGCTTTGGGAAGGTCTCGTGGTGCGATCTCGTACGCGTCTGAGAGGTGTTCGACCTGGAGGGCTCCTTCGAAGGCCCAGCGGCTCACGGTGACTTGCGACAGAAACCATGTCGGTCGATTCATTTCGGTATTGGGCATGATCGCGCCGCCCAAAATTACCTGTGGAATCAACAGCAGGGGGACAAGCGCCATCGCCGCTTCCGTCGTGCGTGTCACGGCCGAGAGCAAGAGTCCCATTCCCACGCCACACATCGCGCAACTCCACAAAATCGCGAGGTGGTAGAGCGGATGACCGTGGAAGTCGAGAACCACGTAAGACATCGAGAGAAGCACCACGCACTGCAGCAGGCATAGCGCCCCCAAGACGGCGAATTTGCTCAGTACATAGGTGCCAATCGAGAGATTGACCATGCGTTCCCGTCGGTAGATTGCCTGTTCGGCCACAATTTCCCGCGCGGCATTCGAGCAACCAAACCAAATAGCTGCGATCACCAGTAAGAATAACGCGTACGGCGTGTAGAGCATTCGATTAAGAACACCCTCGGACCGGGAGACAAAGACCATGTCGATCAAGACAGCGATGACCGGCGCCTGAACCAGCAGCACAACCATTCCAATTCTGTCTTTGAGTTTGATCGCGAGATAGCGTCGACAAAGGGTCATCCACTGGCGAATCGAAAAGCGCGGAGGCCTGCGAACGCCAGTTCCGGTGACGTTGACGCCCGTTCGGTTTTTTCTGCGATCTTCGACATACTCCGCAAAGTAACGGCTCTGTCGAAAGCGCGCTGCGAATGTTTCCATCGGCTCGCCGGCCCTTTTGGCATCCATGATCGGGCGCATGCATGAGCCAGGATCGGCCAACACAGCCTCGGCCTCCGGCGTGTTCGCCTTAAATTCCGGGTGGAAATACAGAATGCTGTCGGGATAGGCGGGGCCGTAGTAAACTTCTTCGCCATCAGCCAAATACAAAACGTTGTCGAGCAGTCGATAGGCCGCCCCCGAAGGCTGGTGGATCGTCAACAGAATGGTTCGCCCGCCATCGGCCAGTTTTCGAAGCAGTCGCACAACGTTCAGGGCATCTTCACTGGCAAGGCCACTGGTCGGCTCATCCAAACAGAGGAGGCTTGGTTCGGTGAGGAGTTCCAGGGCGAGGTTCACGCGTTTTCGCTGTCCACCCGAGATCCCCTTTCGTTCTGGAGAGCCAATTTGCAGGTTTCGAGTCTGGTCGATCTCAAGATCGGTAAGGACCTGCATGATGCGCTCCTCGATTTCCTCGTCCGAGGTATCTGGAGGCAATCGCAGTTTCGCCGTGTAATAAAGCGCCTCATAGACCGTCAATTCGCGGTGAATGATGTCGTCCTGTGGCACATATCCGATGGCTCCCCGGTAGCGGTCGTAGTGCAACGTGAGGTCGTCACCGTTGACCAGGGTTCTGCCGTTGCTCGGTTTGAGATAGCCGATCAACGACATGAGTAGGGTGGTTTTTCCCGAACCCGAGGGCCCAAGAAGGCCCATGATTTCCGTGGGATAAACCGTGAAGGAGATGCCGTCGAGAATTCGCTTCGAGAGTTTTCCGGCTCCAAGATCAACCCGCAGATGCTCGGCCTGAAGCAGCACATCGCCACGATATGAGCGTTCAATGGAGCCGCTCGCCAGGTCCAACCGGACTGCGTAGGAGCCAAAACTCAGGGTTTGCCCCTCGGCGAGTTTTTGCCGGCGAATACGATGCCCGTCAATGAAGGTGCCGTTGGCGCTGTCCAAGTCTTCGACCCAGACGACTTCTTTGCCTCGGACCAACCGAGCGTGGTGCCGCGAGATCTGAGGCGCATCGATGACCACATCATTATCAGGGCCTCGTCCGATGGTGACGATGTCTTTTTCGGGGGGGATCGACATAACCCCTGAGGCGCTCTGAGCGTGATTCGGGTCGAGGAAGTCCCGGAGTCGTGCGACCGGGAAACGGTAGGATCCCATGAAAAGCACGTCGTCCCAGGTCACAACTGCATCAGTTACCTTGTTCGCGCGATCGTTGACCGCCAGTCCGTTGGCGCTATCGAGATCCTCGGCTCGCCATGCGTGCCCGATCCACGTCAAGCGTGCGTGCTTTCTAGATATTTGGGGCGAGTCGAGCACGATGTCGTTGTCCGCATCTCGACCAATGACGAACGGTTTGAGGAACCCTTTTGGCAACTCAAGTCCCTTGGTGGGACGAGAGTCAGCGTCCGGGAGAAGTCTCCGGGTGATGTCTTGATTGAGGACAAAGTCGTAAGAACCTAACCCAATTTGATCACCGGGAGATATCCAGACTCGCTTGACGGAATGTCCATTGACGGTCGTGCCGTTCGTTGAATTGAGGTCTTCCAGGACGTACTTCCGATCCACGAGGGCAATGCGGGCATGCCACCCAGACACCATTGGGCGTGGGATCACGAGATCGTTTTCTGAATCGTAACCAATTCGCAGAACGGGTGCGTCCAGTGGAATCTCCGGTGCCTCTCTTGGCACCGGCAGCGCGAAGACTTCGCTGGATTCCAGCAGTTGTGTGGCCGGTTTTTTTTGGTCCGGGAGACCTCTGTTTTGGTCCGGGAGACCTCTGTTTTGGTCCGGGAGACCTCTGTTTTGGTCCGGGAGACCTTCGTTTGGGTCCGGGAGACCTTCGTTTGGGTCCGGGAGACCTTCGTTTGGGTCCGGGAGACCTTCGTTTGGGTCCGGGAGACGTTTTTTCTGGAGGGCTGAGGCGACCGCCGCACGCATCTTCGCATCAACGAGTTGAATCTCGGGTCGCGTTGTCTCGACTCGCACAGCGGCCATGAGTGGCGCGAGCGTAAGCCCACATGCGGGGCAAAATGCCGCGTCGTTTTCGACGCCTGCATTGCAGTTTGGGCAATTATTCGACATGAGAATCGTCATACAATGGAGTCGGAATCGATGCCACGATGATTCGTTGGAAGTACGTCCACACTTGACCGAGCGCCAAGGATGTACGAAAAGAAAGGGCTTTCCCAAACGCATGGAACCTAGGCTCCCCCGGGAGGATCAATGTTCAAGCAGAAGTTGGCGCGCGTCGTCAACAACATCGAAGGCGCTGTGGGGTGCATGTTGATTGGATTCGACGGCATCTCCATTGACAGCGTCTTTAAAGACCAAGAATTGCCTCAGATGAGCGCAATTGCGATTGAATTGAGCAATTTGCTCGATAAATTTAGGCGTCTGCAAGTCTACGACGTAGGCGAGGTTAACGAGGTGAGCATCACCACCGGGAACATCACTACGCTTGCGCGAGTCGTTGCAGACGAGTACTTGCTCATCCTCGCTTTGCATAAGGATGCAGACGTAGGCCGTGGGCAAACCATGTTGAGATTGATTGCTCCGTTCGTTGAACGTGAGATGCAGTAGTCGCCAGAATGCGACAGGAGCTCAGTGATGTACAACACCTCAGATTTTAAAAAGAACCTTAAGATCGAAATCGACAAAGAACCGTACGTGATCGTCGAGTGTCAGCACGTCAAGCCTGGAAAAGGCGTGGCGTTCGTGAAGACCAAGATGAAGAGTCTCGTGACGGGCCGCGTACTGGAGCAGAACTTCCGGTCGGGCGATAAGGTCGAGACCCCCAACCTTGAGGCGCGCACCATGCAGTACCTCTACAAGGATGGGGACATGTTTGTGTTCATGGACACGACATCCTACGAGCAAATCCGATTAATGGCAGATGCCGTGGATTCGGTCAGCGATTGGCTCAAAGATAATCTTGAAGTGGAAATTCTTTTTCACAACAACAAGCCTATCAACGTCGAGCCGCCTACTTTTGTTGAGCTCGTGGTCACACAGACTGACCCGGGCTACAAAGGGGATACTGCTCAAGGTGGGACAAAGCCCGCCACCCTTGAAACCGGCGCCGTGATCACCGTTCCGCTCTACCTTAAAGAAGGTGAGTTGATTCGTGTGGACACTCGCAACGGTTCATTCGTCGAACGCGTAAACAAGTAATCTGGTGAGCCGAGGCCACGTTTGTCAAACAAACGCGAAAAGCTGCTCGATTCAGCGCAAAAACACATCCGAAAAGGAAGCTGGGATAAGGCCGTAAGGGACTACCAGCAGATCTTGGAAGAGGATGCTGGGGACGTGCGCACACGCCTGAAGGTCGCCGATCTTCTCGTGAAAATCGATAAATTTGACGAGGCGCTGACCGAATATCAGCACGTCGCCTACCATTACGCAAAAGACGACATCTACGACAAAGCGGTGGCCGTCTATAAGCAGGCGTTGCGCATCGCACCTGACGATCCTCGACTTCATCGTGATCTTGGCGAGTCGTATTGGCGTCATGGCCGACTTAAAGACTCGTTGCGCGCGTTTCATATGGCGCAGAAGCTCTTTCGAGAACTCGGCGATGCGGTTTCGCAGCGCGACGTTCTGGAGCGGATGGTCTCGATCGACGCCGAAGACGTGAGCCTGCAGATTCAACTCGCTGAGCGTTATGAAAAAGACGGCATGCGAGTGGAGGCCCTTCGGATTTTCCGTACCTGTGCGGGGAACCTCCGTGAAGAAGGCCGCCTTGACGAGTTTCTTCAGGTCGCAGAGCGAGCCGTATTTTTGGAGTCCACGGATGTGGCGCTTCGAAAAGAAATCATTCGACTTTACCTCGACCGCGAAGACAACAAACACGCTCTGAAACACCTCCAGTTTCTGTTCAAAGAGACCCCATCTGACGGCGAAGTTCTCAATTATTTGGGACTTTGTTTTGATCGGCTGGGCGAAAAGCAAAAAGCGACCTTGGTGTACCTCGAACTTGCCAAGGCGCAGCGCCGTGGTGGTGATGATACGGGGGCTCTGGCGACCTATCGCAAAATTCTGGCGATTGACCCCAATCATGCGGAGGCGCGATCGGTCGTTGGACAGCGTGAGCGTCAAGACTCAAGCCCCGGCGTTTCGGACACCGGGAACCTGTCCAAGCCGGCACAGTCCACTGATGTGCTCAAGGGCGTTGAGTTCTTGGACGACGACGATGACGAACTCGAAATCGATACCAGCCCAACGAATGAGGGGGCAGGTGACGACTTCATGGATTTTGCCGAGGAACTTGGAGACCTTGATTCTTCAGTGCTCAACCGCTTTGACGAGAACCCTGCGACCACGCTCGGCCAACAGACGGTCGCCCGTGATGTCTCCGACGTTGAACTCCCGGAAATCGAGGTCATTGCCGAAGTTGCTCCGACCCAAGATGGCCGAGGCACCTCGACGATTACCCAGATGCTCGCCGAATCCGATGTTTTCTTGAAATATCGGCTCTTTGACCGAGCTGAAGAAGTGATCGGTCGCGCAGTTGCCCTGGAGCCGAACAGCCTCGCGGTTCATGAGCAGATGCATCAGCTTCGTTCGCTGATGGGTGACCGCATGAAGGCCGGGTTCGAACTTTTCGAGTTGACGCGACTGTCGGCAAAATCGCCAGCTCGCGCGGTCGAATACCTGCGTCGCGCCCGAGAGTTTGCAGACGAAGCCACCGTTCAAAGATACGCTCAACGATACGGAATTGAGCTTTCGGCGGGACCCATGGATGCGTTGAGCCTTGGCGCCATCGAAGAGATCAGCGAAGGCATCGTCGAACTCAGTGAGACGTTTTCCGACGCGGACCTCGTGGTCGTCGAGCCAATCGTCGAGTTCCTGCCTCCTGATGATGACGTCGACCTTTCGGGCGAGTCGGCGGTTGAAGACAGTGGAGAAATTCTCGGTCTGGATGATTTGGGATTTGATGATGAGTTGTCGCTTGGCGACATGGACTCGGAGCTTCCCATCGGCGACGCCGAAGAGATGATGCTCGACGTCGACGACATCAAATTTGATGAAAGTGAATTGGAGTTGTTCTCCGAAGCGTCTGAGGGATCGTTCTCGTTCGATTTTACGGGAGACGACGCGGACAAGATGTTCGAAGAGCTCTTTGGTGAGACGCCCGCTGCAAGCGTGCCAAAACGTGTCGAGAAATCTTCAAACCTCGTCGAGGTCGACCGACTCATCGAGCAAGGCCTTCTGTCCGAAGCCGAAGAAGTCCTTGAAGAATTTGTGGACCGGGACCCCCATAACCCCGGAATCATGGCTAGACAGGCACATATCCAAGAATTGAAGAACGAAGACTTCGAGGATAACAGTGCCTTTGGTGAGAAGTCGCTTTCGGGACGATTCGCTAAGGAATATTCGATGGTCCTGAAGTCTGGTCCGGCAGACGTCGACAACACGAATATTGAGCTCGGCCTGACTTACATGGACATGGGGCTTTTCGAGGAAGCGTTCAAAGAGTTCACGCAAGCCCACGATGACGTGAACGCTCGAAATGATGCGATCTACTATCTGGCGATCTGCGAATTCGAACTGAACGAGGCGGAATCTGCCACACGCCGTTTGCGCGCACTGCTCGCCGACGCAACGGTCCCCGCTCGTATTCATCGGGTAGCCGCGTCCAGGCTTGAGCAGTCACGCCAGAAAGAGTCCGAGTAGTTCCCTGATAATTGCGGAATGCAGACGCCGTTCTCGTAGGTTACGTTCTTGACCGTTTGAGGGCGTTGCGAGTAACTACGCCCTCGCCGCTGAGGACGCATGCAAAGAAAACATCATAAAATTCTGATTACGACTCTGCTGATTCTGGCCACAGGTTGGACCGCATGCGGAGAAGAACCCATCGGTGAGTCCGCTTCGCGTTCTTTTGTCGAGAAGTGGCAGGCCACCGTGGCTGCGAAACTTGCTGAACGCAGTGAGGGCGCGCCAATCAGAAAAGAGTTGCAGAAACGCCTTGAGGCTGCGCAGAAGCGCGAAGAAGCTGCTTCACAGCGAGATTTGCCTCCGCTTATGTCGTTGGCGAATACCTATTATGCCGCGAACGAGTACAAGCCGATATTTGTTCAGCACGGCCAGCTAAGCCCTCAAGGCAAGGCTGTTTGGGAGACGATGCAGGACCTCGAGGCGTCGGTTTTGGATCCTCGCCCCTACCGTTTGGCCGATATCCAGAAGGCGCTGGACACCTTGGAGTCCAAGGCGGCGGAGCTGCAGACCAATGACCTCAATCCTGGCGCAGAAGCTACTGCTGAAATGAGCGCCTGGGTTGCCGCACAAAAGCCATCGACCTTCACCCTCGACGAATCGAGCTATGAAGTGGTGACGGATCATCTCTTGGAATCCGACTCAGGTGCTGGGCTGCGGGACGCGATGGGGGAACTTGGAAAGCTTGGTCAGTCCATGGCCGCGTCGAGCGCGGAACTCGAAGAACTTCTGGCGCATGCGTTCATGCGCTACGCCTATGAAATGCGCTATTTCCGCGCTCGAAAGTCGTTTGTTCATCCTCGTGAGGACGACTATTTTAACGACCCTGAGATTCGCAAATCACGAAATGTGGAGCAAACCGCTCATTACGTTGCGGGAAGTCTTTGGCGCCGCGCGTCCGCAAATGCTGACGCCATGTACTCTCAGCCGGTTTATGCCCGCAGAGAACTTTCAAGCGCAATCGATCGATTGGCGAAGTCCGAAAAGCCCGCGGACGTGTTGGCGGCGTTGATGCCACAGCAGCCCCAATATGCGGGTCTGGTGGAGGAGCATAAACGGTATCAAGAAATCGTTGCGGCAGGCGGCTGGGAAAAGGTCGAGGTCGACAAAAAAATGAAGTCCGGTTCAAAGGGCTCTTCGGTGCGGAAACTCAAGGAACGTCTCGCGATTGAGGGTTATCTTAAGGGCGACCCGAAGAAGTTCTCGGACACCTACGATGCCGCGTTGACCGACGCGGTGAAGGACTACCAGACCACCCATCAAATGCAGATTACCGGCACACCTCATACCGTGTTTTGGAAGTCGATCAATGTTCCGGCCGAAAGACGATTGGAGCAGATCCGTATCAATATTCAGCGGTGGCGCGACACCAATATGCGTCCGGAAGACGATAAAGCTTATGTCTTTATCAACGTTGCCGACTTTCATGCCGAGGGCTGGCGCGACGGAAAACGCGAGATTCGCCACCGCGTGGTGGTGGGTAATAACGACAACGTGTGTGATCCGGAAACCGACGAGTGTGCCAAAGCGAATCGGACCCCAATCCCGATTTCGGCCTACATCGATCGCATGATTTTCAACCCGTTTTGGAACGTGACTCCGCGGGTGCGGAAGAACGAAATTCTTCCTGACGTGAAGAAGTCGGTCGAAGCAAAATACGCAAAAATCAGAGCTAAAGCTGCGGTGAAACCGCCGTCATTCCTCGCGGCTCCGCCCGTCGACACGCCGCCTCTGGTCGTGCCTCAACCGCTTGGGGAACAGCCACCAGTCATCGCTCCACCCGAGGAGAACGGTCAAACGGCGTTGTCTCCCGAACGACTCGCCGAAATGCCCTATTTCAATCCCGAGACGGGTGAAGTCGATGTGAGCACCACGATTCCCGAAAAAGTCCCAAGTTGGTACGCCGAAAATAATTACGAAGTGATGTACGCGGGAAAATCATGGGAATATGTGCGAATGACTCCAGGGGCGCATAACGCCTTGGGTTACGTCAAAATCATTTTCCCAAATCTGCATGATGTCTACTTGCATGACACCAACGCTCGAGCCCTTTTCAGAAATGATATTCGGGCCTATTCGCACGGCTGCATGCGGCTCGAAGATCCCATTGAGTTTGCGACGTGGCTGTTGGAGCGAGACGGTCAGAAGGGTGTGGTGGATACCGATGCAATCAAGAAATCCGGCGAATATTTGCCAATATTCCTGAAGCATCAAGTGCCTGTTTTTGTTGAGTACTACACCGTTCGTGTCGACGATAACGGTCGTGCTAACTTTTTGGCCGATATTTACGATCTGGACGATAATCCACACCTCCCCGAGCCGCCCCAACAGGCGGTCGATCTCTAGCCCGCAAGCGGGCATTGAGACTCGTGCTTGGCGATCCGGTGCCGACGTTCGTCGGCGGTTTCACAATCGAAGCGGGAACGACAGGGACGTGCCGTCTCTAGTTTTACCCAATATCTTTGATGCCTCGCGATGCAATCTACGCCGCGAAGGTGAAGCGACAGCGCCGCGTCGTTGGATCGGATTTCGATCGGTTGGCGATTGAGATCGCGCTGATTATAGGCTTCTCGGATGGCCCTTCCCGCGGCATCATGTGCGTCGTCGGCATCCTTTGGAAGTGGTCTGCATTCCATACCTTCGGACGTCACGACAAGCAGCTCCAAACGTCGGCCATGTCCTGGGATCCATCGACGAACGCGTGTGCAGCATTGGCTTACATCCTGGTTTTCGGACAAAACGGAAAAATGTTGCGAAATTCTTCTTTCAGGTCTTTGCAGCCTTCGGCTTGGCGGCTGTTCATCGTGCTTTTCGGATGGGTTGGTTTTCAGGCTATCTTGGTCGGTTGTTCCCATAACGACGTTAAACCCAGGCCGCTGATTGCCGGAAATTCGGCGACTTGCGACGAGAAAGATGACTGGCCGATGTTTCAAAAAGACGCCACTCGGCGTGGAAGCCGTACGGGAGATTTGCGTCGCCGTCCTGAACACCTTTGGACAGCCTATGTGGGCGTTCAATCATGGCTGAACAATCCGGTCATCACTGGCCACCATGTTTATGTGGGTTCGAGCGGAACGGATTGGAATAAGGCCGACAAAAAAGACGGTGTTTACGCGATTGAACTGGCTTCGGGGGCACAGCGTTGGTTCTTCCCGACCAAAATCGACGCCAATGGAGTGGCTTTTTCCAGGTGTCGCGTCGTGGCCACCGTTGACGACGGTTCGGTGTACGGAATCGATTCGAAAAATGGCGCTCAAATTTGGAAATTTCAGGCCAAAGGAAAGGCCTACACAAACCCTCTGATTTTGGGGGCGGCGGTGGTGGTTGGCGATTCGACAGGCGCGATCCACATGCTTGACCTCGAGACCGGCAAAGAGCGGTGGAACTACCAGATGGACTCGGCGATCCGTGGTGGGTTTTCGTCCAATGGTGAGTTGATCTTCGCGGCTTCCCAGACTGGATTGGTGGTGGCCCTCGATACTGCCGGGCAGGTGCGATGGCGTTTTGGCTCCCAGGGACGCGGTATTTACGGAGCTCCTACGTTGGTGGGAGACTCGGTTCTACTGGGTTTTGTCCGCGACACCACCTACCCAAATCCAGCCCTTCTGGCGTTGTCCCAAGAGACCGGAGCCGAGACCTGGTACGCCTCCAATCCGCAGGGATTTACGGGAGGCTGGGCCAATATTCGAGCCTCAGTGGCGGTGTCGGGTGATTTGGCTTTTTGGGCGGAAGCCTATTCCGATCGTCTGGTGGCGGCGTCGGTGACGTCGGGCGAAGTCAAGTGGAGTGCCCCAAGTGGTCCTTGTTTTTTTCGTCAATGGTCCTCGCCGGTCGTCGTAGGGGACGTCGTGCTGGTGGGGCGCATGGATGGGGCTTTGCATGCTCATGACGTGGTAAGTGGCGACGCCGTTTGGGAGTATTCTCTGGCCAACCACACCGACCTGGGCTCTCAAGACAGGGTGTGGCGAGATCAATGTTTGCACGAGCCCGAAAATGCTTTTCCAATTCTTGCGACGCCCGCGGTGTCAGAGTCCGGCGTGGTGGTTGTTGGCACTGAAGAAGGATACCTTTACGCTGTTGGAATCAAGGAGTAGCGCAAATGACCCGAATTCTAGTGGTGGACGACGATCAATCTGTTCTCGATGTACTTGTCATGGCCTGTGAAGATGAAGGTTTCGAGGTGACGAGCGCATGTGACGGGCAACAGGCCTTGGTGTGCATTGCGAACACTCGCCCCGATGTGATGATCTCTGACGTGAACATGCCAAAGCTGGATGGTTTTTCGGTGTGTCGACGCCTGCGAGAAAGCGGCGATGACCTGCCGATCATCCTTCTAACGTCGCGCGATAATGATATCGACGAGGCGTTGGGTTTGGAGCTTGGCGCCGACGATTTTGTTGCAAAACCGTTCAGTACGCGCGTGTTGATGGCGCGGGTCAAAGCCCTGCTGCGGCGCCAAGAAATCAAGAAATCCGATGGCCCGCGGCAGGTGGACCTCTTGGAGTTGGGGCCAATTCGAATCGACGCCGAAACGATGGATGTGCAGCTTAACGAACAATCTCTATCGTTGACCGTGACGGAATTTCGTCTGGTAGAGGCGTTCGTGCGGCGGCCTGGCATCGTGTTGTCTCGCGATCGGTTGATGGAGCTGGCGCGAGGCGATGATTCGATCGTCGCCGACCGTATTGTCGACACCTATGTGCGCAGATTACGACGGAAGTTCGAGACCATTGATGCGTCTTTTGATCGCATCGAGACCGTGATTGGTGCGGGCTATCGTTGGAAGAGGTAGGGATTGAAGTATCTGCAGTCACTGCGGTTTCGGCTTGTTGCCGTTGTGATCGCGATCGTCTCTCTGCCTGTGATTTTTGTTTGGCTCACAAGTCCATTTGACGACGCGGTAGGGGTTCAACTTCGTCAGTCGCTCAAGTCAGCGACCGATGTGGTGGGCGATCATGTACGGAAATCCAGCCCAGACGAGGATTTTCTGCGCGCCGCGGAATCGTTCGACGTGCGGATTCATGTTCTTGATCATGAGGACTCCCGGACCTTCGATGGGTCTTCCGGACCCAGCATCCGAGAACGCGTGATGTTCTTCCCGCAAGAAGTTCCGACCCTTGCGATGTGGGATGCAGAGCAGCCCCCGGTCGCTGGAAGAAAGGTCGTGCTGGATGCGGCAGAGAAACAGAGGGCGGGTTCGTGTCGGTTCGCGATGAACGATCAACTGCTTCTATGCGAGTACGTGCAGCGAATCGATTTTGGGAGTTCCGAGCCTCGCTATGTCTACGCCGTGGCAGGCAGTGCGCGGTCGCTTGGGACGTTGTACGGCGAACGCTATGCCGTGCTTCGTCTCATGTTGGTGGTGCTGCTCTTTGGCGGCGTTTTTGGGATCTGGCTTGGCCTGCGGGTGGGACGGCCACTCAGCCGACTTCGGGATCAGGTGTTGGCCCGAACGGCTCCGCCGGTATCGACGGCACCCATTGAGATTGAAGGGCAGAGCGAAATCGCCGAGGTAGGACAGGCGTTTAATCAACTGCTTGCTGCGTTGGAACGGCGCAATATCGCGACCGAAGGGTTCATGGCGGATATGGCGCATGAGGTCAAAAATCCACTGGCTGCAATTCGGGCGATTGCCGAAAGCATGGAGGATCGGGAGTTGGACGCGCAACGGGCTGCGCGGGTCTCCCGGATCTTGAGAGACAGTTCGGCGAGGTTGGAAACAGTCGTGGCGCGTTTCTTGGATTTGGCACATGCGGAGTCGGGTCTTCCGCGCGCTGAGCGTGAAGACGTTGATGTACGCAAGCTGCTCGAGAATTTGAGTTCGACCCTTTCATCCGACGAGCGATATCCGGGAGTCGTGATCACCTGTGAGGTCGTTCCGGCATTTGTGAACGGATCTCCAGAACATCTTGAGACGGCGTTTAGAAACCTGGTCTCAAATGCTCAATCATTCGCGAAGTCGTCGGTCCTCGTCGAGATGTGGCGTGCAGATGATGAGATCTTTATTCGAATAAAAGACGATGGTGCGGGCATTCAACCGGAAGACCTTGATCGCGTCTTTGACCGTTTTTTCACTCGTCGTAGTGATGGCAGTGGCACCGGTTTGGGTTTGGCGATGGTTCTTGCGATTGTTGAGGCGCATTCCGGTCGAATTACGGTCAAGTCCGAGCCCGATTCGGGTGCGGAGTTTGTGGTCTCTTTTCCCCTGGTTTCTACGTTGTCGTCCAAATGAGTCCGGAAGAAGTCAGAGCATTGCGGGGGGAGCTATCGCGCGAAGGTTTTGCAGAAGAGATCGGTGTAACGCCTTTAACCGTCTACCGGTGGGAACTGCCGATCGACGAGAAGGAGTCACGCCGTCCGCAGCGCCGGCTGCTTGTACGACTGCGTGAATTCGGGGCGAAGCAAGAACCGGGAGACCTTTCTGCGCCGGTCATCGTGGCTCGACAACGGATGGCTTCCGCGGAAGGTCCGGAAGTCTCGTTGGAGTTCTACGACGAGATTTTTGGTGCGCGTTGGGAAGCCGCGGAGTCCCAAATCTTAGCGACTCTTAGCAGTCCCCAATCCGATTCGTCGGTTTGGCTCTCGGCTCAAATCGCCCAGGCGATGCTAAAAGTTCTGTGGAAGAACGATTTACAGGGGGCTTGGGCGCTTGTTGCGCCCGCGTTTCAGCATCCCGAGCTCGCAAATTGGCCAGCCTCTCTGGTTGCCCCGCTCCATACCGTCGCCGCCCTATTGCACGCATCGCCCGATGGCCGGCTGTTCAGCCCAGGTCGAGTGAATGCACACGTCGCGCATGCGGAACGGGTGATGGTCGGCGAGTTTCCGGAGTTTCGTGCGTTGCTTCGGGTCGCCGAAATGTGGGCGGCATTTCATTTGGGTGATGCTGGTCTGCATGAACAATTGCGCCGAAAGAGCCAGGATGACTTCCGGTTGTCGACCTCGGTTGTGGTGAAATGGGCCGCGTGGGAAGTCGGGTCGATCTCGGCGCATCTGAGCGGGTGCATCGTCGATTCGATTCGGTTTTTCCAAGAGTTGGTGGTTGCGGCACGTCGTGAAGGTCTCCCGGTCGCCGAGATGCGCGGTTCTGGGTACCTGGCTTGGATGATGCTCACAGGGGCGGAACCCTTGGATGAGATTGAGGAATATGTGCAGAGGGCGCAGAAATCTGCGCTGGTTAACCGCGTGGAGCCCGGATGGCCGTCGGTCTTGCTTCTGAGCGCCGAGGCGGAGATGGCCTGTCGAAAATGCGAATTCGACAAAGCCGCCGAGTTGATCGAACTGGGGTTAAACGAGGCCAGACGCTGCAAATGGGCGCCCATTGAGCTCGCATATACCGATGTTCGGGTCGCCTACCTACGTGACGAAATGGTCGAACCTCGCCAGATTGAGGAGCGATACGGAGCGTATGAAGGAGGATATCGTGCGCCGCTCTCGCGCGTGGTGGGAGCGTTTGCCGAGGGGATCGCTGCGATTTCAAGTCGCGAGCCGAGGAAGGCCACGGCGGCTTTTCGGCGTGCTGCGGATACCGAGCAAGAGATCGGTACCATGCCAATTTACGAGCCGTATTCTCTCTCGCTGGCCTATTACAGCGCGGTTTTGTCAGGCGATCTGGATTCCGCTCGATTGCTGCTGCGTCGCGCAGAACGTGCCCTGGAACGCATGCCTATGTTTTGGTGCTCAACGGCACTACGACTCTTTAAGGCTCTTCATGCCGCGTTGGAAGGACGGGTGACCGAAGCATTCCAGCACGCGGATGCAGCCGAGACCGCATTTATGCGGGTCGGTGATCGGGCTCAACGGTTGTTGGCCAGCCGTTTACGAGCGATTTGCGCGGTTTTGTTGGACGAATCCGACGCCGAGGAACGCCTCCGGGAGTCCTCAAAATTGATGGAAGAAGCCGGAATTGCGGTGCCCGCGCCGTATCGACTTGATGCGATAGAACTACTCAAACAGAGAATGCTTGAGCACGAATCAACGGCCCTCGTCGAAAGCGGTGGTTTGTCGGTGATCGCACAAGCCACCAATCGTCTTTCGACCCGTGGCATCAGCCCGAGTCAGGTGCTTGATGAATTGGTAGATCTGCTTCTTCAGTGGCGGAATCTGTTCGCGGGACACTCCGTTGTTTGGCTTGATGAGTTGCCACAGCAGGGGAAACCTATCCCGATCCGGCACTCGTCGGATCTTGAACCCACAGAGTTCTTGGAGTTCGGTGACGGTGCCGGGCGGCGATATCGGGTTGGGGTCAGCGGAACCTTGATGCCAGACGAGCGCACGGTCCTTCAAATGATGGTTCAAATGGCGAGCATGGCACTTGAAGTTGTGATGTTGCGGGGCCTCACCAATCCGGCAAGTTCATCCGTCACAGATCATGTCCCCAACCTTCCCGGTTTCATTGCCGCGTCCACAGCAAGCCGGGATCTCCTCAGAGACGTCGTCCGCGTCGCAAAATCTCGCGCCAACGTGTTGCTGCTGGGGGAATCAGGTGTTGGCAAAGAAATGGTGGCTCACGCGGTGTACAAGTCATCACCCCGGTCAAATCGAGCGTTCATCACGTTTAATTGTGCTGCCATCCCTCGAGAGCTTTTTGAAGGACAGCTTTTCGGTTATCGAAAAGGCGCCTTCACCGGGGCGACTTCGAACCATCCGGGAGTCCTTCGTGCCGCCGACGGTGGGACTCTCTTCTTAGATGAAGTCGGCGATCTGCCGCTCGATCTCCAACCCAAATTGCTTCGATTTCTCGAAAACGGTGAGGTCTTCCCCCTCGGTGAAACTCGTCCGCTCAAGGTTGACGTCAGGGTGATCGCCGCGACACATCGCAACCTTGAGGCGATGGTTGCCAATGGGACTTTCCGCGAAGACCTCTACTACCGCTTAGCGGTGGTCCCGATCCTTATCCGACCCTTGCGAGAGCGTCGCGAAGATATCCTTGTCTTGGCGCAACATTTTTTGAAAAACCTGGCCGAGGATTCGCCGGGACTTTCGGGGGAAGCCGGGCGCCTTCTGGTCGAGCATTCATGGCCAGGAAATGTTCGCGAACTTCGGAATGTGATTGAGCGCACACTGGCCTATGTCCAGAATGGCGAGATGATTCGAGCCGAAGATCTCAAATTCTAGGAGCGTACGATGAGAGCATTTGTTGCCGGCGCGACCGGTTATACGGGGCGAGAGGTTGTTCGATTATTGGTCGAGGCTGGTGTGGAGACCGTTGCACATATTCGTCCCGATTCAGCATCCAGGCAGACCTGGGAAACGAAATTTCCACAGATGGGCGCCCTGGTTAGCCTTGCTCCTTGGACCTCGGATGGTATCCAAAAAGAATTTTCGCAGCGGCCTCCAGACTTGGTCTTTGGCCTAATCGGCACCACCCGTGCGCGAGCAAAAGAGGCTTCTGACAAGAACCGGGAGACCTACGATATGGTCGATTACGGACTGACGGCGCTTCTGATCGATGCTTGCGAAACGTGCCAGTCCAAGCCGTCGTTCGTCTATTTGTCGTCTCTCGGAGTCGGACCGGAATCGTCGTCGAGCTATATACAGGCGCGATGGAAAGTGGAGTCCAAGCTTTCCCAAAGTGATCTGAAATATCTGATCGCACGCCCGTCTTTCATTTCGGGTGATGGGAGAGATGTGCCACGGCCGATGGAGCGCGTTGGAGCGGTTGTATCGGATGGAGCGTTGGCATTATTGGGGAAAATCGGCTTCAAACATACTCAGGACAAGTACACGTCGATGGACAACACACAACTTGCGAGCGGTCTTGTGAACCTTTCACTGGCGGGATTCGAACACTCCGTTGTAGAAGCCGACCAGATTCGCGCTGCAGTGACACGTGAGTGACAACAGCAGTTCCCCGCATGATGCAACCTACGGAAAATCAATGAGAGCTCAACCACCGATCATCGTCGGCGTAGCAGGCGGCACCGGCTCCGGGAAAACCACGTTGGCCGAGACCATCCAGCAAGGTGTGGGCGAGCGCAGCTGCCTGATTCAGCATGATTGGTATTATCGCGATTTGCGGGATATCGAGGCGGAAGAGCGGTCCGGGATCAATTTTGATCATCCAGACAGTCTGGACAGCGATTATCTGGTCGAGCATTTGCGTAGCCTCAAGGCGGGCGAATCGATCGAGGCGCCGCAATACGATTTTTCGCGTCATCAGCGCCAGGAAGAAACGATTTCGATTCAACCGGTTCCGGTGATTGTGGTCGAGGGGATCTTGGTCTTCGCCCTCAAGAATTTGCGCGAAATGTTCGACATAAAGATCTACGTGGATACGGATGCTGACATTCGAATCCTGCGCAGGATCCGTCGCGACATGCGTGATCGCGGTCGAGACTTTGAATCGATACGCCACCAATATTACGAAACGGTCCGACCGATGCATTTGGAATTCGTGGAGCCCTCGAAACGCTGGGCAGACCTTATTGTTCCTGAGGGAGGCTCCAATGCCATCGCCTCGGACATGATTATCGAACGGCTCAAACGATTTCTTGAACCTTAGGTTTGGGTTGCCACCAAAGTTCTGGGCCGCTAGGCTGATCGTAATTAGTCGAGTTTGAGTATTTAAGTCCACTTGTCGGGGGGGAAGCAATGCCTCGCACAGAGCGACCATTATTGCGGATTTCCGACGAAGAAGTCCTTGGTCTTAGCGATGACGTGTTCGTTGCGCGCTGCACACCATTTGTTCAGTCCGTGGTCGGAGATGTTCGTAGAGAACTGCGTTTGTCGGGTGACAAAGAAGACATGTTGGCAGCTGGGTTTCTTGGTTTGGTCCAAGCAAGGTCTCGTTTCGAGCCCACAACCCGTGCTGAGTTTTCGACGTTCGCCTATTGGAGAATCAGAGGGGCGATCATCGATTCATGTCGGAAAGGAAGCGCCACTTCGAGACGATATCAGGAGCGTATGAGAGCCGCAGCCAATCACGCCGATCACGTGGCAAACGAGCAGGAGCTCAGCTTCCAAGGGGTCACGCCTCGCGCGGTCACAGCAGCTTCTGCTACGAAGATGTTGGCCGATCACATCACCAACGTGATCATCGTTTCGGGCCTGTCTACCAATTTTCAGTACGTGTTTTCACCGGCCACTCAAGAGAGCCGGTTGATTCAATCTGAAATGGTGGTTCACTTGAAGGCCGCCGTGGAGCAATTGAGCGACGTGGATCGCGAAGTTCTCTACAGACTCTACTATCTGAACCAGACGACCGAGGAAGTCGGTCTTCATTTTGAACACACCAAGTCGTGGGTTTCGCGTGCCCACAGTCGGATCGTTGCTCAAATTCAAAAGATATTTCGCCAGGCCGGCATCATCGAGTCTTGAACGCTCGATAACCCGTGGTGATGTCTACATGTCTCCCGGTCATGTTTTTGGGCGATGTCTCCCGGTCCCGATCACGTCTCGCGGTCACGTCTCCCGGTCCTGGTCCCGATCACGTCTCCCGGTCCCGATCACGTCTCCCGGTTCCGATCATGTCTCCCGGTTCCGATCATGTCTCCCGGTCATGTTTTTGGGCGATGTCTTCCGGTCATGTCTACCATCCCGGTCACGTCCCGGTCCTGGTCTCGATCATGTCTCCCGGTTCCGATCACGTCTCCCCGGTTCCGATCACGTCTCCCGGTTCCGATCACGTCTCCCGGTTCCGATCACGTCGATCACGTCTCCCGGTTATGTTTTTGGGCGATGTCTTCCACGTCTCCCGGTTCCGATCACGTCTCCCACGTCTCCCGGTTCCGATCACGTCGATCACGTCTCCCGGTTATGTTTTTGGGCAATGTCTTCCACGTCTCCCGGTTCCGATCACGTCGATCACGTCTCCCGGTTATGTTTTTGGGCGATGTCTTCCGGTCACGTCTCCCCGGTTTCCCGGTCACGTCTCCCGGTTTCCCGGTCACGTCTCCCGGTCTCCCGGTCTCGGTCACGTCTCCGGGTTCCGATCACGTCTCCGGGTTCCGGTGATGTCTGGCAGGTCCTGGGTGATGTCTCCCGGTCATGTCCCCATGTCCCGGTCATGTCCCCATGTCACGTCTCCCGGTTCCGGTGATGTCTGGCAGGTCCCGGGTGATGTCTCCCGGTCATGTCCCCATGCCGGTCATGGCCCATGTCTTCCGCGTCCCCTGCGTACGTCTCCCCGTTATAGTTCTGCCGATTACGTCTGCTCCTGCCGCTCATGTCTCCCGGTCATCGAGCCCATCATGTTGGTCATCGATCCGATCATGTCTCCCGGTCATGTTTTCTGATCCCGCCGATCATGTCTCCCGGTCCTCGCGAATCATGAATGATTGGCTTGCAGCGCTGGTCGGGGTATTCTGCACGAATGGAAAATGAAATCATTAATGCGACTGGTGTGAGTTCGGCCTACACAATCGCCATGTTGGTTCTGGGGGCGAGCATCGTCAGCATCCTCTTGCGTCGCGCGGCGGGCTTGCGTGCATCGTCGCGTGTGCGTCGATGGATTCCGCTCCTTCATGTGTCGATTTGGAGTGCGGTCATTGTGGGCGCGATGTTCACCTACGCGTCCGATCTGCCGGACTATTGGCTCGTGGTTTTGGGGCTCTTTGTCTTTCTGGTGGGGCTCAGCTCCGTCGGATGGCTGCGCAGCGTGGCCGCCGGCATCACCCTCGCCGCAGAGGGGCGCCTCAGCGTCGGTGATAATATTCGGATTTCAGGCGTGATCGGAGAGATCGCATCCTTTGGGTTTCGTGGTGTTCGGGTGCGTGCCGTCGACGGTGCATTGCATGAAATCCCGAACGAAATATTCATGACTTCGCCCGTGGCCACGGTCAGTGGCGACGGCGGTGATTCGGCTTGCGAAATCACCATGAAGATTCCTCCCTCGGTTGAGCCTAATCGGGCGCTCGAGATCGCGCGAAACGTGGCGATTTTAACGCCACTTGCGTCTCCACGGCATCGACCGGAAGTCTTTCTTAGGGCGACCGACGAGCGAGACGAGACCTTCGAGATTACCATCCGCGGTTTTGCCTTCGACCCCACCCATCAAGATCATTATCGAAGTGATGTGATCGCGAGGTTTCATGACGGATTTCGTCGAGAGCGTTCGCGGGGCCTTGAGGGCGGTAGACCGTCAGTTCATGGTCTTGTCCTGGTCGACGATTGACGCCTGTTTTCTGGACACATTTGCGCACCGGTGCAGAGTGTCTGAAGTATGAAAACCAGCATTTCAAATTTAGAGCCGGGAGTCGAAGACCAGTTGCCCGGCCCCCCGCGCGTCGCCGCGATCATGATTTCGACCGTCTTGGTCTTCGTGGTTTGTTACTACATGCGGTCGATTCTGATCCCGACCGTGATGGCGGTGTTCCTTTCCTATGTCCTTAATCCGTTCGTGGCTGCGCTGAGCCGGATTCGAATTCCTGGCACTCGCTATCATTTTCCACGCGGCGCAGCGTCGCTGGTTGTGGTGATGATCGCCCTGGCTCTTTTGGTTTTCCTAGGGGTCTTCATTTTCGAACAGACCACGGAATTTGTGGGAGAGATTCCGAAGTACCAAGACTCAATTGCAGACAGCATGTCGGCAGCCCGAACCAAAATCCTGGCATTGCAGGATTACGTCGGTAGATATCTGGAGCCCATGCGAGCTCACGAGGTTGCCTCCTCCAGTGCGGTTTTGGAGGAGGCCCGCCTAGAATCCTTGTTTCAACAGGGCAGCGCTGACGTTTGGGCGTCATTTTCCAATTATATCTTTGGCAGCATCACGTCGTTATTGGAGTTCACCGGCCAGTTGATGATGTGTCTCTTCGTTCTGTTTTTCTTGCTCTACGAAGGACCGGTGCTTCGCACGAAGGCCATCAACATCGTTGGGACGAGCCTCCGCCGTCGTAGGATCGCGCTTGAGATCATGCGCAATGTGAATGAAGACGTGCAGAGGTACTTGTTTAATCGGGTGTTAACCAATCTGGTGCTCGGTATTGCTGTCGGAATTGCCTACTACGGTTTTGGTCTGAAGTACGCGTTTTTGCTGGCCGCGCTCGCCGCGATTTTCAATTTTGTGCCCTATGTGGGCCCGCTGGTGGGGGCAATTTTCCCCGCATTGGCTGCATACATGCAGTTTGGTGATTGGAAGCAGGTCCTTTGGGTGCTGCTGGCGTACACGCTTTTGACGGGAACAGAGGGCAATATCGTGACACCTATTGTCCTGGGCCGTCACCTCAAGCTTAACAGCCTTGCGGTGTTGCTTGCGTGCATCTTTTGGGGATGGATTTGGGGCCCCATCGGTTTGTTTCTAGCGGTTCCGATCATGGCGGTTTTTAAGGCGATGGCGGAACACTTTGATCCTATGACACCCGTGGGCGAACTCCTTCGTGGGTGAAGGTCGCCGCGGCTGAAGAAACACTCTAAGATGAACTTAACGATCAGCGGGATGAAGTGTGAAAGAACGAGACAGTCATCTTGGCGACGAGGACACCGAACTCGACCATACGATGGATGCGGCTCCACGTTTGCCCCGAGCGGGTTCTGTGGTGGACGGTCGTTACCTCGTCATGGAAGAAATTGGTGAGGGTGGATTTGGCTGGGTGTTTAAGGTTCAGCACGTTCAGTTAGGCCAAAATTTTGCGATGAAGATTCTGCATCCGCGGATCTCCGCCGACCCTGAATGGCGAATTCGGTTTCGAGAAGAAGCACGCGCGACGAGCTTGATCGGGAATGAAAACATCGTTTTTGTGACCGATTTCGGGGAGTGCCCGAAGTTCGGATATTATTTTGTCATGGAACACTTGGCCGGGTCCTCGCTTGCCCAGCACCTTGAAGGGGGCCCCGTCGATCTGCAGAAGACCCTGCGATTTGCGATGGCGGCTGCGAGCGCGTTTGGGGCTGTGCACGAACTCGGAATTGTTCATTGCGACCTGAAGCCAGGTAACGTGATGATGATCGATCGCCCAAATCGAAACGAAGCTTGGAAATTCTTGGATTTTGGGACAGCGAACGTCGTGACGCGCACCGTTGAGAGTGATTTCATCTACGGCACACCGGCCTATATGGCTCCAGAACAGGCCATCGGCGTCGATGTCGATCCTCGCGCGGATCAGTTTTCACTCGCCTGTGTGATTTACGAGATGCTCACGGGTTGTTTGCCCTGGCGAGTGGACTCCTGGTCCGATGCCCTGCCTGAGGTGCGTCGACAGAATCCACCACAGGCGTTGTCAAATTTCCGGAGTGACTGCCCGCCGGGCCTTAACGAAGTTATTCAAAAAGCATTGAGCCTACGGCGATCGGCCCGATTTGCGACCATCGCAGAATTTGTGAAAGCGATGAGCGACATGGTTCCGATTGATTTCGAGCCGACTCACGATCCCCAAGACATCAAGGGCACCTCAGACGACGGCTTTAAGCGCTCGCCCACCGCCCCACGTTTGCTCCAGCCGATTGATGCTGCGGGGGCGTCGATGGTTATTACTTTGGGCGAAGACAGCGAAACTGACGTGTTGGCCGTCGAGGTCAATATCGTCTTTCATTCCGCTGACCGACTTGGACGTGAGTATCGCCGAAATATCATCGCCGGCGGCATGTTCATTCCTTCGGGCAATATTTTGCCGCTTCACTCCGCGGTTCGAATCCACCTCACGCTGGCACCGCGAAAGCTCTCGATCGAGTTGGACGCGCGTGTTGTGTCTCAGACGTTGACGGGCGGTCAGGCAGAAATGGGTTTTGGAGTTTACCTTTCTCCCGAATCTCTGAGGCGCCTGGAACTCTGGATCAAGAATCCGGTCATCGGGCTGGAGCTTGAACCCAAAGACGTTCTGACACGACTTCGTGATTTGGATCCCAACGATTCTTTGGCTGCAGCTGAGGCGTTTATCGTATCGATGTTGGTCGAGCCAACCTCCGTGCAACGACTCCGCGCGATGTGTTCAGGCCTTCCGATCGATTTTAATGAGTGCATCGCGTCTTTGATTCAGAAGAACTACATCGATATTAAGTCGCCGCACTCTGCAAGCGTTGCTGATGTTGTGACCCCGGCCGCTCCACGGTTGGAGTTCCTGGCCGCAGATGTTGAGCGAATTATGGACCAGGCGGATTTCTTTGAGCGGCAGAACAACTTCTGGGGTGCCATTTCAACCCTGCGTCGTGCGCTCGAGATCGTTCCGGAAAAATCGGCGATTCACTATCGCCTTGCCCGCCTTGAGAACGGATTTTTGGCGCATCGCTCAGAGGCGTCGCGATTGATGCAACAGGCCATCGGGCTTGAACCGAAGAACCTCGAATATCAAGAGTTTATGACGTCGCTCGACCCGGTAAGTTCGGACGAAAGCTGAGTCAGGAAAGTCTCCAGAAACACGTGGCGTTGCTCTGCCATACGTCTTCCGGTCTTCGTGTACATCTTGTCGCGTAGAGTTAGGAGCTTGCGGTAGAAATGGTCGACCGCATAATTCAGGTCATCAAGTTCACGGTCACTGGCAAACGGGTCGGCCATGTTGACGATGCTGCGGCCCATCACTCCACTTACATAGAACGTCCGCGCAATGCCAAAGGCGCCGACCGACTCCAGGCGATCCGCGTCCGCGAGTGCTTCCGAAATCAGATATTGGGGTGTGATGCCGGCGGAGTGCGAGTGGGCGACGATTGCGTCTTGGAAGACCTCCAGGCGATCCTGGTCCAGTCGTGTCTGCGAAAACTGTGAGCCCAGTTCTGCCGATAAAGTGGACGCCAAATGGCGCTCGGGGTGGTTCTTGGGCAAGTTCACCGAATCGTGAAACAGAACCGCCATCGAAAGGACTTCCCAGTCCTCGATGCCTTCGTTTTTGGCGATGGTCGAAGCGTTTCGTAAGACGCGGAGCAGGTGGGCGAAGTCATGCCCCCCATCTTGCTCCATATGCTCGTCCAAGAACGCCACGGCTTCTTCTAGCCAATCGAAATCGACGAGTGGTTTCACCGCCTGAACAAACTCAGCGCCATTCATGTCGCGCTCGCAATGGCGTGGAAATCTGAGCTGATAAGCACCTGATGCGCCGCTTCGATGTCAACGTAGAGCACACGGTCGTGGTCCAAGGTCGGAACGCGAGTCCTGAGCAGGTTACGAGCTGCCGAGGTGTTTTTTCCGGCCATGTTTTCGCGCAGGTCGAGCGCCTGAGACGCGATCAGATACTCGATGGCGACGATTCGCTCGGAGTGGACGATCATCTCGAGGGCATGCACGCCGGCATGGGTGCCCATCGATACGTGATCTTCCATATTTGCACTGGTTGGAATCGAATCCACACAGGCTGCGTGAGCCCGATGTTTGTTCTCGGAGACCAGCGCGGCCGCCACATATTGTGGAATCATCATGCCGCTGTTGAGGCCTGGTTCTGCGACCAGAAAGGGCGGGAGTCCTTCAGAGAAATGTTTGTCCGTAAGCTTTGCACTACGTCGTTCCGAGACACTCCCTATTTCGGCGATGGCGAGCTTCAGGTAATCGAGGGCGAGCGCAACCGGTTGCCCGTGGAAATTGCCGCCGGATAGAATGGCCCCGGGCTGATCACCCTCAGGCACAAAAACCAGCGGATTATCGGTGACCGCATTGGCCTCGATGTCCAGAACCGATTCCACATGCGTCAACACATCACGTGACGCTCCGTGGACCTGCGGCATGCACCGCAGGCAATACGAGTCCTGAACAAACTCTGTCTTGCCTTCGACTTGTCCTGGCACCGCTCCAGCAAGCTGGCTGCCTTCCAGATGTCGTCGCACGTGTTCGGCGCTGAGCATCTGTCCCTGACGTCGTCGCAGCTTGTGGACTCGCGCATCGAGGGCCTCAAGGCGCCCGCCTACCGCATCAAGGCTCATCGCACCGACAAGGTCCGCGGCGTCCAGAAGCCTGCGGAATCGCCGCGTGACGATCACGCCCAACGCCGTCATCGCCTGGGTGCCGTTGAGCAGGGCGAGCCCTTCTTTGTAGGTGAGGCGTGTGGTGGCGAGGCCAGCCTCGGCCATCGCCTCTGCCGCTGGCATCTTCCGGTTCTTGTAAACCACCTCGCCTAGCCCAATCAGGGGAAGGCACATGTGGGCAAGGGGGCATAAATCCCCGCTCGCGCCGACGCTTCCGAATCTGGGAATCACGGGGTGGATATGATGATTGAGCATTTCGCAGAGCAGCCCAAGCGTCTCCCAACGAATGCCAGAATTGCCCTGAACGAGGGCTGCGATTCGCAGCGCCATCATCGCCCGAGTGACGTCTTCCGGTAGCGGCTCACCCACGCCACATGCGTGGCTCATGAGTAGGCGTTCTTGCAGAATTTCGGTATCCGCCGGCTTGATCGCCTGATTTCGGTTGGCTCCAAAGCCAGTTGTGACCCCGTACACCGCCACGCCCGAGAGCGCACTTTCGCGCACGTACTCGGCCGCACGGCGGACTCTGGCCTCCGCGGATTTGGCCAATTTTACTGGCGAATATTGAGTCGCGATTTCTTCGACGTCTTCAAGTGTGACGTCCCCTTCACCAATGACCACCATGCGTTTTCACCCTGCGAAATAACGGGGGGCGAAAGTGTCATAAACAAAGCAAACCTTCAATCACCGCGCTTAAACGGACCACGCGCATCCATCCATTCTACCTGTTGATCCACGTGTTCGGCCTCGCGGGTCACAAAGTCCGCGATCGCGTCACGTAAGCCAGGGTTGGCGATCCAGTGGGCGCTGAGCATGGTCGTTGCCCGAAATCCGCGCTCAAATTTGTGTTCGCCACCCGCGCCCGGTTCAAAAACGCGGATTTGGTTCTGAATGCACCACTCGATGGGGGCGTACATGCACACTTCAAAATGCGTGAATTCTTCTTCGCGCCGGCAGCCCCAATAGCGCCCGTAAAGCCGATCGCCTTTCAGCAGGTTAAAGGCTCCCGCGTAGGCAGTCCCGTCCTGTTCGGCCACCAGCAGGTGGATGCGATCTGCAAAAGTGCTCTGGAGCTCTTCGAAAAACGCGTCGTTCAGGTAACGCCGCCCATAATAGAATTTGTCTACGGTCCGGGAGTAGTAGCGAAAGGCCCGCTTCATGTCCGAGTGTGTGATCGCAGAGCCGGTGATGACTCGCGTCGTTACTCCCCGATCGGCCAGTATGCGGCGCTCCCTGCGAATATTTGCCCGTCGCTTGGACCGGAAGACCGCAAGGAAGTCATCGAAGGTCCGGAAGTCCTCGTTGTACCAGTGGTACTGGACGCTTTTTCGGACCGGGAGATCTTTTTCGCCCAGGGGTAAGGTGTCGTTTTCATTGGTGAAATTAAAATGAACCGACGAAAGACTCAGTTCTTTGGCGATCGTCAGAGTCGCTTCCACCAATACTTCTTTCAACGCCTTTGGGTCGGCCTGACTAGGATGGATGAGAAGTCGCGCTCCAGTCACCGGCGTAAAGGGCACGGCAACCAGGCCTTTGGGGTAATAGCGAATCCCCGCCCTTTCGGCCGCCTCAGCCCACCCCCAATCAAAGATGAATTCACCTTGAGAGTGCAGCTTTAAGTAGAAGGGAACGGCTCCGATAAGCACGTCTGATTCCCACGCCGTGATGATCTGTGGAATCCAGCCTGTGTCTCCACCGACACAACCTGTGCGTTCCAACGCGCTCAAAAACGCCCATTCAAGAAAGGGGCTCCCGTCGCCCACAAGCGTATCCCAAGCGCTTTGCGCGATTTGGTCTACCCCATCCAATACTTTGATTTCGATTGAGCGAGTCACTGAACACCTCCTGTTCTGGGATGATCGTGACTCCGGGAAGATTCAGAGACGGTAGCCCAGTGTGATCATTCCGCTATGAATTGTGTCCGTCGACGAGATCGGGTCGGGAGCATCAGGCGTCCCAATGACCTTAGGTTCAGGATAGTCGGGGGAAATCGTTGTGAACGTGTAGCCAATCCGTGCGTCGATTGCGTCGGTGACCTGGAACGACATGGCCGCCTGTCCTTCAATTCCAAAGGCGAGGTCCGACGACCCAAACGCAACACCACCTGAGTTATTGATGTCGAATGTTGGCAGAACCCCAGCACCAGCGCCAATGACGAGAGGTCCGGCCGTGTAGCTAAGGAAGCCACCAACGCGTGCCGAAAGATACCGATTGCCGGTGTAGTACGGGTTTTTGTCGATCGTGATGCTCCAGACTTCGGCCCCGCCAAAAACATCGAGCAACACTTGTTCGGAAAAGGCCTTCTTGAACACGAGCTCTCCGCCAAGGCGTCCGTAATCGCTGGCAAACTCGTCTGTGCCGTCAAAGAGCGTGGTGAAGGGAGCGTAACCGCCAAACACCGATGCGCCGATAGCCGATGAACCGTCTCCAAACACCGCGAACGTCGCATCAAGTCGGCCGGTCACGCCCACAAAAGGGCTCTTATGATCGAGTTTGAATCCGCCTTCCGATTCCATCGTGAATGAACGCGATCCCACAAGCGCTCCAAATCGAAACGTAAACCCTGGCTCAAGCCCAAAATCGCCGTTATTGGAGGCCACTGCACTGTCCTTGAGCGACGAGCTGTCTTCGTCTGGGTCTTCCTCGTCCGGATCTTCGTCAGCGGGCTCTTCGACCGGATCATCTTTGCGGGGTTCGTCGTCAACAGCATCCCATCCACCGGCGTCGCGAAATTCCCGAACCTGTGGAACGAGTTCGGCAAAGGCCTCCTTGAGGATCGTTTTTGATTCGGCCTTGCTGACTTTGCCGCGTTTAATATTCTCGCGAACGTCAGCAATGGTCTTGCCGCTGGGCCCAATCACGACCAATTGAAGCTTCTTCCCCTTTGAAAACACATCGAGGATCATGATCGCCTCGATGTTCAGGGACTTCATGACGCGTCGGAACTCACGTGCCGACGAATCTCGTCGCTTGCTGTTCCGGAAGTCTTTTCGAGACACGCCTTCTTCTTCGGCGGCGTCCCAAATTTTGTCGGAATCTTTGACCTTGATGTCGTCGCTGGCATCGAGAAACTCGAGCAACGTTTCATACGCATCGTCGCCGCCCTTCTGCGATGCGTTAATGAACGCAAGGCGCAACGGGTCTTCACTTGCCCAAGAAGGCAAAGCAAACGACAGAAGCAAAAATTGAACTGCGAAAATTATCAGGAAACGTCGAATCGTTTGCATGTGTCCGAGGGGTAGAAGGGCCTGGTCGCGCTACGATTGTGGCAACGTTTCGAGTGTAGTCAAAATACTCGCCAACGCCAACGTGCTTAGCGACCGATATGTGCAGCAATTGCAATACTGTGAGCCATGATCGTCATCTGAGGATTAACACCAAGCGATGTTGGATGCAGGCTTGAGTCAGAAATGTAAAGATTTTCAATATCATGCGTTCTTCCATCCGGTCGGACAACGCTTGTTTTGGGGTCGTTGCCCATTCTGCACGATCCCATCGGATGACTCGCATAAAGCATGAATTCCGCGATATCGTGGACGCTTCGGATGAATTGTCGCGCTTCATTCCAGCTGGTGAAGAACTTTGCGTGTGAAATCAGCGGCCTCACCGCCTGTGATCCAGCCAAGAAGAACATCTCGGTCACGAATTCCACACCCAGCATGAACTTGCGTTGATCATCCGGCGAGACGTCGTAATGGATGGAGGGAGGGCCGGTTTTTCCTGCCGAAATCGTACCGCCAGATCCGTCGCGAATCAGGAATCCGCATGCAGACAAGCGTTTGAAATCTCTCATGAAGCTCGCTGAATCATGCCCGACAGTTCCGGCCTGAGCAAAAAAGGCCTCGAGCGGAGCGCTGAAAGTTTCGGCCAGAATTTCCCGTTCTTTGGGATGTCGTGCGTAATAACCCTGGCTTGCTCCGGACCATATCTTGACCTCGTCTTCCATGCGCGCCACGGCGCCGCAACCAGGTTGGACGTGCAGATTTTTTCCAACCCAACCGCTTGAGTTCGCCAATTCGTTGCGTTGCAAGAGCATTGGGGTGTTGACCGCGCCTGCGGCTAAGACGACTCGATCAGCTTTGATGTTGACCGTCGCAATCACTTTCTTGGTCTCGGGATCCAGCATTCGACCGATGACACCGACGGCACGCTTGTTTGTGGTGACGATGGTGTCGACCAGGGTGTTCGTAAAAAGGCGGGCGCCTTTCCTAAGCGCGCGGGGCAGCCAAGTCACATCGGAGGAAGCCTTGCCCGATGATGGACATCCTGTCTGGCAAGTTCCGCAGCCGACACATCCAGGGGTGTTTCTGGGCATGTAGGTGTGATGAACGCCAGGCATTTTCGAAAAACCTCGAATCGCTACATGCGTGTTTCCGCCCGCGACGTCCATCCGAGTGGGTTCGGGCCCGATCGCTTCCTCGACCTCGGTGTAGAGCCGATCACGATCGGCCCAGAACTCCAGTCCCCATTCGCTCATCCATTCGTCGAGAACATAGTCCGGCGTCCGAAAGGAGATGCCGGAGTTGACCAGAGTGCCCCCGCCAACTCCACGACCACTCGCCAGCGGGACAAAGGCGTTGCCCTGCATCACCCGCGCACCTGCATCTTGATAGATGTGCTCCAGCGCCCACGATTGTTTGCGGGTGAACGACCTGGGTTTCCAATAGGAACCACCCTCAACCACGATCACGTCCAGCCCAGCCTCGGCGAGCTTGGCAGCCGACGTGAGCCCGCCAGGTCCCGCACCTACGATCACGACATCGCATTTCAGATCAATCGGACCTTTCGTCCACGTTGCCGCGGATTGAATCTGGCCACCCACGTATTCTTGGGCACTAAAATCCAGCTTCATGATTTGCCTGTGCATGTGTAGTCGAGGCCAGCCGCTTGGATGACTTCCGGTCGTTCACAATATCCCATTCCAAAGATCAACTTGAGCGAGGTGAAGGCGCCACGCCGGGGCCCCAGCCACGATTCGTCCCATGCTCTCAAAATCTCGATGCGTTCTTCGAGGGGTCGAAGGTGGAACCGCGTGACCCCCATGTCGGCAAAAATGGCCATGTCATCTATGGCGTGAAGCAAGAGGCGCAGCAGGTTCGCGGTGGTTTCAGAGATGGTCATCAGATAATGGTCGAAGAAGTCCGGGAGTCCTACCGAATTGCCCGCAGGCATACCCAGATCTCCCGGAAACAGGGCCTCTGCCATCGTTTGTACGATCAGGATTTCGTGGCTGCTGAGTAACTTCATCTTTGTGGATGGGGTCTGGTCCCACCAGAATCCGCCAATTCGCATGCCAATCGCGCCGACAAGTGTCGCCCCTGTTCCGCCCAACGCCTTTAGAAATGTCCTTCGATCCACGTTCCACCTCGCAAGAAAGCGAGTGTATCAGAATCTCTTATAAACAAAACCGACCGGGCGGTTTTTTTGTGGATTCCTAATTGGTTGGACGGCCAACCTTAATTCTTGAAGATGGCACATCATATTGGTACACCCACGATATCGGAGGAAATATGACAGACTCAGCACTTACCCGTCTGGAAAGACTTGCGGCATCACTTAGCCCTGGTGTGATCGCACAAACCAAGAGCTTTGCGCGTACGCACGAAGCCGCAGGGCAACCTTGGTTCATCGCTGGAGTCAGCGACGGTATGGGCCTTCATACGGCCATCGCCGCAATCGAGTCCGGCGCTTTGAAAACCGGTGTTGGCGTCTATTGGGAGCCACCCCATTTGCTTGAGTTTGATGATGCAGGTCTCCCGGTCTCTCCGATTCACCGTGCGCGTGTCGAACACGCCAATGCGCTTGAAGAATTCGCAAAGCGACGTGGAGTCGAGTTTAAGACCGTATTTTCGAACTGCATCCTCGCTCCGGAACGCGATCTAAAGGGCCAACCCAAGGGGGCCGTCTCTGATATGCCTTCCGAGATTCTTACCGCGTTGGGTCAACCGGCTGGGAATTTGATCTTCATCAATTCGGTCGCCTTCGGAAAATGGATGTGCCCCCGCGAAGGCGCGGCCGCCAGCCGTGCACCGATGATTGGTTTTGATGGAACCCTCGATTGGGCTTCCGGCAAGCCCTATCACGCCCGTGGGTATCAAGAGACCCTTGATACGATGGGCCGCAACCACGGTTGGATGCTCGATTCGCTCAAAGAACATGGCTTTCTTGGGCCCCGTTCACTCTCGGCGTTTTTTACGTGGGCTGGTGGGTCTCAGCGAGTGTCTTCACTCGAGGGGATTTATGGGAAAGGAGCGCTCGGTGACGCAAAGATGTTGGCCGAGGCCGAGGTGGTACGCCGACGACTTGATGAAGAGGGTGCACTGGGAGTCCATGCCGTAGTGCGTTTGCCCGCGTTTCTTTCTGCCGCGCTCATGGGCATTCCTGGAGGCGGGTTCTTTGGGATGATTTCACGCCGTGTACTTGAATCCCACGGTTGTTTCGAAGGCATGCCTGAGCTCGCAAGCCGAATGGTCCGGGAGTTCTTTGGGAGCGAGTGGATTTCCGAAAATCCGATTTCACAGATCGAACTCGACCATGCCGAATGCCTACATTTGGATGAGATCAACGAACGTGTTGCCGAAGGAACGCGACGCCTTGAGGCGATGCAAGAAGGTCTCCCGGTCATCGCGGAACAAGTAAGCGCGCGATTCTCGGACCTCTTCCCCGAGCATCACACGCGGCTGCTCGCCTCGATGATTCCATCTGAACCGACTCATGTCGCACAGGTGGAATTACCGATTGAAGCATTGAGTGAAGGTCTCCCGGACTTCGTTTTCGAAGCCGTTGAGGTAGCGCGACCTACCTTCATCAGTGTGATTATGGGCAGCCTGGATGCGAGCGGAAAGGTGACCGCAAAGGTCTCCCGGTTCTCGGATCACGTGGTGGTCGAAGCGTTTTCAAACGGGCGTTGGATTGCGACAGCCACGGGCGTGTCACGCGTGCTTGGTGGACGACCGGAAGACCTTGGCACTCCGATCGGAAATTTGAAGCCTGGAATTCAAGGATTGCCGCCTGAGATTAAAGAAGCGGTCGCGCGAGCGCGGTCTTTGACGTTTGAGTGGTTGCCACGTCTCCCGGACCAGGCGTTGATGTATGTCAATTCAGTCGGACCGACTGTAGCCATGACGTGGGTGGATTCCGACGCCCAAACCTGCGGCCGAGTCACACTGACGGCCTGAAGGTCTCCCGGTCATGCGCAGGTCTCCCGGTCATGCACAGGTCTCCCGGTCATGCACAGGTCTTCCGGTCATGCACAGGTCTTCCGGTCATGCACAGGTCTCCCGGTCATGCACAGGTCTCCCGGT